>WNGQ01006214.1_pt1 | contig 15777 bp, 13 predicted proteins | sample 5407661 | NCBI WGS metagenome assembly WNGQ01 (sample SAMN13153382, study PRJNA577476) | soil metagenome | isolation source: 60 cm soil or saprolite under Garry oak tree replicate 2 | place: USA:California | collected 2016-06-15 | reverse complement strand
CGTGCTCGCACCCGCGGTAAGGATTGATCGAGCGATCGAAGCCGATATCGGGCGAGTCGTTGCGGGTAATGATCTTCCGCGTCGCATCGACCGTCACACTCGTGGCAAACGGCGGCAGTTCCTCGACACTCTGCCAGCCATCGTCGAAGCCGACGCGGACTTTCGGCTCGTACCGGCCGGACGCGTTCGAGAGCGCGCCGCGGCCGCGCCGCCGCTCGCGGTCGATCTTCTCTGGGGCAAAATTGCCCGCCGGCGCCTCGCGGGACGCCGACGGGCTTCGCAGGGCAGAGGAACGAGCCATGGAAACAAGATAACCTGTTTGTTCGAACAAAACAAGAACACCGTTACCGAAAATTTGCCCCACTCCTTCCGGGATAACGGATTGATACTGCTTAGCTTTCAGATTAAACGCGGGCAGTTCCGGCCCGCGCGGCCGAACCGGAGTAATCGAGACCTCATGCTGAGTGCGGTGATCGCCACGCGTGATTCGGAGCGCACCCTGGTGCCCACCCTGGCCTGCCTGGTTCCAGGCGCGACGGCAGGCATGCTGCGGGACGTGATCGTCGCCGATGCGGGTTCGAGCGACGGGACCGCGGCAATCGCCGATATTGCCGGGTGCCGGTTGATGGTTGCGCCGGGGCCGCTGGGAGCAAGGCTCAAGGCGGCAGCCGATTCGGCGCGGGGACCCTGGCTGCTGTTCCTGCGGGCCGGCACGGTGCTGGAGAATTCCTGGGTGGCCGAAGCCGTGCGCTTCATCGCCGATACCGAGGGTTCGCCCGATGCCAGGGCCGCGATTTTTCGACCCGCCAGCCCAGGCGGCGGGATGCGCCCGACCCTTGCAGACGTTTGGGGCCTATTGGGCTCCGCATTCGGGCGGCGAATCGGTTCCGATCAGGGGCTGCTCATCGCGAAGACCTTTTATCGGCAGCTCGACGGCCATCGTGACGGGGACGATCCGGAAACCGACCTGCTGCGTCGGCTGGGCTCGCGCCGAACCATCGTGCTGCGCTGTCTGGCGCTGCCGGTCCGGCCGGCAATTGCTTGACTCCGTCAAGTATCTGTTCGACGATCTCCGAAATGCGCAGGAATTGGCTGGGACGAGCCCATGACGGCCGGCCTGGAGCACGATATCGCGGCGGTGCGGCAGTTCAACCGCTTCTACACGCGCCAGATCGGCGTGCTGGAGGAGCGGCTGCTCGACACGCCGTTCTCGCTGACCGAGTCGCGCCTGCTCTATGAGCTGGCGAACCGCGCGGCACCCACCGCGAGCGAGCTGGCGAAGGACTTGGGCCTCGACCCCGGCTATCTGAGCCGGATTCTGCGCGGCTTCGAATCACGCGGCCTCGTTGAGCGAACGCCTTCGGAAATCGACGGCCGGCAGACCCATGTCGAGCTCACGCCCGAGGGTCGCAGCGCATTTCTCCCGCTCGACCAGCGTTCCCGCACGGCCGTTGCCGCCATGCTGGAAACGCTCGGCGAGGCGCAGCAGCGGCGGCTGATCGCGGCAATGAGCACGATCGAGGCGATGCTCGGCGCGCCGGCGCGCGATGAGCCGCCCTATCGGTTGCGGGCGCATCGGCCCGGCGACATGGGCTGGGTCGTGAGCCAGCACGGCGCGCTCTATGCCCAGGAATACGGCTGGAACATCGGGTTCGAGGCGCTCGTCGCCGAGATCGTCGCGTCCTTCCTCAAGAATTTCGACGCGAGCCGCGAGCGCTGCTGGATCGCCGAGATCGACGGGGAGCCGGTCGGCTCGGTGTTCGTGGTCAAGCACTCGGATGAGGTAGCCAAGCTGCGATTGCTGCTGGTCGAGCCGCACGCGCGCGGGCTCGGCATCGGCGCGCATCTGGTCGACGAATGCGTGCGGTTCTCGCGGCAGATCGGGTATCGCACGCTGACGCTGTGGACCAACCACGTGCTGCACGCGGCCCGCCACATCTATCAGCAATGCGGATTCCGGCTCGTGCAGGAGGAAAAGCACCGCATGTTCGGCCCGGAGCTGATCGGCCAGACCTGGGAGCTGACGCTGTAGAAGCGTGTAGCCCGGATGGAGCGCAGCGAAATCCGGGACCGGCCACCCCGCTACGAGCTCGATCGGCGCAGATGCTCGTCGAGCCGCGGCATGATCTCGACGAAATTGCAGGGCCGGTAGCGGTAATCGAGCTGATATTTCAGGATTTCGTCCCAGGCGTCGCGGCAGGCGCCGGGCGAGCCGGGCAGGCAGAAGATATAGGTGGCATTGGCGACGCCCGCGGTCGCGCGCGTCTGCACCGTCGAGGTGCCGATCTTCGGAAAGCTCACCATGTGAAACACGGTGGAAAAGCCCTCCATGCGTTTCTCGAACAGCGGCTCGACCGCTTCCGGCGTCACGTCGCGGCCGGTAAATCCGGTGCCGCCGGTGGTGATGACGACATCGATCGCCGGATCGGCGATCCAGCGGCTCACCTGCTCGCGGATCGCTTGCGTATCGTCGCGCACGATGCCGCGTTCCGCGATCGCATGACCGGCAGACTGGATGCGGTCGACGAGCGTCGCGCCGGACTTGTCGTCGGCGAGTTCGCGGGTGTCGGAAACGGTCAGCACCGCGAATTTCAGCGGCACGAACGGCTTCGTCTGGTCCAGACCGGGCATCATTCGAACTCTAGAGCTGCGCGCCCCGGAAGGTGTTGCAGCCCGCCACCGTACCGCCCTTGAGCCCGGCGTTGAACCAGCGCATCCGCTGCTCGGAAGAGCCGTGGGTGAACGCGTCGGGCACGACATAGCCTTGCGCCTGCCGCTGCAGGCGGTCGTCGCCGATCGCCGCCGCGGTCTTGAGCGCCGCTTCGATGTCGCCCTGCTCGACCAGTTTCCAGCGCTGCTGCGAACGATTGGCCCACACCCCGGCGAGGCAATCGGCCTGCAGCTCGACCTGGACCTGCAAGTGGTTGGCCTCGACCTTGCCGAGGGTGTGCTGACGCTGCTGCACCTTCGGCAGAATTCCGAGCAGGTTCTGCACGTGGTGACCTACCTCGTGGGCGATCACGTAGGCCTGGGAGAACTCGCAGGCCTTGCTGTTGTCGCAGCCGCGGAAGCGGCGCTCCAGGTCGCGGAAGAACGACGTATCGAGATAGACCCGCTGGTCGCTCGGACAATAGAACGGCCCCATGGCGGCGCGCGCCGAGCCACAGGCCGAGCGCGTCGCGCCGGAAAACATCACGAGCGTCGGCGCGCGGTAGCGCCCGCCCTCCTTCTCCAGCAGGTCGCGCCATACGGCCTCGGTGCTGCCCAGCACGGCGGAAACGAACTGGCCGGTGCGATCGCTCGGCGCGCCGGTGTGGGTCGGAGCGCGATAGGGCGCGTGGTAGGAATGGCCGCCGCCGAGCATCTCGGCGCCCCCGATCAGGAGCCGCGGATCGATGCCGAGCGCCCAGCCGACGAGCCCGAGCACGACCAGCGTGCCGATGCCCATGCCGCCGGTGCCGATCGGGATGCCGAAGCCGCCCCCGCCGTAACCGCTTTCCTCGCCGCGGCGATCCTCGACGTTCTCGCTGCGCGGCAGTTCGTCCCAGCGCATCGATCGCTCCCTGTCCGTCCGCGACATCCGGGCATCCGGCGCATTCCATATAGGTCCGGCGCGTATCGCCGTCATCCCGGCGGAAGGCTTAAGTTCATTTTTACTTTGAGGGGGGAAGATGCCGGCCGTCGGTTGAAGGTCTCGCGTCGCCGACCGCGTTCCGAGTGATAGAGTTCCGAGTTCTCTGGTCATGCGTGAGTCGCATCGCGGGGCGCCCTCGAGGGCGCCCCGCGGATCGTCCAGATCCCCCGAGGCAAGTCGCATCCTGGTCGGCGACTGCGTGGCGCAGATGGCGGCGCTGCGCGCGGCAAGCGTGGATCTCGTGTTCGCCGACCCGCCTTATAATCTGCAGCTGCAGGGAGCGCTCAAGCGGCCCGACGAGTCCAAGGTCGACGCCGTCGACGAGAATTGGGACAAGTTCTCGAGCTTCCAGGCCTACGACGATTTCACCCGCGCGTGGCTGATCGCGTGCCGCCGCGTCATGAAGCCCAGCGCGACGCTGTGGGTGATCGGCTCCTATCACAACATCTACCGGGTCGGCGCGCTGATCCAGGACCTCGGCTTCTGGATCCTCAACGACGTGGTGTGGCGCAAGGCGAACCCGATGCCGAATTTCCGCGGGCGGCGCTTCACCAATGCGCACGAGACGCTGATCTGGGCGGTGCGCGAGCCCAACGCGCGCGGCTACATCTTCAATTACGAGGCACTCAAGGCCGGCAACGACGACGTGCAGGTCCGCTCGGATTGGACCCTTCCGCTGTGCACCGGCGAGGAGCGGCTCAAGGCGCCGGACGGCAAGAAGCTGCATCCGACGCAGAAACCCGAGGCGCTCTTGGCGCGCGTGATTCTTGCCGCATCGCGTCCGGGCGATCTGGTGCTCGATCCGTTCCTCGGATCCGGCACCACCGGCGCCGTCGCCAAGCGGCTCGACCGGCGCTTCATCGGCATCGAGCGCGAAAAAGCCTACGCGCGCGCCGCGCAGGCGCGCATCGCGGCGACCGAAGTGCTGCCCGAGCCGGCGCTCGCGGCCTTCGTCACCGCGCGCGAGGCGCCGCGCGTGCCGTTTTCGGCGCTCCTCGAGCGCGGGCTCGTCTCCGCGGGCCAGATCCTAGTGGATGCGCGGCGCCGTCACGCGGCGCTGGTGCGCGCCGACGGCGCGGTCCGGTTCGGCGACGTGGTCGGATCGATCCATCGCGCCGGGGCGCTGGCGCAGGGGCTCGAAGCCTGCAACGGCTGGACGTTCTGGCACGTGGAAACCACGGCCGGCCTCACTCCGATCGACGCCTTGCGCGCAAAGCTGCGCGCCGAGATGGCGATGCGCTGAGAGCCGCGTTGCCCAGCTCGCGAGCCGCGAGCGCCACTACCTTGCGCATCACGTTCGGCAATGCCTCTTCGTGCAGGCGATCGAGCGGAACGAAACGCATTCCGGGAGGCGGCGGCGTATCGAGTCGAACCTGCGTCGCATAGACCACAAGCTCGAGCGGGAAATGCGTGAACACGTGCATGACCAGACCGGGAACGCGCCGCCAGCATTTGCGTGATGAAGACAGCGGCGCTTCGAGTAGTGCCCGGCTCTCCTCGAAATCCTCGGACCATTCCGTGGTCGGCAGCTCGGTCATGCCGCCGAGCAGCCCGCGGGCCGGCCGCGCGCGCACCAGAATGCCGCGATCCGGGCGCAGCACGAAGAACGCGGCACCACGGCGCAGCTTTGTCACGCGTTTGGCTTCTCGTCGCGGAAAGTCTTGCGGATCGCCCGCCGCGCGCGCGCCGCAGTCCGCCATCCAGGGACAGAGAGCGCACCCGGGCGACACCGGCGTGCAGATCGTCGCGCCGAGATCCATCATGGCTTGCGCGAAATCGCCCGGGCGGATGTCGGGGGTGAGGGTGCGCGCGAGCCGGCGGATCTCGTCCTTCGCGGCAGGAAGCCGCGTTTCGACCCGGAACAAGCGCGCGATCACCCGCTCGACATTGCCGTCGACCGGGGTCGCGCGGCGACCGAATGCGATCGCGGCGATCGCCGCGGCCGTATAGGCGCCGATGCCGGGCAGCGTTTGCAACTCGCTTTCCTCGTGCGGAAACTCGCCGCCGTGGCGCTCGATCAGCGCGCGCGCGCAGGCATGCAGGTTGCGAGCCCGGGCGTAATAGCCGAGCCCCGCCCACACTTTCAGCACTTCCTCGAGGGGCGCCGCGGCCAGCGCGCCGACGCTCGGCCAGCGCGCCAGGAATTTGGCGTAATAGGGCAGAACCGCGTTCACGCGCGTCTGCTGCAGCATGATTTCGGAGAGCCAGACCCGATAGGGGTCGGCGCGCTCGCTGCCGCGCGCCCGCCACGGCAGCTTGCGCCGATGCCGGTCGTACCAGGCGAGCAGGAGGGCCGGGTCGGGGTCACATATTGTTGGCTCGGTCGTGCCGCATACTCCGGTTGCCTCCCCCCTTGTGGGGGAGGCCGACTCGCGCCGTTTCGGCGCGAGTCCGGAGGGGGGTGATCTCGAATCGCCGAGGCGCAAATCCACCCCCCTCCCTAACCCTCCCCCACAAGGGGGGAGGGAACAGGCCCAGTTGGTAGCGCTGCCCGCGCGTGCTTCCGGCGCTTGTCCCCGCCTGCTAGACTCATGCTTTCGTGTCGCAGAGGTCGTCCCGGTGAACAAGTCCTTCCCGCAGGCGCGGCGCCTCGGCGATCTGATCGGCCGCTGTCTGTCGAAGACGCTGGCGCGGCACGGTTTTGCCTCGACCGAGCTCGTCACCCGCTGGACCGAGATCGTCGGCCCGGAGATCGCAGCGCACGCCGAGCCGGTCAAAATCCAATGGGCGCGCCACCAGGACGCGGAAAACCCGGAACCCGCGACCCTGGTGCTGCGTGTGGAGGGTCCGGTCGCGATCGAGATCCAGCATCTGTCGGGCCTGATCATCGAGCGCGTCAACCGCTTTTTCGGCTGGCGCGCGATCTCGCGCATCGCCTTGCGCCAGGCGCCGCTGATCTTTCGCCACGAAGCAAAGCCCGTCACCGCGCCGAACCCGGAGCGCACCGCCGCGGTCGAGGCAACGCTGACCGACGTCGCCGATGCGAATCTACGCCAGGCGCTGGCGCGGCTCGGTGCCGCCATCAAGCGAACGTGAGGCGGGCTGCCCCGCTTTCGGCCGAGAGGCCTGCTTGCCTGAGCGGATAAATCAGGCTAGCGAGCGGCCCGGAGATCGCACCCATTCGAGGATTTCGCCGCATGATCACCCGCCGCACGTTCTGCGCGACCGCGCTCGGCTTCCTCGCCGCCGAAACGGCGCTCGCCGGCCTCCTCCTGCCGGCCTTCGCCCAGGCGCCATCGGACGAAGAGCTGATGCAGGCGGGTCCGCTCGGCGAGCCGGCCCTGGGCAAGGCCGACGCTCCGGTCACGCTGATCGAATATGCGTCGATGACCTGCAGCCATTGCGCCAATTTCGCCGTCAAGGTCCTTCCGACGGTGAAGTCCCGCTACATCGACGCCGGCAAGGTCCGCTACATCCTGCGCGAGTTCCCGCTCGACCCGCTGGCGGCGGCGGGCTTCATGCTGGCGCGCTGCGCGGGCGACAAATATTACGACGTCGTCGACGCGCTATTCCAGACCCAGCAGAAGTGGGCGTTCGTTCGCGATCCGCTGCCGCAACTGCTCGCGGTCGCCAAGCAATTGGGCTTCAACCAGCAGAGCTTCGACGAATGCCTCGCGAATCAGAAGGTGCTCGACGGCATCGATTGGGTGCGTCAGCGCGGGGCGGAGAAGTTCGGCGTGAACTCGACGCCGACTTTTTTCATCAACGGAAAGATCCACCGCGGCGAAATGACCCTCGAAGAGACCGAGAAGCTGCTCCAGCCGTATCTCAAGAGCTGATAAGGGTTTTTTGCTCTGCCGGGGCTGCGCCCGAACGGCCTTCGGGCGCCGGGAGCCCGATATATTGCAATGCAAAAATTCCGGAAACGCCGGACCCCGGTTGCGTCGGCGGCATTCCTCGATTCATTCTCCGGCACGATGCGGCACTTCCTGATGATTCCCGACGCGCTCGGCCCGGAATTTTGGCGCGCCCGGCGGCGAACCGCTGCGGCACGGACCGCCGTTGATCCGATCGAGGCCGGCCCGTGAAGCTCAGCAAGCTGCGCCTGGTCGGATTCAAGTCCTTCGTCGAGCCGACCGACATGACGATCGAGCCGGGGCTCACCGGCATCGTCGGGCCGAACGGCTGCGGCAAATCGAACCTCATCGAGGCGCTGCGCTGGGTGATGGGAGAAGCATCGCACAAGGCGATGCGTGCTGCCGACATGGACGACGTGATCTTCGCCGGCAGCACCAGCCGGCCGCCGCGGAACACCGGCGAGGTCATGCTCTTCCTCGACAATTCCGACCGCACCGCGCCGGCGCAATTCAACGAGCAGGACGCGCTCGAGGTCTCGCGCCGGATCGAGCGCGAGGCCGGCTCGACCTATCGCGTCAATGGCCGCGAGGTGCGCGCCCGCGACGTGCAGATCCTGTTCGCCGATGCCTCGACCGGCGCGCGCTCGCCGGCGCTCGTGCACCAGGGCCGCATCGGCGAGATCGTTCAGGCCAAGCCCGAGCAGCGTCGGCGCGTGCTCGAGGAAGCGGCCGGCGTGGCCGGGCTGCATGCGCGGCGGCACGAGGCGGAATTGCGCCTCAATGCGGCCGAGCACAATCTTGGCCGGCTCGACGACGTGATCGCGCAGCTCGCGGCGCAGATCGATGCGCTCAAGCGCCAGGCCCGCCAGGCGGTGCGCTATCGCGCCGTCTCCGCCGGGGTGCGCAAGGCCGAGGCGACGCTGTGCCATCTGCGCTGGCTCGCCGCCAATGCCCAAGTCGCCGAAGCCGAGCGCGCCAAGGATCTGGGCGTGCGCCTCGTCGCCGAAGCGACGGGGGCGCAGGCGGAGGCTTCCCGGCACCAGGCGCTCGCGGTCGCCTCGCTGCCGCCGCTGCGCGAGGCCGAGGCGAAGGCCGCCGCATCGCTGCAGCGGCTCAATCTTGCCCGCGACGCGCTCGAACGCGAGGAGGCGCGCGCCAAGGAGCGCATCGCCGAGCTCGATCTGCGGCTCTTGCAGCTCGCCGAGGCGCTCGAGCGCGAGCGCCGGCTCGCGCAGGACGCGGACGCGGCGCTCTTTCGGCTGGCGCAGGAGGAGAGCGCGCTCACGGCCGAACGCGTCGCGGCTGCGGACCGTCATGGCGCGGTCGCGGCGCGCGTGGGCGAGGCGGAGGCCGCGCTCGCGATCGCCGAGCAGCGCTCGGCCGAGATCACCGCGGCGCTGGCGGATCTTTCTGCGCGCCGCAATCAGCTGCAGCGGGCCTTGCGCGAACATTCCGAGCGTCTGATCCGGCTCGAGGGCCAGATCGGCGAAGTCGAGCGCGAGCTCGGAGCGCTGGAGCGCCAGGGCGGCGAATCGAGCGAGCTGCCGGAGCTCGCGGCGGCGGTCGAGCACGCGCAGCGCGCGGTTGCCGAGGCGGAAGCGGAGGCGCTGCGAGCGGAGGCGGCGCAATCGACGGCGCGGCAGGGGCTCGACGCCGCCAAAACCCCGCTCGAACAGGCCGAGCGCCGCATGCAGCGCCTCGAGACCGAGACCCGGACCCTCGCCAAGCTGCTCGACGTCGAAGCCCAGAAGCTGTGGCCGCCGGCGATCGACCTGGTGATGGTCGAAAAAGGCTACGAGGCCGCGCTGGGCGCCGCGTTCGGCGACGATCTCGATCATCCGATCGAGCCCTCCGCCCCGATCCGCTGGGCGGGTGCTCCGGTCGATCCGGCCGATCCGGCGCTCCCGGCCGGCGCCGAGCCGCTGTCGCGGTACGTGGTCCCGCCCGCCGAGCTGTCGCGCCGGCTGGCGCAGATCGGCGTCATCGACCGCGCCGACGGTCCGCGGCTCGCCCGCGAGCTCAAGCCCGGCCAGCGGCTGGTTTCGCGCGAAGGCGATCTGTGGCGCTGGGACGGCTTTGCGGCGGCCGCAAATGCGCAAACTCCGGCGGCGCGGCGCCTCGCCCAGCGCAACCGGCTGGGCGATCTCGAACGCGAGCTTGCCGCGGCGCGCGCCGAGATCGGCCAAAAACGCGAGGCGGTCGAGCGCGCGCAAGCCGAGCTCCATGCCGCGGTGGCGGCGGAGGCGCAAGCGCGCGCGCGCCGGCGCGAGGCGCAGGGCGATGCCGATCAAGCGCGCGACCGTCACGCCGCGGCGGAGCGCGAGGCGAGCCGCATCACCGCGCGCCTCTCGGCGCTCGCCGAAGCGAAAATTCGCCTGGCCGCGAGCCGAGACGAGGCCATCGCAGCGAGGCGCGACGTGACCGAGGCGCTCGAGGCGCTGCCGGCGGCGGCCGGACTCGAAGCCGAGCTCACGCAAACAAGCGGCGAGGTATCGGAAAGGCGCGCGGCGCTCGCCGAGGCGCGCGGCGAAGCTCAGGCGCTGGCGCGCGAGGCGGAGCTGCGCGAGCGCCGGCTCGATGCGATCGCGGCCGAGCAGACCGAGTGGCAGGAGCGGGGGAACCTCGCCAAAGGCCAGATCGCGACGCTCGAGCTGCGCAGCGCCGAGGCCGCGACCGAGCGTCAGTCGCTCGACACGGCGCCGGCGGTGTTCGCCGAAAAACGCCGGGCGCTGATCGACGAGATCGAGGCTGCGGAAGCCAGGCGCCGCGCCGCGGCCGACGAACTCGCGGCAGCCGAGCAACGGCTCGCGGCGGCCGACCGCGCCGCCCGCGCCGCGCTCGACAAGATGGGGCAGGCGCGCGAGGAGGCGGCGCGCGCCGAGGAGCGCTTCGCCGGCGCCAGGAATCGCCTGACCGACATCGCGCACGAAATCCAGGAGCTACTCGAAGTCGGGCCCGAGCGCGTCGCCGCGCTCGCCGGCATCGAACCGGGACAGGCGCTGCCGGAAATGGCCGAGGTCGAGGCCGAGCTCGACAAACTGCGGCGCGACCGCGAGCGGCTCGGCGCCGTCAACCTGCGCGCCGAAGAGGAATTGCGCGAGGTCGAGGCCCAGCACGCGTCGCTCACGGGCGAGCGCGACGATCTCGTCGAGGCGATCAAGCGGCTGCGCCAGGGCATCCAAAGCCTCAACCGCGAAGCGCGCGAGCGGCTCACGCAATCCTTCGACGTGGTCAACAAGCATTTCCAGCAGCTGTTCACCAACCTGTTCGGCGGCGGCAACGCGGAATTGCAGCTGGTCGAAAGCGAGGATCCGCTCGAGGCCGGGCTCGACATCATGGCCAAGCCCCCCGGCAAGAAGCCGCAGACGCTCTCGCTGCTCTCCGGCGGCGAGCAGGCGCTGACCGCGCTCGCCCTGATCTTCGCCGTGTTCCTGACCAACCCGGCGCCGATCTGCGTGCTCGACGAGGTCGACGCGCCGCTCGACGACGCCAATGTCGAGCGCTTCTGCAACCTGCTCGACGAGATGATCCGGCTGACCGATACGCGCTTCGTGATCATCACCCACAATCCGATCACCATGGCGCGGATGAACCGGCTGTTCGGCGTGACCATGGCGGAGCGCGGCGTGTCGCAGCTGGTCTCGGTCGATCTCGAGACCGCCGAGAAGCTGCGCGAGGCGGTGTAGGGATTCGGGGTAACTCGCTACGCCATTCGGCAGGCTGCGAGCGAGCCGAAAACGCGACTTTTTCGTTCATATCCACTTTCAACGGAATCAAAGACTTACCACGGTTCAATTCGCACCGATACTACTTTCCGATGCATGGAATGCAACATTTGCAAGCCTTAGCTGTTGCCTCATCACAGCGAAGTCCAAGAACTGAGTTCACGCGCCCGGCGTGTCCGGATTGACCAGCATGACGCCGTATTGGTTGAACAGGCGCTTGTCGCCTTCTACGGCGATGACGAGATCGGCCTGGTTCTTGAACGAGATCCAAGTGCCGCGATCGGAGATCGTATAGGCGTTGATCGCCGCCGCGGTATTCAAGGTGGCGCCCATGCCCTGGCCGATCTCGCGGTACCAGGCGCCCCGATCCTTCGCGATGTCGATGCCGGCGATCTTCCACAGCTTCAACTCGGCCTGATGGGTGCCGGAGCGATCGCCGCGCGACACGAACGCAATCTGTTTCGTCTTGATGGTTTCGAGCGCGGCCACCGATGTCCTTGGTGCCCGCGATGCCGGCCGGGTCGCCCTTGGGCCCGACCAGAACGAAGTCGTTGTACATGACCGGGTAGCGCTTGACCCCGTAGCCTTCGGCCAGGAATTTTTCCTCCTGCTCCTTGGCGTGCACGAACACCACGTCGGCATCGCCGCGGCGCGCGGTATCGAGCGCCTGGCCGGTTCCTTGCGCGACCACCTTCACGTCGATCCCGGTCTTGGCCTTGAACAGCGGGAGAATGCGGCCGAACAGGCCGGAATCCTGCGTTGAAGTGGTCGATGAGACCACGATCGACTTGTCCTCGGCGAGCGCAGCGCTCCCGATGGACAGCGCGAGCACGGCCGCGAGCAGCACGATGCGAGGATTCAACATTCAGCCTTCTTCCTGCGGTTGATGTTTGAGCTTGGATCGGCCGTGCAGCACCCCGAGGCCCATTACGGCTCCTCGGGAGCACCGACGGCAACGGCGATGGCATCGCCGCACTCCAGCCGAGCCCGCGTTAGCACTCCCCCCGAGACGCGCCAAGATAGCCCGCTTGCCCGGAAGCCTGCGTCGAGCGTATCGAACCCGGGCGCACTTGATCAGGGGAGCGGTCAACATGAATGCGTCGCCGCGGTGGAAGCAGAGGCCCGAGGGCTCGACCTGGGGCGATTTCGGCCCGGACGACCAGCTCGGCCGGCTCAACTTGCTGACGCCCGAAAGGGTCAAGCAGGGCATCGCCGAGGTGTGCGAGGGCCTGAGCTTCTGTCTCAGCCTGCCGCTCGACTATCCGGGCGGCAATGCGCTCAACCCGCGCCGCCATCCGCCGGTGCTGCGGCCGACGCTGCGCAGCAAGCGTCCCAACATGAATTATCGGCTGTCATTCGACGATCCGAATTTCACCGACGTCGTGAGCGACGACGTCGCCATCCTGCACCTGCAATATTCCACGCAATGGGACAGTCTCGCCCACGTCGGCTCGCTGTTCGACGCCGACGGCGACGAGATTCCGGAGCCGGTCTATTACAACGGCTATCGCGCCGACGAGCACATCGTCGGGCCCGCGGACGTCAAGGACGCGGGCGGCATCGATCTGGTGGAGGCGGAATCGACCTCGCAGGCGCGCGCGCTCGGGGTCGAGAACATGGCGCAGAAATGCGTGCAGGGCCGCGGCGTGATGATCGATCTGCACGCCCACGTCGGCCGCGAGCGGGCGCTGATCGGCTACGACGAGCTCATGCGCATCCTCGAAACCGACAAGGTCGAGGTCGAACCAGGCGACATGGTGCTGCTCCACACCGGCTTCGACGAGGTGCTGCTGGAAATGCGCAAAGAGCCGGATCCGCAGATTCTGCGCAATTCCTGCGCGGCGCTCAACGGCCGCGATCAACGGCTGCTCGACTGGATCACGAAGAGCGGGCTCGCCGCGCTGATCGCGGATAATTACGCGGTCGAGGCGTTTCCGTCGGTGCGGCGCGCCGGCTGCTGCGCCGCGCTGCCGCTGCACGAGCATTGCCTGTTCAAGCTTGGCGTCAACCTCGGCGAGCTTTGGCTGCTCTCCCCGCTCGCGCGCTGGCTGCGCGAGCATGGGCGCTATCGCTTCCTGCTGACCGCCCCGCCGCTGCGCCTGCCCGGCGCGGTCGGCTCGCCCGCGACCCCGGTCGCGACGGTCTGACGAAAGCCGCACGGCGTGCCTACATAGTGCCGGATGCGGCGCGGAAAGCGCCATTCGCCTCGATGCGCGGGCTGCGGTAGCCTTCAGTCCGCACCGTCAGGAGCCAAATCTCATGTCCACCACCGGCTGGATCATCCTCGGTGTCATCGTCGTGATCGTCATCTGGGCGATCTCCGTTTACAACGGGCTCATCGCCATGCGGCAGCGCGTGGGCCAGGCCGGCTCCGACATCGACGTGCAGCTCAAGCAGCGGCACGACCTCGTTCCCAACCTGGTCGAGACCGTGAAGGGCTATGCGGGCCACGAACGCGGAACGCTCGAGGCCGTGGTGCAGGCGCGCAACGCCGCCATGGCCGCCCGGGAACAGGGCCCGGCGCAGCAGGCGGCGGCCGAAAACATGCTCAGCGGCGCGCTCCGGCAGCTGTTCGCGCTCTCCGAGGCCTATCCGAATCTGAAGGCCAATAGCAATTTCCAGGAGCTGCAGGCCGAGCTCACCGATCTCGAGAACAAGATCGCGGCCGCGCGCCGCTTCTTCAACAACGCGGTGCAAGAGTACAACACCGGCATCCAGCAATTCCCCGCCGCGCTGTTCGCTTCGGCGTTCGGATTTACGCCGCACGAATATTTCGCGGCCGCGGAGGAGCACCGGGTCTTGGAACAGGCCCCGCAGGTGAAATTCTGAGGAACGCGTTTGACCTGCGATTACGAGGTATTGGCTGATGCGAGCCGCTTGCGCCCCCTCTCCCCGCCGGGGAGAGGGATGGGGTGAGGGGAATCGGAATGACAGCGATATCGTTACCCCCTCACCCGGCGCGCTCCGCACGCCGACCTCTCCCCACCGGGGAGAGGTGAAGCGTGCGAGCGGCGCTTCTCAGGGCAAGGCTCAAGCCATGGAACAGGCCTTCGGGCTCTATACCCACATCCGGTCGAACCAGCGCCGCTCGGTCGCGCTGCTGATCGGGCTGTTCCTGCTCGTCTATGTCATGGTCTATGCGGGCGCGCTGGTCGCCGAAGGGCTCACCGGCGACGCTCCGATCGATTATTTGCTGCAAGCCGCCTTGCGCGATTTCGTCGTCGCCTTGCCGTGGGCGACGCTCGGCACCATCGCGTGGATCTTCATCGCCTATCATTTCCACCAGCACATGATCGACGCGATGACCGGCGGCTACGAGGTCCCCCGGGCGGAAGAGCCGCGGCTGTGGAACATTCTGGAGAACCTCTGCATCTCGCGCGGGCTGACCATGCCGAAGCTCAAGATGATGGACAGCGACGCGCTCAATGCGTTCGCGAGCGGCCTGAACCAGAAGCAATATTCGATCACGGTCACCCGCGGCCTGCTGGAGCAACTCGAGGATCCGGAGATCGAGGCGGTGCTCGGCCACGAGCTCACCCACATCCGCAACGGCGACGTGCGGCTCTTGGTCATCGCCGTGGTCATCGCCGGCGTGATTGCGTTCTTCGTCGAACTGATCGTGCGAATGTTCTTCCAGGCCGGGCTCTACTGGCGCGGCCGGCGCCGGGAATCCGAATCCCGCGGCGGCGGCGGCGCGGCGGTCGCCATCGTGATCGCGCTGGCGCTGATCGCGGTCGCCTGGCTGCTCTCTGTCATGATCCGGTTCGCGCTGTCGCGCTCGCGCGAGTTCCTCGCCGACGCCGGATCGAGATCGAAGGCCGCGGCGATCTCGAGCGGGCGAATTCCGCCGTCATGGAAATGTGCATCGACAATCCGCGCTCGGATTTCGCCAATCTGTTCGACACCCATCCGCCGGTCGAAAAACGGGTCGAGGCCCTGGTGCGCTACGCGGGCGGACACGATCCGGGGCCGATCGCCTTGCCGGCGCCCGAGGAGGAAACGGGCGAAGAGGCCGGCGCGGCCGGTGAGCCGGAATCCGGCGGCCCGTGGGGCGGGGGCGAAAAGCCGTTCCTGCCGGAGCGACCGCCGATCGAGCTCGGCGGCGAGCCGCGCCGGGCCGGCCCCTGGAGCTCGAGCGAGCCCGGCGGCGACGGCGGCCCCTGGGGCCCGCACCGGCGGTGATCAGTTCGCTGCCGAGCATCGCGCGCGCTTCACAGCGAGCATGTTGCGAGCTGCCGGGGTGGGTCAGTCAAGCTGCACCCACTCCCGGCTCGCGTCTGTCGATGCTCGCCGACCTCCCCCCTCCAGGGGGAGGTGGGAGCGTATCGCGCGCTCACTGCGAACCGATTTAGCCAGATCTCGTATCACTCCCCCTCCCCGATCAGCTTGGCGATCACCGGCCAATATTGCTCGCCGAAGCCGCGGGTGATCGCCTGCTCCAGGCGCGCGCGCGCCAGCTCGGCGCCGGAAAGCTTCAGCCCCACATCGGCCGCGCATTCGAGCGCATAGCCGACGTCCTTCAGCGCGTATTGCGCCGAGAACGCGCGCTCGGGAAAAATTCCGGGCAGCATGGCCTTGATGCCGTGATTGCGCAGCGCGAAGCTGTCGGCCGATCCTTTGG
>WNGQ01003504.1_pt1 | contig 15782 bp, 17 predicted proteins | sample 5407661 | NCBI WGS metagenome assembly WNGQ01 (sample SAMN13153382, study PRJNA577476) | soil metagenome | isolation source: 60 cm soil or saprolite under Garry oak tree replicate 2 | place: USA:California | collected 2016-06-15 | reverse complement strand
AGAACGCTGGCACCACTATCACGAACTGGCAACTGAACAGGAGCTAGTAGGTGATGGCGCTATCACTGCCGCTCAAAGCGATGGCGATAAGTCTAAAAGATAACGAAAAAGAGGAGTATAATAATGCCGGATCTGACCACAACCTATTTAGGTTTGCAACTCAAAAATCCATTGGTAGCTTCTGCATCGCCACTTTCTAAGAAGATCGATAGCGTGCGCAGAATAGAGGATGCAGGAGCTGCCGCCCTGGTGATGTATTCGTTATTCGAGGAGCAGATTACTCACGATAGCCAAGAACTGGATCATTACCTGGAGCGCGGAACACATTCGTTTGCCGAATCCCTTAGCTACTTCCCGGACCTGAATTACTTAAATCTAGGACCAGAGCCATACCTGGAACATTTACATAAAATCAAACAGGCTGTGAATATTCCTGTGATCGGCAGTCTGAACGGCATTTCGTCAGGTGGTTGGGTAGAGTATGCTCATAGGATCGAGCAGGCGGGTGCAGATGCGTTAGAGTTGAATATCTATTACCTGCCGACCGATCCTGATATAACTGGAGTAGAACTGGAAGAGGATTACGTGCAGCTTGTCAGGGATGTGCGTGCAAAGGTGAAACTTCCAATTGCGGTCAAGCTCAGTCCTTACTTCACTGCGCTTCCAAATCTGTTAAAGCGTATTGTAGCAGCAGGGGCTGATGCGCTTGTATTGTTCAATCGATTTTATCAGCCCGATTTCGATCTAGAGGAATTAGAGGTCGTCCCCAACCTGGTTTTAAGTACATCGAACGAATTGCGTTTACCGTTACGCTGGATTGCGATTCTCTACGGCCGCATTCAGGCTGATTTCGCACTAACGAGCGGTGTACACACCGCACAGGATGTGCTCAAAGCGATGATGGCGGGAGCTAATGTTGCGATGATGACTTCCACTCTGCTGGAAAATGGTGTAGGCCGCATTATGCATATCCTTACTGACTTGCATGAGTGGATGGAAGAACACGAGTACGAGTCAATTGAACAAATGAGGGGCAGTATGAGCCAGCGTGCTGTGGCCAAACCGGCAGCTTTTGAGCGCGCAAATTACATTAAGGCGCTCAACACTTTTGACCAGTATGTGCGGTAGCTGTCATTGGTGTGAACGCATTGTTACGAGGTCACGTCCGATAAAGCATCGTCAATCGCTTCATCGTGCGTGAGCCTGGTTCCTGTGTTCCATTCTTTTACAAAGATTGACTCGTCAAGGACTGCGCGTGCGGATGCAACAGTTTGTTCAAATGCTTCGCGCTCGGTTGGTGGGAGTGGAGTCTGTGCTTGCTCGCGCAGGGTCGCTGCTGACGCACAGAGCCGTGTGACTTGCGCGTAATGCCCTTCTGCGCAAGCAACGGTAGCAAAGCCCTCGAGACAGGAGGCTGTGTAGGTTGGACTGCTAAATGTTAGATAAAGGACGAGGGCTTCCCGGTAGCGTGCTTTAGCCACTGCATAGTTTTTCTGATGGCATGCCAGATGTCCGAGCACGGTCATGATGTTGGCAATATCCCATGTCATTCCGCTGGCTTTTGCACTGTCAAGAGTCTCTTCTAAGAGAGCTGTAGCGCGTGCCACGTCACCTCGCATCCTTGCCAGGTCCGCAAGCCCGAATAGAGCACGACTCATCAGGCCACTCTGATCTATAAGTCTGGCATAGGTATAACTTTCAGTATAGGCGACCTCTGCCTCATCGAGCCTGCCACTCGCTTGAGAAATCATCCCGAGCGTTGCGAAAGCATTGCTGATGCCTTTCTGGTCATCGATGCTCTGTGCCAGGCGTAATGCTTCTTTTGCATAGGCTTCTGCACCACGCTCCACCTTCCCATGACGCACCAGGGTTCGCGCTAAACCGTAGAGTCTTTCTATGCGCAAGGTGAGTGATGCAGTATGCTCTCCTTGCTCTCTCGCCCAGAGATCTAACGCCAGCATACGTTCGAACCAGATCTCGGCCTCGCTCATTTGACCGAGGACATGCCAAAGACGTGCGAAGCCTGTCAGCCTCAGCCCGAGTTCTGCTTCACGCCTCTCTTCTGCCCACTGTAGCGCCGCACGGGCATTGGGCAATTCCTGCGCAAATGCAAATTGCGCAATGCGTACTCCTTGCTCCGGACCAAAGTGAGTAATGACAGTCTCTGCCAGGATGGCGTAATATGAGGCATGAAGCCGCCGACACTGCTCCTCTTCCGCGGCTGACTGCAGGTGTTGCAGAGCATAGTCTCGTATGATTTCTAGCATGGTGAAGCGCGTTACGTCATTAGCAAGTAACTCCGTCTGAACGAGGCTGGCATCGACTAGAGCAGCCAAAATGAGGATAGTTTCTTCTTCAGAAATCCCGTTACTATTCCAGCATACCGCTTCTGCCGCTTCGAGCGACCAACCTCCCACGAAGACACCCAGGGATCGAAAACAGCGTTGTTGTTCCCCAGTAAGCAGTTCATAACTCCAGGCAATAGCATCCTCCATCGTCTGTTGACGTTTCGGCAGATCTCGCGCCCCGCCGCGTAGGAGCGCCAGGCGATGAGTGAGTCGCTCACGTAACTCAGATAAGGAGAGTACTTTGACATGCATTGCAGCCAGCTCGATGGCCAGAGGAAGTCGATCAACCCTTTCACAGACGGTTGCCACCTCACTCTCTGCATAGGTTCTTTCTGGTCGTATAGCGTGGGATCGTTCGCGGAAGAGCGTAACGGCATCTCCGAGTGGTAGTGGAGCTAGCAAGAGCTCTTGCTCCGCGCGCAGATGCAGCGGCGTGCGACTCGTCACGAGGACAAACAGGTGGGCGCAACTCGCCAGCAGTTCAGCGATGAAAGATGCACTATCTGGGATCTGTTCGACATTGTCGAGCACAAGCAGGAGATGCTTGTTGTATAAGAATGCTCGCACCTGCACTGTTAAGGAGGAATTCGCCTGTTCACGGATTCCCAGCGACTGGGCAACCATACTGGGAACAAGCGCCGCATCGTGAATGGGTGCCAGTGCCACAAAGCCCACGCCATCGACAAAGTCAGGAGCGAGATCCTGTACAAGCTGAAGTGCGAGCCGTGTCTTTCCGACGCCACCTGGTCCTGTCACGGTAAGCATGCGTGTAGAGTTACGACGCAGCAGAGCAAGAGCACGAGAGCGTTCCTGCTCGCGTCCAATTAGTGCGTTAGGAGGAAGAGGGAGACCATGCGCAGAGAGTTCTGGAGTAGAGTCAACAAAAGCGGCAGCCTCTGGTCGTGCGGAGACCTGTAGCAAGATACGTTGTTGAGCAGTTAGAGATAAAGCGCTGGACAGCAATTCGAGCGTGTCATAACGCGGCGTGCGATTAATGCCGCGCTCCAAATCACTAATGGCACGCGCACTTAGACCGGAACGAGCCGCCAGGCTCTCCTGCGAGAGTCCCGCAACCTGGCGATAGCGCTTGAGCAAGGTACTAAAACTGATCTTCTCTGTCATCTCTAACTCTAGGAGGTCTTCATGCAAATAACTCAACTCACTAAAAAAATAACAACCTGTGTTCACATCATAGCATAGACAGCCTCATGTGAGAAAGCTGTGAGGAAGATGTGCCTGTTCTTCGTGGTGCAAGGCAGAAAAGTCATATATACTTGCAACAAATGATGTATCAAAGCTTTGTCTGAAACCATAATTATGGTTCTGTGAAAGGAGCCTGACATGATTCTAATAGTTGGGGCCAGTGGTCGCCTCGGCGGCACTGTTGCTAAGCGTCTGCTTGCGCAGGGCAAAGCAGTACGCCTGATGACCAGAACCCCATCCAACCTTGTTCATTTGAAGCAGCAAGGGGCAGAAGTGGTGAGTGGTGATCTCCGCAATCCAGCATCACTTCTGAGCGCCTGCGAGGGGGTCGAGCAGGTGTTGGCGGCAGCCCATGCCCTCACCGGAAAGGGCGACAATAATCCCCAAACGGTTGATGACGCGGGCAATCGTCAGTTGATTGATACAGCTAGAGCTGCAGGCGTGAAACATTTCGTGTTTCTGTCCATTCTAGGCGCCAGTCCAGATGCTCCAGTGGAGTTCTTCCGCATCAAATACCACACGGAGGAGTATCTCCGCGCTAGTGGTCTGAGTTTCACCATTATCCGCCCCAGTGCGTTCATGGACCTATGGGCACAGTTGATCGGTCTGCCCATTCTGGAGCAAGGCAAGACCACTATCTTTGGTCGTGGCAACAATCCGATCAATTTTGTGGCTGTTGAGGACGTCGCTCGTTTTGTCTGCATCGCGTTCGAGAATTCACGCACGCGCAATGAGGTGATCGAGGTTGGTGGGCCAGAGAACCTGACGCTGAACCAGGTGGCAGAGACCTTTGAACGCGTAAGTGGACGCCAGGCGAAAAAGCGGCATATACCTTTGCCGATGATGCGTGCCATGTCAATCCTGATGCAACCAGTCAATCCAGCCTTGAGTCGTCAGATACGCCTGGGCGTCTTTATGGATACGGCGAATCTGTGTTACGACATAACCGAGATGAGTCGCACTTTTGGCGTCCAATTGACAACAATGGAGGATATTGCTCGCCGAGTTGTCACGAGTGCTGGATCTGCTTCAAGCGATGAGCAAGTCCAGGTAGGGGCATCTAGAGAAAGATCGCTTGCTAACGAATGAGTTCTGAGAAGAGATGAGTCACATACAAGGAAGAAAGGGTTTCCAATGTTAGAAGAACAGGTACAGGCTGCGCAAACGTATTCGTCCCCCAAAGCGGTATTAGAGAGAATGCTTCAGGCCACAAATAGACACGATCTGGACGCAATGGTGGCTTGTTTTGCTCCAGACTTTCGCAGTGAGCAACCTCTGCATCCCGAGAGGGATTTCACCGGGCAGGCAGGGGTACGGAAAAACTGGAGCTTCTTTTTCACGACGATTCCGGATATACAGGTAGATATCCTCAATGAGGTGGAAGAAGGAGACACTGTATGGGCCGAATTATACTATCATGGTATACAGACTGATGGAAAGAGGTTCTCAATAAAGGGAGTGACTCTCCAGGGTATCCAAAATGGCCAGATTTGCTGGGCTCGGTTGTACATTGAGCCAGTACAGGTATTACAGTAAGTGGTTGTATATTGAGCCAGTATAGGTATTACCGTAAGTGGTTATGTGTAATGGTGGAGGTGAAAGAACGAGGATGGGGCAAGAACGAGGATGGGGCAAGAACGAGGACGGGGCAAGCCCCGTCCCTACTATACACGTAGCACTGGATCTTTTCCATCGTATGGCGGAGGTGCTCACAGAGCACCCCAAGTTGATACAGTGGTATCAACTACAATTTACTGTGCGGCTGCTGCCGACTCGCGTGCAGTGGTGGCTTCAGGAGTAGCCTTTCCCATGGTTCGAGTGGCGTTAGTCAAAGCCCGTATGAACAACCAGGCTGTGACAACAGCTACGCCCGCTAGAGAGATCCACATAATCCATAGCGCGACAGTGACATTCGTATCGCTTGTCAGGTTAGTGACAAACCAGGACAGGTAATCCTGACTGGCGGCCTCGACAGAAAAGACCAGCGGGATATAGTATAAAGAGGCACCTAAGACCAGGAAAACGGTCGCAAGTCTATATGCATTGACATCGTCATCTACCCGGCGTGAGAGCTTTACGGCTAATGCCAGCAGCAAACACAGCGCTGCTAACGGTCCAGTAATTGGAAAAGCCTGATTCACCACCATGCTTGGGTTGAAGAAGATGAAGCTCAGCGCAAATGTAAGCAGCAGCAGAGCATCGCGAATAATCAAGTAGGACAGCCACCAGACGTCAGCGCCGAGTCGCAGTCCGCAGCGACGCAACGTGCGCAATACATAAGGGCGACCAAGGTGCAACATCAGGGACATCGTCCAGAGGGCTGGCAGAAAGGCTACAATGGTAGCAATCAACCACTGAGCACCTCCCTGTACAAGTGCGTTTGAGATTGCTGTTGAGACATCATCAGGTTTCATTGAATAACTCCTTGTTTCTCTTGAAACATCCATCCTTCGATTGATAGGATGTGTTTCGTTACCATTTCGATTGAGAGCAGAGTGACCACACTCGTTATTCAGGGCGATTGAGAATCGTCCTTACAGTCGAGTTAGCTGGCAGTTGTTGCCTCTGGGACTTCTGCACGGCCACCAGTGATCAAGGTGTAGCCAACAGCTATTGCTCCCATAATGGCAAACAGGGCAGTAGTAACGTAAGCTAAGCCAACAGCCCAGTTGTTGTTTGTGCCAGTGACAAGCCAATTGCTGATATTTCCTAACGATCCCGGTGCAACTGCATTGAACTGAACACCAAAGACATAGGCAACAAAGTACAACAGGGCGCCAAGGGCCTCTAAGCCTAACACGATGCGATATTGACGCAGATTGTGGTCAGGGTCGCCCATCAATTTGACTAGCAGCACGCCAAACAAGCACGCAGCGGCCAATCCACCAGTTAGTGGTAGACTATCGGCTGTCACGACATCCGGGAATAAGAACATAAAGCTCATTACGACACCCGATACGATGAGAAAGTCCCGTAGCCCGACATAAATCAACCAGAGCAAGTCCGCGCCCAGGCGCAGCGTGAAGCGCTCGATCATCTGCATAATGTAAGGACGACCCAGTTCCAGCCCAAGCAGGGCCAACCAGATAATGGGCAGCATGGCAGCGAGCGTTCCTTCGAGAAATTGTTCTAAACCCGCGTTCATACCGCCAACTATTGCGTTTGTAAGATCAGTTACTGACATGTTAAAATCTCCTCACTATTTCTAGTTCATGGGCGCGATGAATTGCGCCCCCTACGGTTCAAATACCGACCTTTTCAGACACGATATGGTCAGCACCGATTACTTTAATTGAAGGGCAAAGGTAGGAAAGATCACAGCGCAGGCAACGGCTGGCCTCGCGGCGCGCCTGTTCCTCGGTGAAGCCCATAGCGAATTCAATCGACCGACCTCGTGAAGCAGTTGCGCCTTCTCTCAATGGCATTACTTCACGCGGTGTAGGTCGCAGATCCAGTGTTATACGCCCGTCAGATGGCAGCGTAGAGATTGTCTGGTATTCGTCCTCCGGTAGCTCAGTAATTTCACGCAGCGCAATATGGCTGAGATAGGAATGAATAGACCTGGCGGCCAGCCTACCGTGCTCGGCAGCATGAATAATCGACTTCGGACCGTAGGTGACATCTCCGGCCGCAAAGACTCCTGGAGCACCAGTGGCCAGGGTCTGTGGGTTGATCAGCAGACCGCCCCAGGGAGCGACGCCAACGCTAGTACCCTCGGGCAAGAAGGAGGGATCAGGCGCCTCACCGATGGCGACAAGTACGGTATCAATCGGGATGTCGAATTCGGTACCAAGCACAGGTACAGGCTTGCGGCGTCCCTTTTCGTCTGGTTCGCTCAGAGCCATTCGCTGGCAGCGCACGCCTTTGACATGTCCTTCTGATGAGAGTATCTGTGCCGGCGCAACGAGTTCATGCAGCTCAATACCCTCGGCAATTGCCGCGCGTACTTCTTCGGCCTGGGCGGGCATCTCAACGCGGGTACGGCGATAGAGAATGTGAACGCTACGAGCGCCAGCACGCAAGGCTGACCGCGCGGCATCCATAGCTGTACTACCACCACCTACAACAGCGACACTGCCTTCAAGTATGGTTTCAGGATTGAGATTGAAGTCCTTGAGGAAATTGGTTGCCGGAATGACCCCAAGCGAGTCTTCGCCAGGAACACCTAAGCGCTGACTTCGCTGGGCACCTACTGCTAGCAGAACCGCATCATATTCTGTTTCCAATTCTTCGAATTCGATATCGCGTCCAATGGCAGTGTTGAGTTTGATCTCCACGCCAAGTTCTCGCATGGCATCGATATCGCTCTTCAATTCTTCTCGCGGCAGACGGTAATCGGGGATACCGATAGACATCATGCCTCCTGGGACCGGCATGGCATCAAATACAGTGACCCTATAGCCTCGTCTTGCCAGGTAGTAGGCAGCACTGAGTCCGGTGGGACCTGCGCCGACAATCGCTACGCGCTCGGCAAGCCACTTTTTAGGAGGAGTAATCTTGCGTGCCTTCTGCGTGGCATGATCGGATGCGAAACGCTTCAGATCACGGATGGCAATGGGTAAGTCAAACTCACCACGGCGGCACTCGTCTTCACAAGGCGCTGTACATACTCTCCCACAGATCGACGGGAATGGGTTGGGTTCTGATGCTACTTTAAAGGCTTCATCGTAACGTCCCTGGGCCACCAGACTCACATATAAGCCGGCGTTGGTGCCGACGGGACACGCAGCCTGACAGGGCGCTCGCAAGTCTTCTTTACGCTCGCCAAGCCAGGTACGCCAGCTTTGCCAGGTTGCCTGACGTTCAGCAACATGCCAGTCGTGTCCCTCACCCCATGGCTGTTCGCCTGGTTCTTCAGCAAAAGCGCGGGTGTAAGCATCGAGGGGTTGCCAGCCATGTTCTGGCGGTAGATAAGACACAGGGCCTGATTTGGCAAATGTCAGTTCCTTGACACTGCTCTCAATGGTGATGGCGTTGGTGGGACATTCTTGCGCGCAGACCTGGCACCCAACGCATTGCGAGACCTGTACAGGCGCAAGCATCATCCACGAACGGGCTGCATACACTCCTGGAATTGGAGAGAGCAATTCTTCCGGCAGCCCCAATTCTCCTTCGCCCGATGGACGCGTCATATCCAGACAACGCACGGGACAAAGGTCCATACAAATGCCACAATTGATACACGTTTGATGGTTGACCTGAAAACGATAGGCCATGCCGACCTCCTCTCAGGAAGAATAGTTGCGTTTCCCACCGGAGGATCGATTGAGCGATCCTCGTGATCGCCGCTACGATGAGGTGGGACGTACGCTGTTTCCGACCAAATTATTATACAATTACTTATTGTGAGTAAGCATAGAGCCTGCATGTCACAAACTCATCACATTGCCTGAGCGTAATATCACAAACAGCACACAACGTGAGATTTTGGAGATTTTTAGGACGTGAGAGAAGAGATGAGGGGAGAGGCATGACGACAACTTGATCCTGCCTGCACGCAAGGCATTCAGGGTGACAATCACGTCGATTCTTTCCTGTAAAATGGCTCCGGCCGCAGGGATAATAAAACCGAATTCGGCGAAGGCCATTGCAAGAGCGCTTAAAGCCATCCCCACCCAGATACCCTGTAAGGCCACGTGCATCACTCAGCGTCCCGGGGCACAGCTTTGACAACGCGTAAAATGTCCGTTGAGAGCAGCACAGTATCGGCTGCTGTTAATCCCTGCGATCCAAGCGCCATACCTAGCTTAGCTGTCGCCAGTGCCGGGGCATCGTTCATCCCATCGCTCACCATCAGTACGCAATGTCCTTGTTGGACGAACTCCTTCACGATGCGTACATTCTCTTCAGGCAAGCAGCGAGAGATACCTCGGTCAACCTGCGCAACATCTCCAATCTGCCGGGCTTCAACCTCGACATCGCCGGTCAGCAAGATAGTTTCCTTGATACCCACAGACTTCAATTCTGATGAGAGTCGCGCTATTTCTGCGCGAGGCATATCTTCGAGAACGAGCAGTCCTGCGACATGCTTATCGACAGCGATGAGGCCGCAGATTTGTCCAACATCACACGACGTTTTAGTTCAGCGAGCAAGGACAACGGGATAGAGCTGCCGAGCTGCTGCATGAATGTGCAATTGCCAACCGCTGCAGCCACGAAATCATTCACACTGTGCCCGGCGATCCTTGTCGATGATGGGGACGCGACCTTGCACGATCTCCATACCTACTTCGACAGCCCCTGCCGGAATACTGATGAGCTGATCTCCCTGCCAGGTATGGGCTGTGCGAGGAGCGCGTTCGGCAAGTGCTGAGGATGAGGAGTGTGCCCGTCGCAGTGCGTAGGCTTCTAGCGCCTCACCACCAGAAAGCAAGAGCACCCCGAAAGGGCCCGCGAGATATTCTCCTAAGAAGAGCGAACCTGTCACACTTTAGATCTCCTCTGACAGGATAGGGCTTGAGCCCGCCGCAAGCCACTGGGTTTCAACCCAGGTGGTGAGGCGTGTTTTGTGTGGGCTTGAGCCCAGATCCTCTGAGGATCAACCATCGTTTCTTCCGGTTTATGCAATGAGAAAAAGAACAAGAGGGAAAGGAAAGCAGGAGGGCGTTCGATGGCAGCAAAGTCAACCACCACCATCAGACAGGTCTTAAGTTATCAGCCACATCAGGCTGCCTGGTTTGCTGCCACTCAAGCCCTCTTCAATGAAGTGGTTGCCTTCTATTTTGAGGTCATCCAGGCCCATGAAAAGCTATTGGACCTCAACAATAAAGATGCCGTTACCGCTCTGGAGATGCTCACCCATACGACACAGAAGAACCCAAGCCCTGTCATGCCTCTAGTAGAGATCAGAGAAGATCTTCCCGCGCTGTTTCGGCGAGCAGCGATCAATGCCGCTCTTGGATTGGAGTGACCCCAAGTGACCAGACCGCACATCAAGTCACAAATGTGGTAGACTCGTAAGAGAGGAGACCGAAGGAGAAAAGCGATGAGCGGAAGAGTTCACAGCCGAGAATTGAAGATGACAGTCGTGCGTCAGCTGGCCAGTGGAGAAAAGCGTCCGGCTCAGATGTGCCGCGAGCATAACCTGGCTTGAAGTCGGGTTTCCCGCTGGCGACATGAGTATGATCAGTGTGGAGAAGAGGCGTTTCTGCCTCCATCGAGTGCGGATCCCCCATCAGCAGAAGCCAAGATTGCCGAACTGGAGCGCTTGTGTGGACAGCTGGCTTTGGAGAATGCCCTGCTAAAAAAAGCGTTGGGCAAGCTCCCGCAAGAACCGGCGACATGCGGTAATCGATCGCGCATGCCAGGAGAAGCAGCCCATTTCCATTCGCCATCTCTGCGAGCTGTTGCAGGTCAATCGCGCCTGGTACTATGGCAAACAACACGTCCTGGTTGAGCCATCCAAGGGGGCCGAAGAGGTGGCGTTGCGTGATGCGATAGAGCAAGTCATCCTGGACTTTGCCGGCTATAGCTATCGTCGGGTGACCCATGCCTTGCAGCGAGATGGATGGAAGATGAACCATAAGCGGGTGCTCCGCATGATGCGTGAAGAGTCCTTGGTGTGTCAGATCAAACGGCATTGTGTACGCACCACTGACTCGCGTCACCACTTCCCAATCTATCCGAATCTGGTGAACGGTCGAACGCCTGATGCTCCGGATGTGATCTGGGTGGCCGATCTCACCTACATCTGCTTGAGAAGCGCGTTTGTCTACCTGGCCACGATCCTGGATGCCTCTTCGCGTCGGTGTATCGGATGGAATGTGTCGACGCGAATCGATACCAATTTAGCTTTGGGGGCACTTGAAGCAGCTCTGGCCGCACGTGAGGTGAAACCAGGACTCATTCACCATTCGGATCGCGGAGTCCAATATGCCAGTCATGCCTACACCGAACGCTTGTTGAGTGTGGGGATGCAGATCAGCATGTCAGCTAAAGGCAATGCCTATGAGAATGCCAAAGCCGAAAGTTGTTTCAAAACCTTGAAACAAGAGGAGGTCTATCTCAAACAGTATCACACCTTTGAAGAGGCATCAGCCACTAGTGGTCAATTCATCGAGGAGGTGTAGAACACCAAACGGGTGCATTCCAGCCTTGGATATCTGCCTCCCATCGAATTTGAAATGGCTTACTTGCAAGATGTACGATGTTGACTTCGGGTGTGGTCTGGTAGTAAGGGGTCTCTCCACTCCATGTCTCAGGCAACCGACTACGCAGGAGTGGAAGAAGCTGCCGGGTGGAAACCCAGCGGAGTGTCACAGATACCACCTCCGAGGCAGCGCTGCGTCATCTCAAGTCCCTGGCTCGGGATAGACAGTCCGTCTCAATGAATGATGGTCCAGGTTAGCCATAGGCCATAACCTACCGTCAGCACTCCTACTACGGTAAGCACCTGGCTCAGGCGCTTTTCGGCATGATCGGAGATACCGAGATCCATTACGATTGCGCGCACACCGAGCATGGCATGGGTGGTTACGACGACCAGGAACAGTACTTCTAGTACGAGTATGATGGGATTGCGCAAGTACGATACAACATCCGCGAAATCACGCAAGCCGCCTTTGACGATGAAGTGGTTCGCGATGAAGTGGAGGCCGAGCAATAGTAACAGAGCTATACCGGTGAAGACTTGCCAGTACCAGGTCCAGGATTTTTTAGGTTCCTGCGCGAATGGGTTTTCAATCGTCTCCTGTGTAAGCGGATTTTCTATCATCTCAACCTCCAAAGATCTTTAGCGCCGCGGCTCCTAGCGCAACGACGGCCACCAGCATCAGTGCGCTGAAGAGGGCTTTTTGTTTCTTCACGCCTACGTCAAAACCCATGAGGGCCACACGCAAGCCATTGAGACCATGAATGAGCATGCCGGCAAGCAAAATGACATCAAGTAACAGGAAGTAAGGCTGGCGCGCCAGTGCGATGAAGGCATCCCACCCGCCTGGCCCGCGGGACAAGATGCTCAACACGCCCATGTGCAGGTACAGGTACACCACCAGCCCGATACAGGCGATGCGATTGATGGCGTAAGCCCACATGCCCAGTTTGCGGTGCCGCACGTCGAACCAGCGCCCGATACGACGCACTTTGGGCTGCTCGAGAGTTGCCATCGTTAACTCCTCCTTGTCTTCTTGAAACGGTTCGCGGTGATCTCGCGACGCAACGCCATAATTTTGCCTGCCGGATCAACGGCTTGCGGACAGACCTCCGTGCACTCGAAGGCGCTATGACAGCGCCAGATGCCATGTTCGCCATCCGCCAGCGCCAGCAAATGTGCTTTTTCGTTCGGATCATCGGTTTTTTGAAGAGCACAATACATTGCCGCCAGACCAGCAGGACCCATGAACTTATTATCAACAGCCATTGTCGGGCAGGCACTCATACAAATGCCACATTCGATACAGTTCTCAAAGCGATTGAAGTGAGACAGGTTGTCTGGTAGTTCGACCGCTTTGGGCTGCACTATCGAATCGAGATTGTCAACGCTGAGCGGTAACGTTGACTCGGCGTCGCGCGTGATCGACATGTCCGAAGCCGACATGCGCTGGAAAAACCCGCTCACATCGACGACCAGGTCGCTGACAATTGGAAAGTTCCGTAGTGGATCGAGCCGCAGCGGAATGTTTCCATCTCCCACCTCGCTAAAACGTGTGATGCAGGGAAGCTTTTCAACGCCATTAATGCGCAAAGCGCACGAACCACACGAGGAATGGTGGCAGGCACGGCGGAAAGTAAGTGTATGATCGCGCTCAGCCCATACTTTATCGATGGCATCGATCACGTGTGCTGTGTCCTCTACCTGAACGGTGAACGTATCGTAATGAGGCTGCTCACCGGGTTTGTAGCGGAAAATTTGCAGCGTAACATCGAGCAACTTCATTGTTGACCTCCTTGATAGAACAAACGATACGAAGCAAGCGGAACCTCGTGCGTGCGACACCCAGCAGCAATACCGAGCTTGTTACAGACCAGATCTGAGACACGTTCGGCCATTGCCCGCGCAGTCGTGGTCTTGCCCCCAGAGATGGTGACGAAGCCATCGACGCCGTCGTACGCGTGATCGAAGCACTCGAACGTACGGCTCACATTGCGCTCATCCACAGCATTTTTGACAATCAGCGGACGAGCGACAGCCATTCTCGCGCGCATCGGTATCTTGCGAACGACGGGCATCAGCTGCTCACCCTGGTCTATCATCTTTTCGATGTGTTCAGGCGGGATAGTGATCAAGTCGGGATCTTCGACCTTCCACGACGTGGTGCCGATAGTACAGGTAGCACGCTGCGGCACGACAATATCGCCATCAGATGGCTTATTGAGGCGATTCAAGACCATGTTGTTGAGGCGACAATCAAGCGTCACCATGACGCCCGCGGTAGGCTGAACAGGCACCTTCACGCCCGCCATCGCGGCGATATCCCCCGCCCAGGGACCCGCTGCATTCACGACCAGGTCGGCACCCTGGGTTTCGATCTTGCCTGTCCGCAAATCCTTGACCTTCACGCCCGTCACGTTCTTAGCGGAACAGACGATTTCGGTTACTACGTTGTACCTGCGAACTACGGCACCGTGCAGGCGTGCCGTCGCGAGGAAGGCGAGGCAAAAGCGGAAAGGCTCAAAAACACCATCGGGCACCTGCACTGCGGCAAGCGTTCTGGGATTGAGGAAAGGTTCCATGTCTAGCGCATGCTTGACAGGGATGTCGTGTGCAGGGATGTGGCAGGCTGCGCACGCTTCCAGAAATCGCTCTTTGAAGGTCAGATCTGCTTCCGTAATAGCGACAAACAGGCCATCATTCAATTCCAGGAGATCCGGCATGATCTTGCGCAGATGCATGTTCTCATCGATACACTCGATGGCGGATTCCTGGTCCGTGATACAATAGCGGCCGCCGGAGTGCAGCAGGCAATGATTGCGCCCGGTCGTCCCAGAGGCCACTTCTCCCCGCTCGATGACGGTGACGCGCAGGCCGCGCAGCGCTAGATCGTGTGCTGTCGCTGCGCCGGTTGATCCAGCACCAATCACAATAACATGAGGTGTCGACATACGTTACCTCCGGCAGCTAAAACACATCTTCACCAGATCACCCCTGGAGAATGTCCAACAGCCCGGTTATCATGGCGGCCGGGGGTTCTACCACTTGCGACAAAGCTCTTGACGGATCACTCTCTATAGTTGCAGAGCAATCCCCTCGGGATGCTATTCATACGGCATAGCACCGACAACACATCACAGCATGTCGCGCCTATCTCCGTATAGTCCATAGTAACATCAGGTCATCACAGGGTGGTCACAGGCAGTCGTGCCAGCATCTCAGAACGATCACAGTTCGGCTTCGCATAACAGGGCAACACCCTCTTCCCAACTTTTCCAGGGCAGGAGATAGAAAGTCGTCAGTTCTGTCTCTGCGAGATGCTTGCTTTTTTGGCCCGATTGCTCTATGCTATTTACACAGTACAGACGAATGTATTTGATCGCCGGCAAACAGGAGGCTGATCGGTATTTCAATGTCAAGAGCCAGACAGAAACGATCACCAGCACCCGCCGAGTAGTGATGGTTCCTCTCACTCGCGAAAGCAGCTAAGATAAGCACCACACCTCCTACGGCATCTGGCGGTGTTCTGCGAGCGTTTGCTCATGCTCTGCACGAAGGAGTCTTACATCAAGGAGCGTGCGCTGTTGTCTGAAGAACGAGAATCTCACAACACTTCTGCTTCTTCTTTGTCTGCGCCAATACCCATCTCTTCCACCAATGTACTTCCGTTCCTGGACATTTCGCCTGATGCCCTGGTGATCATCAATCAAGCCGGGACCATCGTGATGGTAAACAGGCAAACAGAAGCTGTCTTTGGCTATACACGCTCAGAACTGCTGGGGCAGCAGCTCGAACTGCTCCTCCCGCAACGCTTTCATGAGGTCCGTACTACCCACCGGGAACACTATTTCTCCGCCCCACGAACTCGTCCGATGGGAGTCGGGCTGCACCTCGTCGGGCGGCGCAAGGATGGTACGGAATTTCCGGTGGAGATCAGCCTAAACCCCATGCTGCTCGATGAAGTGCTGCATGTGATTGGAGCTGTACGAGATATGACCGAACAACGCGTCGCCGAGCGTGAGCGCCTCCAGCAATTACAGTACATCCGCCTGCAAACCGAACTGATCAATCTCGCGCACGATGCTATACTCGTCCGCGATCCCATCAGTCGTGTGATCTCCTGGAACCGGGGAGCGGAGGAA
>WNGQ01003502.1_pt1 | contig 15785 bp, 10 predicted proteins | sample 5407661 | NCBI WGS metagenome assembly WNGQ01 (sample SAMN13153382, study PRJNA577476) | soil metagenome | isolation source: 60 cm soil or saprolite under Garry oak tree replicate 2 | place: USA:California | collected 2016-06-15 | reverse complement strand
AAGACAAACGAACGACTCCGGAGTGGATGGAAATCTATCAACACTGCAAACAGCGGAAAGCGCAAGGCAAGCGCACAGTGCCTCTCTCCGCACGGCAGGCGGCCTGGCTCTATGCCTGCAATCCGCGTAAGCTCAAAATCCGACAGGTGTGGGCACTGGAACCAATCCGTCTTCATGATGATGAGTTGGGGAAAGCGTACGCTCTTGCTCAAGATTTTCGAACCATGATCACACGGCGGCAGATCACCATGCTGGAACCGTGGCTGAGTGAGGTACAAGAGAGCAAGATCCCAGAATTGTGCAGTCTCGCGGCTGGAATCTATCGAGACTATGATGCTGTTCGTGCTGCTCTCTCGACGGAGTAGAGTAATGGACAGACTGAGGCACAGGTGCATCGACTCAAGCTGATCAAAAGACAAGCCTATGGGCGAGCCAACTTTGATCAACTGCGGCTTCGGGTGCTTCATGGCTCAGGGGTGACGCATCAGGAGAAATTGCGTAAGGATCAAAAGAATCAGCAAAAATGCGTATGACCCATTCCCTACCCGTATTTTACAACAGTCAGCCAATCGCTCAATCAGGTGAACTGGCTCAATGTTGTCAACCTGCTCGTTGACAGACGAACCATTCCCCATGAGATAGAAGATCCCATTGGTGTGCAAAAGCCCGATCAGGGAATCCACTTCATCCCAGTCAAATGTCTTGTTGAGCATAGCATTCTTCCTCCAAAGAGAGCTTCGTGCAGCGCTCCCTCTTGGAGGATAGCATACGCCATAGGTTCTTGCAAGAGGCTGGAGCGATAGATGATCAGCAATAGAAGCTGAGGGGTTTATGTACTGATACCATCGGTCCATCATGGTGATGTTGTTTCCTTTGACAGCAACGTGACAGCAACGCCCCTCGACTTCACTACATTTTCATACACTTTCATAGACACTTTTCCCCCATTTTGAGCTCACCATAGATACCCATAGACTGGATTAGACGAGAGGAAACGAATTTGTAAACCGCTGGTCAGGAGTTCGAATCTCCTCATCGGCTCCCAACATGATACTCTCCTCTCAACTGGCTACTAGAGCCACTTCAAACACTTTACCACTAAGCAGCAAAACATCGGAAATGACCCCATTTTTCTAGTAAACGCTGGTCTCTAGCATGTCTTTTACACATTTCAGTCTTCCAACAGGTCGGACTTCTTCTGCTTGTGAAACCATCTTCTATGACCGCGTAAGTTCAAATGCGCTACAAGTGAATAGTTCGCTTGATCACGCCGCGCTACTCGACTTATGGAATCCATTCCACTCTCGGAATATGGGACTCCTCCAGTCTCAGACATGGTCACGAGCGCCGTCGCTTACATCCAGCGCAACTGGCGCGTCATCCCTGTACACACCATCATAGCTGGGCGATGCACCTGCAGCAACGAGCAGTGTAGCAGTCCTAGCAAGCATCCACGCACGAAGAATGGGGTGAAGGATGCGACGAAGGAGTATGCCAAAGTGCTCGATTGGTGGCAGCGAGCAGCTCTTCACATTTGCAGGGGCGATATATAGCTATCACCAGTTTTCATGGGGTGCCGCCGCAGCCATTGCTCCAAGCATGTTCATCCTGTTTCACCCTGTTGTACGCTCTCGGCCCTGCTTATCCATGGGTAGCTCTTGCAGGGTCTGCTACACTTGCCACTGGATTGCTCATGGTGCGGCTCAAGCCGCACAAGCGACGCATGTACATGACGAGGTGTATGCGAAGATTGATGACGATTGACACCAATCTTCGCATAGCAGACTTTTTCATGCTTGGCTCTGCTTCAAGGATTGGTGTCAATTACCAGCCGTCTTCTCTCTAACCAGAGCATCTCGCTGAAGCACACAGGAGAGGGGCCTTTGGTACCACCAATGATCCACAAGAACTCTTTGAATTGGTGATCCGAGCACTCAGGGATAATAGGCAGCTCCAATAAATGGCGCAGATGCTCATTCAAAGACGCGAGTTACGATGACCAATAAGGAAGTTGATTTGCCGGATATTCGCTTTTACGATCTGCATCATAGTGCAACGACCATGCTGTTGAGCATGGGCATCCATCCCAAAGTGGTACAGGAGCTTCTAGGGCATAGCGAGATTAGTATGACGAAAGCTTGAGGCAAGGCTGACGAGATTTTCTCGCATTCAAGTTCTTTTTTTCGACTCTTCTGGGGATACACACAGAGGAGCATGAGCGAAACTATTTGCTCATTTGCTTCATCTTCCTATTGCTCTAACAATTCCTAATATTGTTAGAGCAATAGGAAGATGAAGCAAATGAGTTAGATTTGCTGCAGTGTCATATCTGAACAGTAACTATGACAGGATCCGTTGGGAGTTCCCAGAGTTGGGACAGGTGCCATTGTTATTATAGGAACTGTTGAACCCATTGTTATTATAGGAACTGTTGCCGTTGCAAGACCCGTTAATATTGTTGGTACCGCTACCATTATAAGAAACATTGCTGTTGCAGGAACTGCTGCCATTGTTATTATAGGAACTGCTGCCATTGTTGGTACCGTTGTCAGTACAGAAGTTAGTGCACATCCCATTATTAGTACAGTTGATAGTGTTTCCGTTGCTATCAGTGCACATCCCATTATTAGTACAGTTGATAGTGTTCCCGTTGCTATCAGTGCACATCCCATTATTAGCACAATTGATAGTGTTCCCGTTGCTATCAGTGCACATCCCATTATTAGTGCAGTTGCCGTTGCTGGCGCAGTTGCCGTTAGGTGGGTACAGATTTATTGTAAATGATTTAGCGCGCTTAGGATTACTAATTTTTCCACATGCTATGTTCATGGTTTGATTACCGTTTACATTGTAAACGACAATATACGACGCTGAGGAAGGATTGAAGTTCGGATTTTGAATATCTGTCTTTGAGGTAAGTTTGCGATTGGCATCGGTTTGAATATCATTGAGACGAAATCCTGATTGGTCAGAATTGCTGCATGTTCCTTGAATATAAGCAGGAAGAGCTGCGTTTGCTGTTCCTTGAAGAGAGATCTTGACCCTTAAGGTTTGGGTCTGGTTAGTCTGGTTAGTCTGGTTAGTCTGGTTGGTCTGAGTACTTAGAGTGAACTTAGCAGTGCCAATGGCAGCTTTCTGTGATTGGGATGTGGTGGTATTCGTCGTCTTCGTAAGATCGTTGTTGGCGCTCGACGCAAACACATGTGTAGACCCTATAAGAAGTATGGAAGCGATAGATAGAAACGCTACAACGATGCCTATCGAAGCAAAGTGTAGTTTCTTTAAGTGCGAGATGAAATTTTTACGCATGTTAGATCTTTTCCTTTCGTATGTCTAACGTGAAGGGTGACTCAACTTCCTTCGTTCCTTCACACTGTAACTTGCTCATCATGAACCAGGAACTCGTCTTGCGTGAAGGCAAGCTGAAGCATGCTAGAGGTCTCACCTCCATCAATTGCTGCTGGTATCCTCTCGTTCTACTTCGGTAGAGCTTCAGCCCTACTGTGGGTGCTCATCATGTATGACTTATTACAATGAAGGAGAAATATGCTATTGCTGATGAATAAGCAGGATTTTCTATGCCTTTATCTCTTTCAAAACAGGCCTACGCGCCAAATAGTGCTGAGCGAGGGTACGACATATCATTTTTCATTAACGTTCATAGAATTGGACTCTGGATTGGGCTTTTAGTAGGAGGCTATATCCTCTGGCAGATCGGTGGTGGGTTTCCGCCTGAAGCATGGGGAACATTGAGACAACTCCTTGCAGAAGGAGTACCCGAACAGCCTGTTGCCCCCGTGATGATCCGCTCCTTACTGCTGCTTATTTCCTGGTCGGTAGTCCTACTCCTATCTCTGCATGCTCTGCGGCCCGGCTCCCTTCTAAATAGCCACCGCGAGGGCATAATGCCAAAGGCACTTTCCCCTTCCTTAAAAGAGACACATAGACCACCTTCCCTGCAAGCAATGGCGAGACAGGGGCAGCCAGCATCGACGGGGAAAGCTATTGGCTTATTGGAGAATGCGGAAGCTGCAACCATTACGCTGTTGAAGCTTGACACTTTCTCTTCGCACGAGGCCAGTCCAACTATCGGGTCTACATTCTCTCATCATGAAGGACATCGGCTATCTGATGGACAACATAGTGCTACATCCTCTATCGTTATGAATGGAACACTATGTTGTCATAGAGGAAGCAATGCAACGAACGAGTGCTACGAGGATACGTTGCTCTACGCTTCATGTATACATTCTTCAGGTATTGAGAACAGGCCGACACGTTTTGGCATCTTTGTACTCGCAAGCGCCGCTGGAGATGGGTCCAGTGCAGGACGAACCATCAGCCGTATCTGCGCTCAAACGATAAGTCATGAAATATTGACCCTAACCGCTAGACAGGCACAGATGGAACATTCGGATATAGAGCACATTCTTAGAAAAAGTATGCAACGCACCAATCATCTGCTTCATCGATATAACTTAAAACATGAAACAGCAAAAACGGGGATGGTGACAGTGCTGCTCACCACAGGAAAGACCGCATATAGCACTCACGTTGGAGCTAATCACGGCTATCTCTATCGGCCACAAAGGGGATTTGTTTTACTTACACCGAATGCGCATCGGAACACTATAAACCAGGGCAATGTGGATGATAAAGACAGTCATGAGCGTATGGGCAAAGGAGTCATGGGGTTAGGCCTGGAGCCGAAGGTAGCCGTTCATGTACAACACGTGTCTTTGCAGCCAGATGATGTTGTAGTTCTTTGTTCTACTGGACTATGGCAGAAGATCTCCAAAACCGCTTTTTTTCATCTTGTGACCCAGACAGCCCACTATGGTTATGAGGTACCGACAGATACTATGAACGCGTTACTACAAGCAATGCGCGATCATAAAACCGACGGTCACGCTGATGGAGGGAGCGCTTGTGTCATGCAGGTCCAGGCGTACAACTGATGATGTCATGTACTTATATAAAGAAGGGATAGCGTATGTACAAGAATAAAGAGGGCAAGAATAACAATGGATTTTTCATAAACACGGTGAGATTTTTCTATGCAGTGCTTACGCCACGGCTCTTCACTATCATGGCTATTGCGGGACTTCTCACATTTTTGGAGAACGGAGGAATAGCAGAGTCCTGGCCCTGGTTTATTTTCCTGTTACTCGCCAACACAGCTGGTATTCTGGTGATGACACGTTTGCTTGGAGAAATCGGTATAATGCTGATTGTCCTGGTCAGGGAGTGGTATTACGTGTTTTGCGCAGAAAGTAGTGAGACCGCTGACGCCTTGCCCCATGTAGTGGCAAAGCGGCGGGAACAGGTCTCTTGAATCGATGCATTACGATTTCACATGGCATGACATCAAGGATGAGCAGTACGATTTGCCGCCTTATAGGTTTGAATGTCCATAGCGGCCAGGGTGTGCATCTCATTGAATATCCAGACAACACCATGCATATCTTCATTCGTCAGCGGGTCGGTGGTGCCTACGTAGGCGTTGGTGAGTTGTGTCACCATATCATTGAGAAGTGAACGCGCCTGGGGACTACGCAACTGGTCATCTGAGAATGTGAGGAGCTTTTTCGCGTCAAAGCGCGCACTTTCAAACCACGAGCTCACATTATTGATAGCCGTATTAATTGCCATAGCATTTTGCTTCTGCTGTGGCGAGGCTCCCGGAGATGTGAGAAGGCTTGACAAATGTGACCCTATCTGATGCATATTTGAGGGCGGATCTTGCTCGGCATGAGTTTGCAGTAACCCCACACTACCTTGCTGGCTATCAACCAGCCACGGAGAATGGGGAGGAACATCTCTGTTCACATTGCCGTAGCCGTCCAGATAGTCCAGGACACGGATAGTCTGACGACGCATAAGGGGAATAGAGTTTTTATCACCCCAATCGTCCTGCGCATTACGTGCCCACTCTAAGAGTTTCCCGCTGTTTCTGTATAGCCAGAGCGTTAATCCACCATGCAGATTGTGTTTCTCCAATGCTGGTTCTGCCGCAAGTAAGTGGCGCACATGATCAAGGAGACTAAAATGTTTCTGATCATTAGGATTAGGTACTTGAGAAATTACACCCTGGTAGCGCCATGTTGAAGTATCCAGCGAAGGCCCAATAGGTGGTGTACTGCTATCTTCTTCTGTAACGAGAAAGCGGCTCATGGTGAGTAACAGGTCGGTATGCAGGGGATCGACATAAACGAGACTGGCTGTATTATGTGATACCGCGAGTTGTCCCAATGATACGACGTTGCCATCACTTACATTTGCATCGCTTCTTAGCCAGGCATAATAGCTTTTTCCAGGGGCAGGTGACGGGATATGAGAGAGCGCGAGCTCGACTCTATCGTTGAAACCGTTGCTGCCCATCTGGCCTAGCTGGCCAGTGCTGAGAAAATAGATATGTCCCACAGTGGTTGCTACTACAGGGGAATATAAAGTGGTAGAGCGAGTTTGAGCGTTCTGGATAAAGAGCAGACTGGCAGAAAGAATAGCGCTTACCACAACAATAGAGACAACAAGTATGAGTAGTGGTCGCTTCTTCTGAACTGAGGGAGTAAATGTCACTGGAGATAGGGGCGATGTATCAACAGATGGCTGTCGTGCCTTATTGATAGGTTCAAGATAGTTTTTCGTTTCTGGAAGGGATAAGGATTGTTGGTTGAGAGTATTACTTGCCGCATGCATGTAGGCAAGGTCCTCCTCTGGCTGATAAATTGGCTCATCTTGAACAGAAGAAATGGGTGTATCTCTGTCAAAAGGAGTAGCTATAGGCAGCAAGTCAGCAGGAGAGGAAATGATAGGGATGGAGTAACTAGTGGGAGGGTCGGGGAAGAGCAATGGCTCGCCTGGAAAACCGAATGGAGGTAAAGATCCATTTGAAATTTTGAGAGATGTAGCTTCTTCTAACTTTTGCACCGAAGCATATACGGGAAAGCCATTTCCCGTTGCCCACTGTGCAAGACTTCCCTTTGGAATGACAAAAATAATGGGAATATCTCCCTGGCGTTTGAGCCTCTTCAAGTCATGAAAATCTTTTGGGGACTGGAAAGCCTTTGATGGCTGGCCCGTCAAAATGAGCACAATGCCATTTTTACGACCATACTGAAGAGCCAATTCATTAAATACCGCCTGTTTCTCATCACCAGGCTCTAGATAAAATATACTGACAAGGTCCTTGTCATCTTGCTTCATAGCGACTCCTGTGTTCTTTCCTAATACATTTATAAGTGCATTACTACTCTTCTTTATAGTAGAAGCCTAATCGCTGCTCTCTAGAGAGCTGTCTGCGCTGTGCCACTGTCGAAGAAAGCTTGCCGGTCATCTTACTATGTAAAGGATCTGTGGCGAGATTAGCAGAAGATAGTTTTCTTGTAGTTAGCCTTCTGTCAGAAGATTTGAGGGATAGTTCCCTGGATGCGACTTCTCCCATAGAGATATTCATGTTTTCATCGCCGAGCAATTTCCTGGTAGCGAGCTTATTGCCTACAGATGTAACAAGGTCTTTATTGTTGTGTAGCTGATTCTGAGAATTGAGAGATGGTGAGGGCATGTGAGCATATCTAAGAAGCTTACGAGCCGTAGAGATACAGGTGAAAATAGCCAGTACAACGAATGCCAGGCAACCAACAAACCAGAGCAGTAAGCGTACAAATGGTAGGAACAGCGTAATGCCTGACCCATGCCCAAGAAGCTGTGGGTTAAATAATGGGATAAAGGCGAGATGATTGCTGCCGAATAACTGGGCATCAAGAGAACTACCCAGCCAGCTTAACAAAAAAGCGCCCAGAGTTAGTAACAGGAGAGGGTAGATAATAACAGCAACATTCGGTTGCCTGACATAGAGATACCTGGATATGGGTGATGGTGACCGCCTTGTTCTGCGAGAAGAGAAAGGACCAGCCGTACTCCATGTATAAAACACAGCGCCTGCTACAACGAGTGCTCCGGCCAGGTAGAATGCAGTCGGCATTAGCTCACCTAAATAGGCAAAGGCAATGATACTTGCCCATATCGGCTCCAGGATGGAAAGAAAGGCAACCTCCAGTGGGGCGATATATTTTTGCATGAAGGTCGCGAGGAGAAAAGGAATAAAATTTGTGCCCATGGCAATATATACAATGATTTCCATGTCTTTAGGGAAGATGGGATGAAAATGCTGCCAGTCTCCAAAGAGCAAGGCAATCACGGTGAGCCAGAAAGCCGCAGTGAGATGTGCTATTCCCAAAATGAGGAAGTAGAGGCTCTCATTTTGCGTTGACTTGTGAGTTTGTCGATCATGATCGACAAGAAATAAGTATACAGTGAAAAACAGAGCCCCCAGCAGCGCGATGAGATCGCCCCGGAGCTGAATACCGCCATGAGTTGTCATGAATATGATGAGAACACCGACTAGAGAGAGCCCTCCTGCGATCCATACGCTTTTACGTACTGATTGCCTGAAAATGATGCTTGTGATTATAGCACCCATTATACCTCCTAATGAAGGGAAAAATGCGGTGTTAGAGGCATCTGTAAATTTGAGGGACACAGTGAGTGTAAGCAAGGCGAGGCATAGGCTGCTACCAAGAATAATGCCGCGCTTGAGAACAGACTTGTTTAAGTCGCGCCAATAAATTACGATCAGCGTGAGCGCAATAGGAAGAAGAGCCATCTTTTCAAAAAAGGAAAATAGAACCGGATCTATACGGACCAAAGCTTCTTTTGTAATAGCATAGTAAGAACCCCAGAGTGCGGTAATTAAAATAAATGATACGCGAGCAACATTTTTCATGGCAACCTCTCATGCTTTACAGCTTCAATGTCGTTGACTTCAGCTACCACTATGCAGAAGGTTTGCTCTCTTTCAGGGCAACTTAAGAACGTGAACATCATTGGTAACATTTCTTCGCCGGGCCAGGATGATATAGTCCTTGGAGCTCCTTTTTCTTTATATGCTCTATCTTTCATAGCATTACTAGTAATTCTTTACCTGAGTAGGGCTGAAATATGGCTGAAAACCGGCTGAAATTCGCAAAAATTCGCTGAAATTCGCAAGTGCAGGCATGCAATATATTTAAATATGCATTTCACGGGAAGATTGCTAGTGGAATACCTCTTCAGACTCTCTTTATTTATATAAATTGGGTGTTACAAATCATTGTAGCTAACACCTGATGGATTGCACAAGAACTACTTATATCATTTTCTATATCATTTACGTCATCTTCTCTGACAGATGTTAAATGCACTGTTATGGACCATGGGTCTTTTACGCATGATAGAGCGTCAGTGGCATAGAGGCAAGAGCAAGAATTTGCTGGCTTATAGCGTGTATGCCTGGATGAGTGGTATCTGGACCGTTATATATTGCCACTGTTAGATGCAGGAGGGTAGTTAATTGAGATTGGACATCGGCCTGGAGTAACCGGTTAGGGGGAAGCGCAACAAGATCCTTGCTAATAGTTCGTACCTGCTGTAACAGCGATTGGATGACATTCAGCTCGCTAGTAATGGATACAGCCATTTTCTGCTGTTCCGTCGTTACGCCAGGAGAACTCACCAGAGCCATCAAATGTGAATCGATGTGATATAAGTAACTGGGCGGATCTTGATAGGCATGGGTTTGCAGTAAGCCGATTCTGGCTGATGGAGCATTCACGAGTACAGCGGAACCCGGGGGAATATCTCCAGCTACATTTCGCGTACCATCCAGATAATCGAGTAAACGGACTAATTGATTATGTACATCATTGCCGTTTTTTGCATTAGCACTTTGTAGCGCTTTTTGAGCAAGTTGTGGCAATCCCTGGGTATTGCTATCCAGCCAGGCATTGAGTCCGCCTTCAATGCCAAGCGCTTTAAGTTTAGGATCGGTAGCGAGCAGATGGCGCAGGTGATCCAACACACTGAAACGTTCCTGGTCATGGGGATTGGGAGTTTGGGCAATTGAGCCAACAAGATACCAGGTAGCGGGATCGTGAGAAGGAACTGTCGGTTGCACTACTGCATTTTCCTGGGTGACAAGAAAGCGGCTCATAGTCATAAGGAGGTTGTTGTGCTGAGGCTGACTATAGGTAAGATGGGCTTGTAGATGTTGGACATCAAGAGCGCCAAGAAACACAAAATGATTACTTTGATAACTATCATCTGCTACTAGCCAGGCATAGTATTTTTTCCCAGAGCCTGGGGCAGATAACGATGACAGGTCAATCTGAACGTTATCATTCACCCCTTGATTCTGTGTAGCATTCCCCTGCCCACTACTCAGAAAAAGCAAGCGACCTATGGGAGTTGCGCTAGCAGTTTGTCGCCCTGCCGTCTGTCCGTAAGAAGCATTACGATGGGCATTCAATGATAAGAAAAGCATGAAGCCGATAAGAAAAAGTGACACGAGAGTTATGGCAGTGATTTTAAGTGACCGCGTAGTACGTCGGGCGCGATGAGTTGTGGCGGGGGGATTTAAAGGAACGTGGCGTTGCAGCCTATACTTTTGACGTTTCTGCATATATATTTTACTGCTTGAGGGCTGGCGATCCGGCTTGGTAGAAGATGGGGAGGAAGCAAGCATATCTTGCTGCGGCCTGGTTTCAGGCCGTGCCTTCCTTTGCTGGGCGGCCTGCTTATGCAATACCTGACGAAGCACAGGAGAAGAGGTAGTAAGGGCTTTGCGTAGAGCGTCGCACATGCTTGCAGCATCCGAGAAACGCTGGTCAGGTTCTTTGGCTATACTTTTGAGGATAACAGCTTCCAGGGCAGGTGAGATATCGGGACGAATATGGGAAGGGGGGATGGGAGCAAACATAATCTGCTGCATTAAAGAGGCAAGTACAGATTGCGGTGTGGATTGTGCTGGAAAGTCGTAGGGTAATCTGCCTGTGCATACTTCATACAGGACAACGCCCAATGAATAGAGATCACTGCGAGAGGTGACTTCACGTCCGAGGGCTTGCTCGGGTGCAACATAGTGTGGCGTACCAAGCACAGTACTTGTACTTTGCCAGCTATCGGGAGCCAGATCCAGGAACTTCACGAGACCAAAATCTGTCAAGATAGGATTACCAGGCAACTTGCGACCTTGTTGTTGGTCAAGCAAAATATTTGTTGGCTTAATGTCGCGATGGATCATACCATGCTGATGAGCATAATCAATGGCGCTACCGATCGCTGTAAAGAGGCGCAACACCTCAGCGTTTGAAAGAAATTGTCCTGCACGGGATGTCTGTGCAATATAGCTAGCCAGCGTTGGTCCTGCAATATATTGCATAACCATATAGGTATCGTAATGCGGTAGCGCGCTATTGGAGTCTGAGCTATTAGCGGAGATATCGTAAATCTGAATGATATTAGGATGTTCGAGGGAGACAATAGCTTTTACTTCTCGTTGAAAACGTTGAGCAAAGCCAGAACTGTGGGTTTGATGAGGGAGGAGAAACTTGATAGCGACCTCGCGTTGCAAGATCGTATCAACTGCTTTCCACACTTCCGCAGTACTACCACGACCCAGATATTCCTGCAGAGTATATTTGCCTACCTGTTGCGCAGCTTCCAATATACTCTCCCTCCTGGATACACTACACAGCGTGAAGACAAGTAGGGCTGCATGTCGCTATTAAGATATAAGAGTTGCAGCGTTAGCTAGTCCTCTCGATAGCTTTCAATAACAAGATAGCGACTATCTTGCAAAATGTAGTATAACCATTCGCTAGCCGTTAAGCAAGGGATGCTGATTGTTGGATTGTTGGGCCACCATCATTTGAGGGAATTTTGGAAAAGGATTTTTGCGAGGGCACCTCGCGCTCCGTCAGGGGCTGCCGCCCCTGCACCCCGCTTTCCCCTAAGCAAGGGATGCTGATTGTTGGCTCTCCATCCTTCCGGGTGATTTCGGAAAGTTTTTTTGCGAGGGTGTCTCGCGTTCCGCCAGGGGCTGCCGCCCCTGCACCCCACTTTCCCCTCAAAGGATGAAGAGGCGGCTTCCTCTTTTTGAGCGATTGGGGGTTTGGTCGCCGCAGGCGACCAAACCCCCAATCGCTCAAAAAGAGTTGCGAAGCACCGAAGGTGCTGAGGAGTCTGGAAAAGGCGACCTACTTCGCATCTCCCTCCGGAATTACGACTATCGCCGTAATATTATCCTGCCCACCATTGTTCATTGCGGCATTAAGCAGGTTAGTAGTAATGATGGATGGGTCATTACACGGCTGTGAAATGAGAGCAGCGAGGTCGTCATCGCGTACCATCTCCCAGAGACCATCGGAGCAGAGAAGCAGGCGATCTCCTGGCTGCATAGCCACAGTGAACGCGTCTACCTCAACAGAGCTTGTATCACCTATACAACGAAAAATCTTATTGCGTTCTCTGTGCGTATAGCGCTCTTCGGGTGTGATAAGCCCTTGTTCGATCATTAGCTCAACAATAGAATGATCATGCGTTATACGTGAGAACCCCCGCGTTTGAGAGTATAAGTATGTTCGGCTGTCCCCTACATTAACTATATGTGCGATGTAGGAGACCTTTTCCCAGGGCAGGAGAGATGGTTGCTCGACGACGATAGCTCCTGTAACTGTCGTACCACGCACAATACCTTGTTTTTCGTTCTCTTGAACCAGTATTCTGCTGGCCTGTTGTATCGCGTAAACCAGATGGTTCTTCAGTTCTTCATCGCTCACCTTTGTATTATATACAAGGTTTTCAAGATGAGAGCGTACGGTGGCTATAAGTGTGGAGCTTGCTTCTTGGCCATTGTTGTGTCCCCCCATACCATCTGCCACAACAAACAATCCTACCAATTGGGTTGCATTGAAAGGCATGCGTCTTGTTACAATCATTTGCAGAGAGGCATCTTCATTGGGACGATGCCTGCGTACAATACCGGGGTGAGATACTGTATTTGCATTAAGAACATGCGATGCGTGAAGAGCGAGAGAAGGATGAGCATCTTCTCGAAAGAACGAAAATGAAGAAGGAAGCGGAAAAGCCATCTTTGGAGATGGGCTATCGGGCATTTGTTTGCGAGCGCTGCGAGAGGGAGGGAGATGGTCGACGGTATGCACCAGCGGTGCCAGGAAATTTTGCACGTTCCAACTTGTATGCCGATGAATATTTTGTGAGAATTTCCATATGAGCACACTAATAGTGAATACTATTGCCAGGTTAAGGGCAAAGAATGAAAGAAAGGCTTCGTACAATGTCCAGGACATGGAGACCTGTGGCATGGCTTGCAGTTGCAATAGCCATGAAGGCAGTATAAACCCACTCAGAATGGCATCCAACAGAAGAAACATTCCTATGGAGGTCAGCGCTACGACTGTATAGCGCTGATGATTATCTATATTTTTTTGCCATTTCTCGTATTGCCGCATATTGATCTCCTTGTACCACTTAAATACTTATGCAATTGGTATGAGGTGCTTTGTTTGATAACAACATACAGCTTAGATGATTAGTCATGATGGTACACTGATAGGTGCCTGAAGGACGACTGAAACATGAGACCAGTTGGGGAAAAGGGGTGCAGGGGCGGCAGCCCCTGACGGAGCGCGAGGTGTCCTCGCTTCCTCCCCTCTCTTTCCCAAAGAGATATATTGAAAATGCACTAGGAAAGAGTTGTCTATGTATAGTACAATACCACACAAGAATTAGCAGAACAGGGTGAAGAAGGCAAACATTACTGAGTTTCGAGAGTAGGAATTATGAAAGGTGACTCTATGCGCGAAACACATATACAGCGACCATCCCCAGGAACCAGCAGCCATCCGGTGCGCCACCGTGCATTGCTGGCAGCACTTGTGATCGTGAGTGGTGGTATCATTGCGTTTTTAGTAGGGTCCCTTCCCGGCTTAGCCACAGCAACATCATCTCATGCTACGTTTTTAACCTATGTAGCGGTATTTTCTCCTTCTCTGATTACTATGATAGTATTACTGCTTGGGTTTATCGTGTTCTGGACAGGAATAGACAGTGGATGGTGGAAATTGAGAAGCTCAGGTTGGGATGCTCGGAACAAAGCTTTCTCAACAGCAATGGAAAGGAAACGAGAAGCAAAGGACTCTACCACCCGCACACTATTAGTATCAACAGTGCATCATCCCCGTACGCGCAATCTGGATGTCGATACTCTGCGCCAAAAGCGTAAGCAGCGATTTTATCAAGGGCGCGAGTACAAGGGAAAGATTCATCAGGTGAACTTATCTTTGCTGAATAGCTCCACACTATCTCCTGGGACTGCTAGCAGCGAGAATGGGGAGTTGTCTCATCTGGACAACATGTATGACTACATCCCTACAGATTACCCTTCTTTCTCAACAAGAGCCGAAAGCTGGGAGGAAATAGTTACACCCTCTGTAGTTACAACTTCCTTGAGCGCCGATGAGGCAGGTATTTCTCTAAAAAATAGTGACATTGAGCCAGCCCTCAAAGAGGTGCAAGATGCTGTTGAAACGAAGGCCGAGCCAACCACACCTGTTTGCATCTATCTGCTGAAAGAGATCACTGTCGAGGTTCAGAGCGCGGAGGGAACGAAACGCAGCGTACAGCTCAAAAGGAAAAGACGAGATGATGGCAAATATACGGAGCGGGAACTGCTAGCCTATCTTGCCTCCAGGCGTGGGGAACCAATAGCGAGAGAGAAGTTGCTGGAGGCCATCTTCGGATATGGTCTCTCCGACGACAAGTATAGTATGACCAATTTGACCGGCCAGTTTAACAAATGTACGCAATTCCTGCGGCAGGATATCAATAAGGTGGCAACGGAACTAGGTATACCGTCATTGACGATTATTAGTTCTGCGCGTGATGAGTGGCGACTGCTAACCGAAGAATGCCAGGTGATCGACCTTGAGGAGGTTGAGCGACAGTATAAGCGCATCGAAGGAGTATCCAGGGAGGATTGTTTGAAACCGGATGTTCAGACGGCGTGCCAAACATTGATAGATGCCTATAGTGGTGACTTTCTTGAGACCTCCATTGAGGATATCGTGCGGGAAGGTGGCGATAATTGGGTTGATAACTGGATGCGACAACCATACACACAGTACCGCACCAAGTTTTTTCAGGCGTTGTGGTACCGGGCAGAGTTCTGGCGCATCAGGGGTGATCTGAGTAGTGATACTAGTGAAAGGGAACAGACATTACAGCGTAACTGGTATGAACTGGCGGCAAAGCTGTATGAGCGCTATGCGCTGCACGTCGCTACCGATTATACCAACGAAAGTGCGATGCTCTTTGATCTTGAGATTAAAGAGCGTATCAGTCTGGGGGAGCGAGCGCTGAGGGCAGGTCTGGATATGTACGCGGCAACAAAAAATACGCAGGCAGGTGACACCCTCTACCTCTCTTTTGCCAGGCGTATGGAGACTCTTACGCAAGGGCAATGGAAGCCACGCAATGACACGATAGAAGCCTGGAAAAAGATGAAGGAACAAACCAAATCGCATCGCTTTGCGCCTCGCGTCACACCGCATGAAATGGAAGGCGAAGAGTAGTTCCTTCATCCTCTCCTCTCTCTCATAGCGGTTCCACTGATAGGACGCGAGAAAGCATCAGTTCACCTCAAGAGGCAGACACTTAACAGGTAGCGTGCCCAGTGCCAAAAATGGCAAAAAAAAGAGAGAGAGGATCGAGTGCTGTTAGCCAATCTAACAGCACTCGGCTCGTTTTGGGAAGATGAGATATTGTGAAGATATCTCACCTTCGGTGGCCATTTCCCTCCTTTTCGGTCAATTATCCACCAGCAAAGAGGTTAGCTCTCTCTCTCATCTAGAGTTTCGTTCAATGCTCTTAAAAGAACCGGCATGAGT
>WNGQ01003501.1_pt1 | contig 15786 bp, 14 predicted proteins | sample 5407661 | NCBI WGS metagenome assembly WNGQ01 (sample SAMN13153382, study PRJNA577476) | soil metagenome | isolation source: 60 cm soil or saprolite under Garry oak tree replicate 2 | place: USA:California | collected 2016-06-15 | reverse complement strand
CGCAGGCTGGCGGCGTGATGCGAATGTGATCGATGCTTCACCGCGAAGTGAGTAGCGGGCACGGGGGAGGCGGCCTATGAGAAAAGCCGCCTTTCTGCGTTGAAAGGCCGGCGGCCCGGACGCCGCCGTGTGCAGGAATGGCGGCCAGTATGATTCCGGGTTCGGTATGACAGCAATAATGGCCCATAATCGCTTTTCGCGGTGGTCAGGTGCGCTGGGTGTGTGCGCGATCATTGCCGTCATCCGCCCTGCTGATGCCGCCGATCCGCGCGCCGTGGTCGAACTCTTTACCTCGCAGGGCTGCTCGTCCTGTCCGCCCGCCGACAAGATCATCGGCGAACTGGCCAACGATCCATCGGTCATCGCGCTCTCGATGCCGATCGATTATTGGGACTATCTCGGCTGGAAGGATACGCTCGCGGACGCGCGTTTCTCGGCGCGGCAGCGCGCCTATTCGAGGGTGCGCGGCGATCGCGAGGTCTACACGCCGCAGGTGGTCGTCAATGGATCGGTGCATGTCATCGGCGGCGACCGCGCGGGCATTGAAAACGCGATCGGTGAGACCGACAGAGCCGACGGCGTGATGTCGCTACCGGTAACGATGACGCAATCGGACGATCACCTCACGGTGTCGGTCACCGCCTCGAACAAGGGGCCGGTTTTGCGTCACGGCGAGGTGTGGATCTGCTCGATCTCCAGGGCGATCCCGATCTCGATCGGCCGCGGGGAAAACCACGGACGCGAACTCACTTATTACAATGTCGTGCGTAATCTCTTCAAAGTCGGCGACTGGAACGGCGCTTCCGGAAGCTGGACCGTGCCCCTGGAAGCGGTCGTCCACGACGGAATCGACGGTGCGGTCGTCTATGTCCAGGACGGCAGCCGCGAAAGGCCCGGCGCGATGCTGGGTGCGGCCTATACCTCGCTGCACTGACTTCCCGAGCTGAGATCTGCAGGGAGCTTCGCGGTCATTCCCGGCGCGCGGGCGGTGTCGCATCGAAGCAACAGGCCGAAAAAGAAATGGACCAACTTGCGTTGGTCCAGTCAGACGTCCTGCATAGGCCCGATCCCGACGATCCCGGGGGGCTGGGGGCTGAGGAATCCGGAGCCGAAAGGACCGGGCCAACGCAGTGTGCTTTTATCGCAAGCCACGGGGGCGGTCGCTGGGCGGAAGTTGGGCGGCATTATGATTCTACTAACGATCCCGTGACGCTGCCCGGCACGAGAATTCGGTCGATCCGGGCCCCGCAAGTGCCATTTCGAGTCGCAAACGACCTCTTGCGGTATCGGCCGGTTGGCGCAATCATGTCATTGTAATGACAGGGAGGCGCGCCTTATGAGCCTGACGCCGGAGGATGCCGATCCGAGCGAGAATCGCGCAGCGGCGCGTAGCGCCGCTGCGGGGTCCTTGCCGAATCGCGTGACGTTCAGTCGCTTCGAACTCAATCGCATCTTGAATCTCTACGGGCGCATGGTCGCCGACGGCGAATGGCGCGACTATTCGATCGATTTCCTGCGCGAGCGCGCGGTGTTCTCGGTGTTTCGTCGTGCCTCCGAGGTCCCGATCTACCGGATCGAGAAGGATCCACGGCTCGTGCGCAAGCAGGGCATCTACAGCGTGATCTCGGCCACCGGCTTGATCCTGCGCCGCGGCCACGAACTGGATCGCGTGCTGCTCGTCATCGATCGCAAGCCGGCGCTGGTGTAGCGCATAGCCGTCATTCCGGACCGGTGCGCAGCACTGGATCCGGAATCCAGAGGTCGTTGAGCGGGCTGCCGCACGAGATTCCGGATTCGCGTAAGCGCGCGCCCGGAATGACGCAAAACATCACTCCGCCGGCACCGTGACCGCGGCCTCGCCGAGCGCGCGCTGCATCATCACCGTGTCGAGCCAGCGGCCGAACTTGAGGCCCACGTTCGGATGGGTGCCGATCATCGAAAAGCCGGCCCGCGTGTGCACGCCGATCGATCCGGCGTTGGCGGAATCGCCGATCACGGCAATCATCTGCCGAAAGCCGCGGGCTTCGCATTCGTCGATCAGCCGCTGCAGCAGTTGCAGGCCGATGCCGCGCCGGTGAGTGGCGGGCTCCAGATACACCGAGTTCTCGACCGTGAAGCGATACGCCGGGCGCGGCCGGTAGGCGCCGGCATAGGCGTAACCGACCACGCGGGCGTCGAGGACCGCGACAAAGTAGGGAAAGCCGCCCTCCGTCAGCGTGCGGAAGCGCCGCGTCATCTCGGCGAGGTCGGGTGGGACGAGCTCGAACGTCGCCGTGCCGTGGCGTACGGCCTCGTCATAGATCGCGGTGATGAAGGGAAGGTCTGTCTCGGTGGCGAAGCGGATTTCAAGTGCGGGCATGGCGAACAGATTATTTTTGCTCGCTGCAAAAGAAAAGCCCCGGCCGCTGGGCCGGGGCTCGATTTTCGTTGACTCGATCGCTTGGCGATCAGTCGCGCTGGCCGAGCAGCTGCAGTAGCAGCGTGAACAGGTTGATGAAGTTGAGGTAGAGCGACAGCGCGCCGGTGATCGCGGCACGCTCGGCGATATCGCCGCCCGCCGAGGCATAGCCGTAGATGTACTCGTTCTTCAGCCGCTGGGTATCGTAGGCGGTGAGACCGGCAAACACCAGGACACCGATCACCGACACCAGGAACTGGAGCATCGAGCTGCCCAGGAAGATATTGACGAAGCTCGCGATCACGATGCCGATCAGGCCCATGAACAGGAACGATCCCATTCCGGTCATGTCGCGCTTGGTGGTGTAGCCATAGAGGCTCAGGGCACCGAAGGTCGCAGCCGTGATGAAGAACACGCGCACGATCGAGGTGTGCGTGTACACGAGGAAGATCGAGGACAGCGAGATTCCCATCAGCGCCGAGAACACCCAGAACAGCATCTGGGCGGTCGCCGGCTGCAGGCGGTTGATGCCGGCCGAGATCACGAACACCATGGCGAGCGGCGCCAGCATGAACAGCCATTTCAGCGGACTGAAATACATGGCGTAGCCGAACGAGGTCAGCGAGATATCGCGGAAGTGATATGCAGTCGCCGACGGATCGGTCGTCACCGCCGCCATGTACACGCCGAGCGCGGCCAGGCCGGTGATGGCAAGGCCGATGCTCATGTAATTGTAGATGCGCAGCATGTAGGCGCGCAGACCGGCGTCGACGGTCGCGGCATCAACGCGCCCGGCGACCCGGCCGAAAGGAGATGCGTAGTTGCGGTCTAGGTCCGACATGGTCGAATTCCCGTTGGTTGGCCCGGCGTCGCGGGGGGTGCGCGCCGGCTCTTACAAATTATCCCAGATGGATTGGGCTGTTGACATTAAATTTGCGTCATCAATCCGCCATCCAGGCAGACTGACATGTGGGAAACTAGCACATCCGCCGCAAGCTTCCATGCGCGGCGGAATGTCGCTCCGAGACCGATTTTTGGGCCGATTCTGGCCGCGGATCGGTGCAATTCGCTACAAATTGCGGAGGACCGGCGCCGGTTTCTGGTTCAGCGCCACAAGTGTGCCTACAAGTCCCAGCCCGACCGTGACGATCAATGCGGCGATAACCACCTCCGTGGCGCTCCCGGCCTGCCAGACGAAGCTCAGCGTCATCAGGCGCGTGACGATCAGCCAGGCGGCGACCGATCCGGCGATCACGCCGAAGACCGCGGTGGCAAGCCCGATCATCAGATACTCCAGCACATAGGCGCCGAGCAGCCGCGCGCGGGTGGCGCCGAGCGTCTTGAGAATGACGGCGTCGTAAACCCTGTGGCGGTGGCCGGCGGCCAGCGCGCCGCCCAGCACCAGAATCGCCGAGATCAGGGTCACGGCGCTCGCGCCGCGAATCGCCAGCGTCAGATTGGTGACCACGCCGCCGATGCTCTCCATCACCTCGCGGACCCGCACGCTCGTGACCATCGGAAAGGCGTCGGCGACCTCCTTGATGATGCGCGCGTCGCCGGCCGTGTCGGGGTGAGCCTCGGTGAGCGTTGCGATGTGGGTATGTGGCGCGCCGCTGAACGCATTCGGCGAGAACACCAGCACGAAATTGATTCCGAAGCCCTGCCAGTCGATGCTGCGCATGTTGCCGATCCGCGCCGCAATATCGCGGCCGAGCACGTTGACGACGATCTCGTCGCCCAGTTTGAGGCCGAGCCCGTCGGCGATCTTCTTTTCGATCGAAACCAGCGGCGGGCCGTCATGGGCCGGCCCCCACCATTCGCCCTCGACCACCTTGGAGCCCTTCGGGACCTCGCCGGTATAGGTCAGGCCGCGGTCGCTCTGCAGCACCCATTCGGAATCGGGCGAGGCCTTGAGATCCTCGGCCTTGACACCGCGCGCCGCGACGATGCGCCCGCGCAGCATCGGCACGTCCTCCACGGTCGATTGCGGCGCGACCTGGGCGAGGTAGCCCGTGAAGCGATCGGCTTCGTTGGCGGGGATGTCGATGAAAAAGAACGAGGGCGCCCGATCGGGCAAGGCGGCGAGGAACTGGCGGCGCAGATTGCCGTCGATCTGGGTGATCGTGACCAGAACCGCGAGCCCAAGGCCGAGCGACAGCACGACCGACGGGGTCAGCGCGCCGGGCCGGTAGATGTTCGCGATCGCGAGCCGCAGCATCGGGAGGCGGGTGCGCGGCAGACGCCGCGCCAGCGCCATCAGCGCGGCCGCAATGCCGCGCAACAGCGCGAACACCACGACGGAGGAGGCAACGAAGACGGCTGCGACACGTTTGTCGTAGGACAAAACGATCACGGTTGCGATCAGAAGCGCGATCACCACCGCCATCAGCGCGAGATAGCGCCAGCGCGGCCGGTGCCATTCGGCGATGACCGCCTCGCGAAACAGCGCCGCCACCGGCACGTCATGCACGCGGCCGAGCGGCCACAGGCCGAAGGCGAGCGCGGTGAGAAGGCCATAGACGAATCCCAGCGCAAGCTCGTCGACGTGCAGCGCCGGCACCACCGGCAGCGGTAACAGCTTGCCGAACAGGTCGACGATGACAAAGGGCAGCGCCGCCCCCGCGGCAAGCCCGATCACCGAACCGATGCCGGCGAGCAGGATCACCTGCGCGAGATAGATCGCGAAGACGTCGCGGCTGGTGGCGCCGAGCGCCTTGAACGCCGCAATCACGTCGACGCGGCGATCGACATGGCTCTTGACCGCATTGGCAACGCCGACGCCACCGACCAGGAGCGCGGCGAGGCCGACCAGACTGAGAAACTGCGTGAAGCGACTGATGGTGCGCTCGAGCTGGGGCGAGGCGTTGGCGCGGCTGCGAACTTCCCAGCCGGCTTCGGGCAAGGCCTGGCGCGCATCGTCGATGAGGGCGGCGGCGGCCCGATCGCTCGCCGCATTGTCGGCAAGCTTCACCCGGTAGTTCCAGCGCACCAGGCTGCCCGGCTGCAGCAGGCCGGTGGCGCGCAAGCCATCGTCGCTGACGAGAAAACGCGGACCGAAGCCGATGCCGCCGGCGAGCTTGTCGGGCTCCGTTTCAACCGCGCTTCGGATCTGGAAGGTCGCGTTGCCGATCGTGACGCGATCGCCGATCTTCAGGTCGAGCCGCGCCAGCAGGGCCGGATCGGCGGCCGCGCCGAACGCGCCATCCCGTCTGGCGAGCAGATCGGTGACCGGCATTCGCGGCTGAAGCACCAGTTCGCCGAGCACCGGATAGGTATCGTCGACCGCCTTGAGCTCGACCAGGGCGAGCCGCCCGTCGGTGGCGCGCGCCATCGCACGAAGCGTCGCCGACGCCGACAGTTGCCCGCGCGAGCGCAGGAAGGCGATCTCGTCGGGCCTCGCTTCGCGCTGGAACAGGACGAAGGCAACGTCGCCGCCGAGCAACGTGCGCCCCTCGCGCGCCAGTCCCTCGCTCAGGCTCGCTGCCACCGAGCCGACGCCGGCGATCGCCATCACGCCGAGCGCGATGCAGGCGATGAAGACATAAAAGCCGCGCAGGCCTCCGCGCAGTTCGCGCAGCGCGTAGCGCAGCGAGAGCGATATTGCGTGGCGGCCTTCCATGGATTCGCGGGCGAAACTCATGAATGGGCCGCGTGCTCCGTGACGGCGCCGTCGATCCGGCCCGAACGCAGCCGGATCACGCGGTCGCAGCGCTGCGCCAGCGCAGTGTCGTGCGTCACCAGCACCAGCGTCATGCCACGTTCGGCATGCTTGGTGAACAGGAGGTCGACGATCTGCTTGCCCGTCGCCTCATCGAGATTTCCGGTCGGTTCGTCGGCGACCAGAATGGCCGGATCAGGCGCCAGCGCCCGCGCCAGCGCGACGCGTTGCTGCTCGCCGCCCGACAGTTGCGAGGGATAATGATGCAGCCGGTCGCCGAGCCCGACCGACGTCAATTCCTGCGCGGCCCGTTGCGCGGCTTCCGGATTGCCGGCAAGTTCGAGAGGCACTGCGACATTCTCCAGAGCGGTCATGGTTGGGATGAGATGAAACGATTGGAACACGATGCCGACCTGCCGGCCGCGAAATCGCGCAAGCGCGTCCTCGTCGAGAGCATTGAACGGCGTGCCGTTGACCACCACCTCTCCGCTGTCAGGACGTTCCAGCCCTGCCATCACCATCAGCAGCGTGGATTTTCCAGAGCCCGAGGGCCCGATCAAGCCGATCGCCTCGCCCTGGGCCACGCGCAAGCTGATATCCTTGAGGATATGGACGCGCGCCGCGCCCGTTCCGAGCGAGAGATTGACCTTTGAAATTGCAATCGTGTCCGGCGAAAGGCCGGTCAGGGAAGAGGGTTCGATGAGACTGTCCATGGTGCGGTCATATGGCACTTCAGAGGGATTGGTCGAGGGGCGGATGCGACCGTTCGTGCACATACTCGTGTTGTTGATGGGATTGACGACGCCGGCGATGGTTTCGGCCCAGCCGCAGGTGTCCGACGAACTCAAGCCGATCAAGATGGTCGTGCTCGGCGACTCGCTCAGCGCCGGTCTCGGCCTTCCGGGCGCGGCCGCATTCCCCGCCCGCCTGCAAAAGGCGTTGAAGGATACCGGGATAGATGTCGACATGGTTAATGCGGGGGTCTCCGGCGACACCAGTTCCGGCGGTCGCGACCGGCTCGACTGGTCGGTGCCCGTAGGAACCCAGGCGGTCATCGTCGAACTCGGCGCCAACGACGCCTTGCGCGGCATCGATCCGGCGATCACCCGCGCCGCGCTGACCGATATCGTCAGCCGGCTGAAGGCCCGCGGCATCGCGGTTCTGTTGTGCGGCATGCTGGCGCCGCCGAATTTCGGCAGCGATTACGCCGCCCGTTTCGACACGATCTATCCGGATCTTTCCAAGGCCCTCGACGTGCCGCTTTATCGGTTCTTTCTGGAGGGGGTTGCAGCCGATCCGAAACTCAATCAGGCGGACGGGATTCACCCCACCGCTGAAGGGGTCGACATCATCGTCAAGAACATGCTGCCCACGGTGGAGACATTTCTTCGCTCGATAAAGCAGCAGCGCAGCTGAAAAAACGGCACAAAACCTGCTTACTGGTATTCTCCAAGCCGTTAACGCGGGTTGTTTCGCAGAGTCATATAACTGCGGTAGAAATCCGTACGGTGATTCGTCGCCGGACTTTGTTTCAAGGCCCGACCGTTCCCGAAAAGCGGGCATCCAACTTTCGGGATCGCGCCTCGAGCATCGGGAGTTCTAACGATGCCGCGTTTGTTCACTGGACTGGAAATCCCGGCCGAGATCGGCCAGACGCTTTCCAACTTGCGCGGCGGTCTTCCCGGCGCCCGCTGGATCGATCCCGAGAATTACCACGTCACCTTGCGCTTCATCGGCGACATCGACGGCATCTCCGCCAACGAAATCGCCTCGATGCTGGTTCGCGTCAACCGCAAGCCGTTCGAGGTCACCGTGCAGGGGCTCTCGAGCTTCGGCGGACGCAAGCCGCGCGCGGTGGTCGCCAACATCGCGCCAACGCGTCCGCTGATCGAGCTGCAGGCCGAGCTCGAGCGGCTGATGCAACGCATCGGGCTTGATCCGGAGGGCCGCAAATTTACCCCGCATGTGACGTTGGCGCGGCTTTATGATGCCTCGAGCCAGGATGTCGCGGACTACCTGTCGGTGCGCGGCTATTTTCCCAGCCGGGTTTTTACGGCCGAGCGCTTCGTGCTGTTTTCCGCGCGTGCGTCAACCGGCGGCGGACCGTATGTGGTCGAGGATTCCTACGCACTGAGCCCGTAACGCTTTTCTTACCCTCTCCAGGAGGCGAAGAGGGCGAGGAACGCTGCATCCGCATACCCCTCCCACCGATTCTCGGCTTGCAATTTTCGTAAGGCTGAGGCGGTAGAGTGGGCCATGCTCTTGACCCCCCCTCCCGATGCCTTCCGCGCCCATTACCAGGCCCTCGTCGCCTCCGGTGCGATCGAAGCCGACCCGGCCCAGGCCGAGGTCGCCGCGGCCTTTGCCAGCCTCGAACGGCGGCTCGTGAACTACACGCCGACGCGCAAGCAGGGGCTGTTCGGTCGCCTGTTCGCCGACAAGGACGGGCCGCCGCGCGGCCTCTACGTTCACGGCGAGGTCGGCCGCGGCAAGACCATGCTGATGGATCTGTTCTTCCAGCATTGCCCGGTCATGCACAAACGCCGGGCGCATTTTCACGAATTCATGGCCGACGTGCATGAGCGGATCTATGGCTACCGCCAGGGCATCGCACGCGGCGACATCGCCGATGCCGACGTGATTGCGCTCACCGCCGCCTCGATCTTCGAGGAGGCGTGGCTGTTGTGCTTCGACGAGTTTCACGTCACCGACATCGCGGACGCGATGATCCTGGGGCGGCTGTTTGCCAAGCTGTTCGACCTCGGCACCGTGGTGGTCGTGACCTCGAACGTGGCGCCCGAGGATCTCTACAAGGGCGGGTTGAACCGGGCACTGTTTCTCCCCTTCATTGCGCAGATCTCCGACCACATGGACGTGCTGCGGCTGGATGCGCGGACCGATTTCCGGTTGGAGAAGCTCGCGGGCGTCACGATGTGGCTGGTGCCCCCCGATCAAGACGCAGATGCGGCGCTCGACAAGGCCTGGGCGATGCTGACCGGCAATGCGAGGTGCCAGCCGCGCGACATTCCGATCAAGGGGCGCATCCTGCACGTGCCGTGTTCGGCGCATGGGGTGGCGCGCTTTTCCTTCGCGGAGCTGTGCGAGAAGCCGCTCGCGGCCTCCGACTACCTGCGTCTCGCGCACGACTATCACACCATCCTGGTCGACCATATCCCGGTCATGGACTATCCCGAGCGCAACGCGGCGAAGCGGTTCATCGGCCTGATCGACACGCTCTACGACAACGCGGTGAAGCTGATGGCGTCGGCCGCGGCCAATCCGGTGTTGCTGTATCTCGCGACCGAGGGGCCGGAGGCCAACGAGTTCAAGCGGACGTCGTCGCGGCTGATCGAGATGAGTTCGGAATCCTACCTGGCCCTGCCTCACGGCCATAAGGACTCGCTGGCCAGCGGCAGCAGCACGGGACTGGTGGAGACGTGACCAGCGTCCTCTCGGCCCTGCCCCAGTAACGCCACAGATCACGAACGTCGGAAAGTGGGTACGAGTGTGATGGCCTGATTGAATCTCAGGCACACCCGCCCATCAACTCAATCTTTGGGCGACTTGAACGGCTCGGTCGAAAGGGATAACGAACTTCCCAGCTTTTCCCATCTCCCTCCGGTTCGGGTTCAAAGGACAGATTTCCATGGCGCGCGACAAGATTGCTTTGATCGGCTCTGGCCAGATCGGCGGAACGCTGGCCCACCTCATCGGCCTCAAGGAGCTCGGCGACGTCGTGATGTTCGACATCGCGGAAGGCGTGCCACAGGGCAAGGCACTCGATATCGCGCAGTCCTCGCCGGTCGACGGCTTCGACGCCCACTTTACCGGCGCCAACTCCTACGAGGCGCTCGACAATGCCAAGGTCTGCATCGTCACCGCCGGCGTGCCGCGCAAGCCCGGCATGAGCCGCGACGATCTTCTCTCCATCAATCTCAAGGTGATGGAGCAGGTCGGCGCCGGCATCAAGAAATACGCCCCCGAGGCCTTCGTCATCTGCATCACCAACCCGCTGGACGCCATGGTCTGGGCGCTGCAGAAAGCCTCAGGGCTGCCGCACAAGAAGGTCGCGGGCATGGCGGGCGTGCTGGACTCCGCGCGTTTCCGTTATTTCCTGGCCGAAGAGTTCAACGTCTCGGTCGAGGACATCACGGCCTTCGTGCTCGGCGGTCATGGCGACACCATGGTGCCGCTGGCGCGGTACTCGACCGTTGCCGGTATTCCGCTGCCTGACCTCGTCAAAATGGGCTGGACCTCGCAGGCCCGCATCGACGAGATCATCGACCGCACCCGCAACGGCGGGGCCGAGATCGTGAATCTGCTCAAGACCGGCTCGGCCTATTATGCGCCGGCGGCTTCCGCGATCGCGATGGCCGAGAGCTACCTGCGCGACAAGAAGCGCGTGCTGCCCTGCGCGGCCTATCTCAACGGCGAATACGGCGTGAAGGACATGTATGTCGGCGTCCCCGTCGTGATCGGCTCGAAGGGCGTCGAGCGCATCGTCGAAATCGAGCTCGCCGGCAAGGATCGCGATGCCTTCGAAAAGTCGGTCGGGGCGGTCCAGGGGCTGGTCGATGCCTGCAAGAAGATCGCGCCGGATCTGCTCGGCCGCTGATACCCCTTCGCAAATCGTCCAACTCTGGTATACGTTATACCAGAGTTGGAGTAGAACGAACTTGCACATTCGCCGCACGAGCTTCGGGAAAGCGTTCCAATGAATATCCACGAATACCAGGCCAAGGCGCTCCTGCATGAATTCGGGGTGCCGATCTCGAAGGGCGTCCCGGTGCTGCGGCCGGAGGAATCCGACGTGGCGGCGAAAATGCTTCCCGGCCCGATCTGGGTGGTGAAGAGCCAGATCCACGCCGGGGGGCGCGGCAAGGGCAAGTTCAAGGAGGCTTCCGCCGGCGACAAGGGCGGGGTCCGCATTGCCAAGTCGGTCGCCGAGGTCAATGAATTCGCCAAGCAGATGCTGGGGGCGACGCTGGTCACGGTGCAGACCGGTCCGCACGGCAAACAGGTCAACCGGCTCTACATCGAGGAAGGCTCCGACATCGACAAGGAGTTCTATCTCTCGATCCTGGTCAATCGCGAAACCTCGGAGGTCTCCTTCGTGGTTTCCACCGAGGGCGGCGTCAACATCGAGGATGTCGCGCACACTACGCCGGAAAAGATCGTCACCTTCTCGGTCGACCCGGCAACCGGCATCATGGGCCACCATGGCCGCACGGCTGCGAAGGCGCTCGGCCTCTCTGGGGACCTCGCCAAGCAGGCCGAAAAGCTGGTCGCGCAGCTCTACGCCGCGTTCGTCGCCAAGGACATGGCGATGCTGGAAATCAATCCCTTGGTGGTCACCAGGCAGGGCCAGCTGCGCGTGCTCGACGCCAAGGTGTCGTTCGACGACAACGCGATGTTCCGCCATCCCGAGGTCGCGGCGTTGCGCGACGAGACCGAGGAAGACGCCAAGGAGATCGAGGCGTCGAAACACGATCTCAACTATGTCGCGCTCGACGGCAACATCGGCTGCATGGTCAACGGCGCCGGCCTTGCCATGGCGACGATGGACATCATCAAGCTGTACGGCATGGCGCCGGCCAATTTCCTCGATGTCGGCGGCGGCGCCAACAAGGAAAAGGTCGCGGCCGCCTTCAAGATCATCACCGCCGATCCCAATGTGAAGGGCATCCTGGTCAACATCTTCGGCGGCATCATGAAATGCGATGTCATCGCCGAGGGCGTGGTCGCAGCGGTCAAGGAAGTCGGCCTGACGGTGCCGCTGGTGGTGCGGCTCGAAGGCACCAACGTCGAACAGGGTAAGCAGATCATCCGCGATTCAGGCCTCAACGTGCTGCCGGCCGACAATCTCGACGACGCCGCGCAGAAGATCGTCAAGGCGGTGAAGGGGAGCTAGAGCCATGGCCGATGACCGTCTCGCCGCGCCAACGCCGCTGGAAGAGCATCGCAAGCTCGCGGTCTTCGCGGGCGAGTGGGCCGGCGAAGAGACGGTCTATCCCTCGCGCTGGGTGGCCGGCGGATCGGCGACCTCGCATGTCGTGGCGCGCATCGATCTCAACGGCTTCTATCTGATCCAGGACACCCGCCAGACCCGCGACGGCAAGGAGAGCTTCGCGACCCACGGCGTGTTCACCTATGACCGCGAGGACCGGCTCTACAAGCTGTTCTGGTACGATTCGCTCGGCTACTATCCGCCGTCGCCGGCCTCGGGCGCCTGGGGCGGCAAGGTCCTGACCCTGGTGCGCGGCTCGCTGCGCGGCAACGCGCGCCACCTCTACGAGATCATCGACGACAACACCTACTCGGTGAAGATCCAGTTCTCACCGGATGCCGAAGGCTGGGCCGACGTGCTCACCGGCGTCTATCGGCGCATCACCTGACCCACCCCGTAATTTCCGCGAAAGCAGTCGCCAACCATGTCCGTCCTGATCGACCACAACACCAAAGTCATCTGCCAGGGCTTTACCGGCAAGAACGGCACGTTCCATTCCGAGGCAGCGCTTGCCTATGGCACCAAGATGGTCGGCGGCACCTCGCCGGGCAAAGGCGGCTCCACGCATCTGGGCCTGCCGGTGTTCGACACCGTTGCCGAGGCGCGCGACAAGACCGGCGCCGATGCGAGCGTGATCTACGTGCCGCCGCCGGGCGCGGCGGATGCGATCTGCGAGGCGATCGATGCGGAGATTCCGCTGATCGTCTGTATCACGGAAGGCATTCCGGTGCTCGACATGGTGCGGGTGAAGCGCTCGCTGTCGGGTTCGAAGTCGCGGCTGATCGGGCCGAACTGCCCGGGCGTCATGACCGCGGGCGAATGCAAGATCGGCATCATGCCGGCCAACATCTTCAAGCCGGGTTCGGTCGGCATCGTCTCCCGCTCGGGCACGCTGACCTATGAGGCCGTGTTCCAGACTTCGCAGGAGGGCCTTGGCCAGACCACCGCGGTCGGCATCGGCGGCGATCCGGTCAAGGGCACCGAGTTCATCGATGTGCTGGAAATGTTCCTTGCCGATCCCAAGACCACCTCGATCGTCATGATCGGCGAGATCGGCGGGTCGGCCGAGGAGGATGCCGCGCAGTTCCTGAAAGACGAGGCCAAGCGCGGGCGCAAAAAACCGATGGTCGGGTTCATTGCCGGCGTCACCGCGCCTCCCGGCCGCCGCATGGGCCACGCCGGCGCGATCATTTCCGGGGGCAAGGGCGATGCCGCCTCGAAGAGCGCGGCGATGGAATCGGCCGGAATCACCGTCTCGCCGTCCCCGGCGCGGCTCGGGCATACCCTTGCCGAAAAATTGAAATCATAATTCAATTCTTGGTTCTTTTCGGCGCGAACATTTGCACTAAATAGGGTAAATGGTCCCGGCTGGGCTGACCGCTGCCGGGGATCAGCCTTTTTTGCGCCGTCTGTTACGCGCGAATTTAAAAATCACCAGGACGCCATCATGTCTCGCCAGGACGCGAACGCCGCCTTTGCCCTTTCTTCGTTTTTGCAGGGCACCAACGCCAGCTACATCGATGAAATCTATGCCCGCTACGAGAAGGACCCCGCCTCGGTCGACAGCGAGTGGCAGGAGTTTTTCAAGAGCCTGAAAGACCAGCCTGCCGACGTCGTCAAGAATGCGACAGGCCCGTCCTGGGCCCGCGACAACTGGCCGCTGGCGCCGCGCGACGAACTCACCTCGGCGCTGGACGGCAACTGGGCCGAGGTCGAAAAGGCGGTCGGCACCAAGATCGCGGCCAGGGAGCAGGCCAAGGCGCAGGTCAAGGCGCAGGTCAAGGGCGTCGAACTCGCGGCGGCCGACGTGCATCAGGCGACGCGCGATTCGGTGCGCGCGCTGATGCTGATTCGCGCCTACCGCATGCGCGGCCATTTCCACGCCAAGCTCGATCCGCTCGGGATCGAGGCGCCGCGCAACCGCGAGGAACTGGACCCGCGCTCCTATGGCTTTGCCGAGCCCGACTTCGACCGCAAGATCTTCCTCGATCATGTGCTCGGCCTCGAATATGGCAGCCTGCGCGAGATCGTCGCGATCTGCGAGCGCACCTATTGCCAGACGCTCGGCGTCGAATTCATGCACATCAGCAATGCCGCGCAGAAGGCCTGGATCCAGGAGCGCATCGAGGGTCCGGACAAGGAGATCAGCTTCACCCGGGAAGGCCGTCGGGCCATCCTGATGAAACTGGTCGAGGCCGAGGGTTTCGAGAAGTTCTGCGACACCAAATTCACCGGCACCAAGCGCTTCGGGTTGGACGGCGCCGAATCGCTGATTCCGGCGCTGGAACAGATCATCAAGCGCGGCGGCAACCTCGGCGTCAAAGAGATCGTCGTCGGCATGCCGCATCGTGGACGGCTCAACGTGCTGACTCAGGTGATGGGCAAGCCGCATCGCGCGCTGTTTCACGAGTTCAAGGGCGGCTCGGTCAACCCCGACGTGGTCGAAGGCTCGGGCGACGTCAAGTATCATCTCGGCGCCTCGAGCGATCGCGAGTTCGACGGCAACCCGATTCACTTGTCGCTGACCGCCAACCCGTCGCATCTCGAAATCGTCGATCCCGTGGTGCTCGGCAAGGTCCGCGCCAAGCAGGACCAGCACGGCGATCCGCCGGACATGCGCATTTCCGTGCTGCCGCTTCTGATGCATGGCGACGCTGCGTTCGCCGGCCAGGGCGTGGTGGCGGAATGCTTCAGCCTGTCCGACCTCAAGGGCTACCGTACCGGCGGCTCGATCCATTTCATCGTCAACAACCAGATCGGCTTCACCACCTATCCGCGCTATTCGCGGTCCTCGCCCTATCCGTCCGACGTGGCCAAGATGATCGATGCGCCGATCTTCCACGTCAACGGCGACGATCCGGAAGCTGTCGTGTTCGCCGCCAAGGTCGCGATCGAATTCCGGCAGAAATTCCACAAGCCGGTCGTGATCGACATGTTCTGCTATCGCCGGCACGGTCACAACGAGGGCGACGAGCCGGCCTTCACCCAGCCGGTAATGTACAAGAGGATCGGCTCGCACGCCTCGACGCTGGAAATCTATTCCAAGCGCCTGATCACCGAGGGCGTGATGACCGAAGGCGAGGTCGACAAGGCCAAGGCCGACTGGCGCGCGCGGCTCGATGCCGAGTTCGATGCCGGCTCGGGCTACAAGCCCAACAAGGCGGACTGGCTCGACGGCAAATGGGCCGGCTTCAAGTCGGCCGATCAGGAAGAGGATGCGCGGCGCGGCATCACCGGCGTCGACGTCACCGTGCTCAAGGAGGTCGGGCGCAAGATCACCAAGGTGCCCGACGGCTTCAGGGTTCACCGTACCATCCAGCGCTTCCTCGACAATCGCGCCAAGGCAATCGACACCGGCGTCGGCCTCGACTGGGCGACCGGCGAGGCGCTGGCGTTCTGCACGCTGTTGCAGGAAGGCCATCACGTCCGGCTGTCGGGACAGGACTCAGAGCGCGGCACCTTCTCGCAGCGTCATTCGGTCCTGATCGACCAGGAAGACGAGAGCCGCTACACTCCGTTCAATCATCTCGGCCACGACCAGGGCCATTACGAGGTCATCAACTCGCTGCTCTCGGAAGAGGCGGTACTCGGCTTCGAATACGGCTACTCGCTGGCCGAGCCGAATGCGTTGGCGATGTGGGAAGCCCAGTTCGGCGACTTCGCCAACGGCGCGCAGGTGCTGTTCGACCAGTTCATCTCATCCGGCGAACGCAAATGGCTGCG
>WNGQ01007666.1_pt1 | contig 15789 bp, 18 predicted proteins | sample 5407661 | NCBI WGS metagenome assembly WNGQ01 (sample SAMN13153382, study PRJNA577476) | soil metagenome | isolation source: 60 cm soil or saprolite under Garry oak tree replicate 2 | place: USA:California | collected 2016-06-15 | reverse complement strand
CAGACCGGCCTCTCGACAATATCGAGGCTGAGCAATTGGTGTGGCAACAATTAGAAGAGGAGCTGATTGAGCTTTCAGTTGTCCTCCCAGTGGGCGAGCGCTAAGCAGCAAAACTATGCTTGATGATTTCAACCAGTCACTCGATCAACGCTGGAGACAAACGTGTATTGGTGGGGCTACGCTGCACATCAGTGATTCAGTCCTACACATGGCTTTCGAGTCAGCAGAGCAGGGACGGTATACGGACACGCAAATCGATGATTGCACCGGCCGGGCAAGGTCGGATTTTCCCTGGCGACCGCCACTGCGTATGGAAGTACGCGCACGCTCATCGCTGCCAGCAGCGACTTTGAATAGCACGAACGAGAGTAGCGGACGCCTTGCTATCCTGCGAGGTACGGCGGGCTTCGGCCTATGGAACTATCCTTTTTCGATCCGGGGCGATATCCTCATGCTGCCGGAGGCAATCTGGTTTTTTTACGCGTCTCCTCCGTCCAACATGGCGCTGGTTCCCGGTCTTCCGGGCTGGGGCTGGAAGGCACAGGTCATTCACAGTATGCGTCCAGGCGCGCTGGCGGCTGTCGGACCAATGGCCCTGGCAGGCGCCTGGGCACGGCTAACGGGCGAAACGCGACCCGCCGGGCGCTGGTTGCAGCGGCTGAGCGGAGCACAAGAAGCGATGCTACAGGTCGATATGACCGCCTGGCACACGTATGTGCTTGAGTGGAAACAGAGCGAAGCCCGCTTCTGGGTCGATGGTCGACTGGTACTGAACGCGCTTCAGCCACCAACCCGCCCCCTTGGCTTCGTTGCCTGGCTTGATAACCAGTACGCAGTCGCGACTCCACGCGGGGTCCTGCGTTTTGGTACCGTCGCCAGCGGACCCCAATGGTTCGAACTCGACAGTGTGAGGATTGAGCCAGCCGGGTGACCGTCAGCAGGGCGACCGCAAGGGTCGCCCCTACATTTCACGTGAACTTCGACAGAACATCAAGCTGCCTGTTACTTTTCGGCTAGCGACAGCACCTCATCGACCCCAGCAGGGCGACCGCAAGGGTCGCCCCTACATTTCACGTGAACTTCGACAGAGCAGCAGTTACTTTTCGGCCAGCGTTAGCACCTCATCGACGATGCCGTATTCCACTGCTTCCCGGGCGCTCATGAAGAAATCGCGTTCGGTATCGTGCCGGATGCGTTCGAGAGGCTGCCCGGTATGCTGCTGGATGATCTCGTTGAGCACATCACGGGTATGCAGAAGTTCGCGAGCATGGATATCGATGTCGGTAACCTGTCCGCCAATACCACTTTGAATCCATGGCTGGTGAATGTGAATGCGAGCATGTGGCAAGGCGCGGCGCCGTCCATGGTCGCCGGCCATCAGCAGGATGGTGCCGAAGCTGGCAGCGTAGCCTACACAGGTCGTGGCTATAGGACAGGATAGATGGCGCATGGTATCGTAGATCGCCAGGCCAGCGGCGACCGAGCCTCCCGGCGAGCTGATATACATGTTGACCTCACGTTCGCTATTCTCAGAGGCCAGGAAGAGCAATTGGGCTACAATCAGCCCGGCCATGCCCTCCTCGATCGGGCTGTTGATCATAATGATACGCTCCCGTAGGAGGCGCGAAAAAATGTCGTAGGCGCGTTCACCGCGCCCGGTGGTTTCGATGACGGTTGGTACAACCAAACTCGATGCCATAGTTTTTCTTCCCTTTCAAAGTCTATAGAATGTATGGCGTGCCGCTTGCAGGGCATTACCTGTCCCCCAGGCAGGGTTCCGGATAGGGCGACCCCGTAGAGAGCCGATTGATCGAGCACGTGATCGTCCCTACATTTTCTGGCGTACGAAGTAATAATGGATCAACGAACTCTTGCCGGTGGCGCCCTGGTCTATGATTCCCACCAGCAGCCAGCCTTGGCGGCCTAGCTCGCTTAACCTGGCTGCATCTGGCAGGGTCTCCTCGCGCGCATCAATGGTCAGAACGTGGTACTCCCAGTTCGCGGGTTCCACGCGCACGTTTTCGTATACCATGGGTATAGGTAATGAATACCTGGTATTTGGCTGCTCGGACATAAGGTTGTGTGTATGACGAGGCGAAGCAATGAACATATTTCCTCCTTAGCTTTAAGGGACTAAACTGCTTTCTCCTCTTGAATATAACATGCTGATAGCTTATACTAATAGAGGTTATATATGCTAATAGCATACTTACTACATGGCTATGCCATAAGCATAGGAAGGGATAGCGGATTATGGCAGATTTGCAGGAAATTCTGGGCAGGGTCATCAGGAGAGAACGCCAGGGACGTGATATGACGATAAAGGAACTGGGTGATAAGGCGGGCCTCTCCGAAATTTATGTCGGGGAGATCGAACGCGGGCAGAAATATCCTTCGGCGAAAGTACTGGAGAGCCTGGCGAATGCGCTGGGGCTGGATGTAGCCGACCTGTTGGAGTTTATGGCGGAGGAGATTCGCAGGGAGCGCGAGCCCCAGATGACGCAGGCTATCGGATTTATTCTCCCAACTACTCCAGGTCAGCCCAACCGTCTGGCGGTAAAGAAAATCGTCAATATGCTTGATGAAGGTGACGTGGAGAGTGTGGCCAACTTCAGCGCCTTTCTGCTATCCAGGCACATAGGGCCACACTAAGGACTCGTTATGAACCTTCTCGAACGTGACCACTGTTTCGAACAGTTGTCGATACTTTATCGCACGGCCACAACTGGCAATGGGCGTACTGTGCTCGTCAGCGGTGAGGCCGGGATTGGCAAAACCGCGCTGGTGGAGCAGTTTGTGAGTCTGCATTGCAGAGCCGTCCGACGACTCTGGGGAGCCTGCGAAGCCTTATTTACCCCGCGCCCGCTTGGACCGCTGTACGATATTGCTGCTCAGGTGCATGGCAGCTTGTCTACGCTCATGAGTCGCGACACTCCGCGACCCATGGTGTTCTCGGCTTTGCTTGACGAACTGCAGAAGAGCGCCAGCCCCACCGTGGTGGTGATTGAAGATGTCCACTGGGCCGATGAAGCCACACTGGATCTGATCAAGTTTCTGGGGCGGCGCATCTCGTCTCTGGCTGTTTTGTTCATCGTCACGTACCGCGATGACGCACTCAGCCGCGACCATCCACTGTGGTCGGTTATTGGCGATCTGCCAGGCAAAGCCGTCACACGCCTGAGGCTCGTCCCCCTTTCAGAGCAAGCGGTCACGCACCTGGCCCACCAGAGGCATCAATCCGTCGAACAGCTCTATACCATCACGGGTGGGAACCCCTTCTTTGTCACCGAGGTCCTGGCCAGCGACACCCCCGGCATCCCCATGACGGTGCGTGATGCGGTCCTCGCTCGGGTTGCTCGCTTATCACCTGCTGCGCGTCCCTTCCTCGAACTGGCTTCCATTGTCCCCGGCAGAACCGAACGCTGGCTGCTAGAAGCGGTCCTGGGTGCAGCTACCTCGGCGTTGGAGGAATGTCTCACCAGCAGCATGCTGTCCCTGGATCAGACAACGGTGGCTTTCCGGCACGAGCTCGCGCGCCAGGCCGTCGAAAGCACACTTTCTTTGCTCCGGAAGCCTGCACTGCATGCACAGGTGCTGCAGGCCTTGCTCAACCACGGGGAAGACACGTCTCAAGCAGCCCGCCTGGTCCATCACGCGGCGGGGGCCCATGATGAGGCGCTGGTGCTACGCTATGCGCCCCTGGCGGCACAACAGGCCTCGGCGCAAGGTGCGCATCGCGAGGCGGCAGCCCACTATGCGGTGGCGCTGCGCTATGCTGACCAGTTTCCTCCTGAGCGCCAGACCGAGCTATTCGAGGGATGTGCCCATGAATGTTATCTCACCGGCCAGGAGGAGGAAGCCATGCAGGCGCGCCAGGATGCTTTGCGGATCTGGCGGCAGCTCGACCGACCAGACAAAGTCGGTCAGACGCTGCGCTGGCTTTCCCGCATCAGTTGGATGCTTGGCAAGCCAGGCGATGCTGAGCAGTATGCAGTGGAAGCGGTGCGCCTGCTCGAAACCCTGCCGCCGAGTGCCGAGTTAGCGATGGCCTACAGCAACCGGGCGCAATTATACATGCTTGCTGAGGACAATGCTGAGGCGGTGCGATGGGGGGAGCGGGCTATTGCGCTGGCCGAGTCCCTGGGAGATGTCGAGACCCTGGTGCATGCGTTAAACAATGTGGGAAGTGCTCAACGCTATACCCAGGATGATGAGCGGGGGCGGGCCAATCTGGAACGGAGCTTGCGGCTCGCTCTGGAGCGAGGGTGGGAGGAACATGCCTCCCGTGCGTATGCCAATCTGGCCTCTGGCGCTGTCGAGGCCCGTGACTACTCACGGGCCGCCCGTTACCTGCGGGATGGTATCGCCTATTGCGCTGAGCATGATCTCGATCCCTGGGGGAGGTATATGATGGCCTGGCGGGCCCATATCAGTTTTGAGCAGGGTGCCTGGGAGGAGGCCGCGGAAGGGGCAACACGCCTGCTCGAGCTCTATCGACTGCCTCCCGGGGTCAAAATTCCGGCCCTGGTGGTCCTCGGCCGGGTACGGGTGCGGCGTGGCGATCCAGGCAGTGCAGCGGTACTCGATGAAGCCCGCACCCTGGCACTGGCCACCGGAGAACTGCAACGAATTGCCCCTGTGGCAGCAGCGCGTGCCGAGGCCGCCTGGCTCCAGGGAAACAAGGAGCGCTGCCTGGCTGAAGTGCACGTGGGCTACGACCTGGCGCTGGCGCATGAAGTGGACCCCTGGACGCTCGGCGAACTGTGTATCTGGATGTGGCGTGCGGGTGGACTGAGCAGTGCGCCCGGGCCAATCGCCGAGCCGTTTGCACGGCAGATCGCCGGGGATTGGCGGGGGGCAGCTGCGCTGTGGGCAGAGATTGGCTGCCCCTATGAGCAGGCGCTGGCACTCGCCGATGGGGATGCTCATACAAAGCTGAGCGCCCTTGCCTTCTTCGAACAGCTCAGCGCGCAGCCAGCTCTGGCTTTAGTGCGGCAGCGGATGCGGGAGCAGGGGATGCAGGGAATACCCCGAGGCCCGCGCCCCTCGACCCGCACCAATCAGGCCGGTCTCACCACCCGGCAACTGGAAGTTCTGCTGCTGATGGCAGAGGGCCTGCCCAACGCCGAGATCGCCAGCCGTCTCTCCACCTCGCTCAAGACAGTAGACCATCATGTCTCGGCCGTGTTGGCCAAACTGGGGGCGCATTCGCGTGCGCAGGCGATCTCCAGCGCCTATCAGTTAGGGATCATTCCCAAAATGGGGAACCCACACGCCTAATTTAGGCAATACCCCCGATGTGAAAAGTGGCGAGCGCGAGTATCCTTTCTTTGAGAGCGTTGTTGTGCAACGCTCACCACCAGTCAAAGAAAGGAGCAGGATATGCCACGCTATGTCGTCGAACGAACCTTTCCAGAGGGATTGATCCTTCCCATGGATGAGACCGGCGTAGAGGTCTGTCGAACAGTCGTGAGCAACAACGCGCAGGATCAGGTGACCTGGATCTATTCCTATGTCAGCGAGGACAAACAGAAGACCTTTTGCCTCTATGATGCGCCCTCACCGGAAGCCATCCGGCAAGCTGCACGGCGAAGTAAGCTGCCAGTGGATCGTATCACGGAAGTACGCGTCCTCGACCCGTACTTCTATACGTGAAAGCAAGGATGAGAGCCGAGTCCAGATTTGTTTGAATACGAGGTCTTTGTTGAGCGACAAAGCGGGTTGAGGGCAATGCCCTGAAAGGCGAAATACTTGTGTGGAGAAACAGGGCAGATGCCTCATGCAAGATCAGACCAGGTTGGATACAATGTGCTGCGAGCGTCAGCAAGAAAGGAGCTGTAGTATGGCACAAACGAGTGTCCATGTCCGAACCGTTCAAGATGCCTGCGTCGCTGTAGGGTGGACCGGGCATCGTACCCTCACTGTTGACCGTCCAGAGCAGGCTGGAGGCATGGGATTAGGCTTCAATGGAGGTGAGCTGCTGTTGCTGGCCATTGGCGGCTGTTATTGCAATGATATCTTCCGCGAGGCGGCGAAGCGGAGCATAGTGATCAAAAGCTCGCAAGTGGATGTGCAAGCCGACTGGGGAGGTGAGCCAGTTTGTACACAGCATGTCACCTACTCTACCCGGATTGAAGCGGAGGCCAGCGAAGCAGCTATTCTCGCCTTGATCGAGCAGACGGATCAAGTCGCCGAGATCCCCAATTCGCTGAGGTTAGGGACACCAGTGATGCTCGCGGAGGCCCAGGCCATCTCAATTGAGCCATCACTGAGAAGTGGGGGTAACGTTGTTGCTAGAACTGCGTTTCTAGCCCACATTTCGCACCTCAAGAAGCGAGAAGATGAGAACATAAAAAGGATGTACGTATGCGTATACTCCGTATGAATGTACCAACTCTTTTGTTCAGGTAATGCTTCATGGAGCAGCACAGGAGGTTACCATGCGCGAAGTGCTCATCGCCGCTGCGGAGCGGGCGATTCGGTATCAGGAGGGCCTGAATGGGCGAAGTGTGGCCCCTGATCCCACCGTTGTTGCCCGTCTCGCAGAGCTTGATATCCCGCTGCCTGACCATCCATCCGAGGCTGACGAAACCCTGGCGCTGCTCGATTCCTATGGGGCGGCGACGATGGCGATGACCGGACCACGCTTCTTTGGCTTCGTGATCGGTGGGGTGCTACCGGCAACGCTAGCAGCCAATTGGCTGGCCGGGGCCTGGGATCAAAATTCCGCTCTGGCAGGGGTCACTCCGCTTACCGCGAAGCTGGAGGAGGTCGCGCTGCGCTGGCTGCGTGACGTGCTCAACTTGCCACCCGAAACGGGTGTGGGGTTCGTCACTGGCGCGACGGTGGCGAACTTCACCTGCCTGGCCGCGGCGCGCCATGCCGTCCTGAAACAAGCAGGATGGGATGTGGAAGCCGATGGCCTGTTTGGCGCACCAGATGTCACCGTGGTCGTTGGCCAGGAGGCCCATGCCGCGCTGTTCAAGGCCCTGGGGCTGGCGGGGTTTGGTCGCAACCGCGTGGTGCGCATCCCGGTGGACAAGCAGGGCCGCATGCGTGCTGATGTGTTTCCGACCCTCTCCGGTCCGACCATCGTCTGCTTGCAGGCCGGGAATGTCAATACCGGGGCATTCGATCCCGCGTCTGAGATCATCCCCAAGGCGAAAGCAGCCCATGCCTGGGTGCATGTCGATGGCGCTTTTGGGCTGTGGGCAGCGGCAGCCCCCTCCAAAGCGCATCTGTTGGCGGGCTATGCCGAGGCCGATTCCTGGGCGACGGATGCGCATAAATATCTGAACACGCCCTATGACAGTGGCCTGGCCTTTGTCCGTTCTCCGGATGTGCTCCAGGCCGCGATGGCGGTTTCTGCGGCCTACCTGACCTCAAGCTCAACACGCGACCCGGCCAACTTCACGCCAGAACTCTCGCGCCGGGCACGCGGGATCGAAATCTGGGCGGCGTTGCACTCGCTGGGATGGTCAGGCCTCGCCGATCTCGTTGAGCACACCTGCCGCCATGCGGTGCGCTTTGCGGAGGGCTTGCAGGCTGCGGGGTACACCATTCTGAACGAGGTTGTGCTCAACCAGGTGCTGGTGACGTTTGGGGATGCTGAGAGGACGCGGCGCGTGATTGCCGGCATTCAGCAGGATGGCACCTGTTGGTGCGGCGGGACCCTCTGGCAGGGGCAAGTAGCCATGCGCATCAGCGTGTCGTCCTGGGCCACGACCGAGGCGGACGTTGAGCGCAGCTTGGAAGCCATGATCCGCGTGGCACGCGAACTGGCATAGTAGAGCCGAGGGAGGCTATGCTATCCCCTATTCCGCTTCAATGTTGCGTTTCCACGTATGGCTCAATCTTTGTGAACACCGCTGTAGCGGTACTTTGTGGACTCGGGAAATCGCGCCTGATTTCGGGTGTATATCCTGAGCAATTTGAGCTCAGCCCATCAAATAATGATGGGCTTAAAACGAGACGAAATCCGGAATCAACAAACTACCGGTAGGTCTATACTCAATAGCCCTGGGTACACGGCTGCAGCGGTTCGGGCAGCGCGGTCAAGCCATTGAGTATCAGGCCGAATCCCGCTCATAAATGTGGGACTGGAGAGCTTCCATCACCATGTCCTCTCTTGCCCGGAACCGATTGGAATCGACAAGATGCGAGATAAGGAGGCCATCTTCCATGAGACAAACATACGTTGGTTCCTCTCAGAGAGAAGGAAGCGGACGGATGCTTCCCCATCGTGAGATCACGAGGTCACAGGTGCTGGTTGAGGAGAGCGTGGAACGAGGCAGCAGATCCGGTGGGAAGAGCAGGATTGCCTCCGTGCTTCCCCGGCTGATCCAGGAACTCGTTCTCCTGGGGCAGATGGCCCTCCACCAAGATGATATTGTCACTGCATGTTCCCTGCTCGAGGCGAGCGCGAGGCTCGCCAAGCTGGTGGGAGAGGGGCAGGACTGCGCCGAGCCCTTCTCTCTGCTCGCATGGGTGGCCGATCTACCGAGGAACGATCCAGGAGCCGATCTCCTCCCATGGGAGCATCCGATGGATACCAGGAAAGGTCCTGATGCGGAGGTGAGCGCCTCCGCGGGACGAGTTAGCATGTCTGCACTGCCCACCCGAAAACTGCAGGTGGTTCCTACTCCCAAGCTGTCAGTCGGCTCGCCTGCTGGACTCTCGGCACGAGAAGTGGAAGTGCTGCGGCTCGTCGCAGATGGACTGACAGACGCTCAGGTCGCCGAACAGCTGGTCATCAGTCCGCGCACTGTCAACTGGCATCTGAGCGTGATCTACAGCAAGCTAGGGGTCTCCTCGCGCGCTGCTGCCACCCGCTTTGCTCTTGTGCATGAACTTGTCTAACCAGGCCTTCATGTTTCTGACGGCCCTCTTCCCACATCCCTGCGCTATACGTTCTCGACGCGGTGAAATTCTTCAGCGTAGGCCACGCCGTGTCTGGCACCCTGCTCGGAACTAATCTTGCGCACCCGCTCTTCCATCTCAGGGAAACTGCTGACCTGGCTGGCATGGGCACGCAGGGCAGCCAGCTTCTGTTCCATCGTCGATGAAATATCGACCACGTAGTTCAAGACAGGGGCTCCCATAATGTAGATTTCGGATACTTTGTGGGGCAGCAAACCTTCTTCCATGAGTTCGGGAAAGGCCCAGGGATTTTGTGACGCGGGATAGATGGCCTCTATAGTTGCTTCACCGGCAGCAAGGTGATCTGGATGATAACGCCGGATCATGAGATTGGGTGTCCAGGTACGCTCGGGAGACTGGCAAATAACCCGAGCGGGGCGATAACGGCGTAAGGCGCGCACCAGGTCGCGCCGCAGCTCTATGGTAGGCTGTAGCTGGCCGTCAGGATAATCGAGGAAGTCGACACCCTTGATGCCAAGGACTTCGCCCGCGGCCCGCTGCTCGATCTTGCGGGTTCTTATCATCTCACGCTGCGCTTCTATCCCGACATCGGTGGCTTCGTCGGGACCACCACCGGCACCATCGGTACACAGCACATAGTACACATCCCAGCCCTCGCGCGCCCACAAGGCAATAGTGCCAGCGCAGCCGAACTCGGCATCATCTGGATGGGCGATAATCACCAGCGCGACTTTCTTTTGCTCCTGTTCGCTCACAGATTCTCTTTCCTTTTCTACTGTTATATGACTCTACCGACTCTCCACAGGGCTATTTCTCAAGCAGCATGATGAGAAGCCCACCAAGCAAACCAAGATTTTTCATGAATTGCGTCTGCTGGTTATTGCGGGTGTTAGCGTCGGTTTCACTCCAGAAGGGGTGTCCAACAATGGTAGTGGGCACCAGGCAGCCTATAAGGATGGTGGCAGCCAGCTTAGGCGCCAGGTCAAGGGCGAGCATGGCACCGCCAATGGTCATCGCCAGGCCGTTCATCTCTACGGCAAGTTTTGGTTCCGGTATACCGGCCTTCGCCACTGGATTGACGCGATACCCTGGATTCAGGAACGCTTTGAAACCGCCCGTGATAAAAATACCTGATAGAAACAGGTGACCCAGTCTACTGATCATCGCTACAACTTCCTCCTTAATCTTCTTTATCTGGTACATCTTCAATAAGTTCGGTTGCAGGCACTTCTAACGCCTTAGCTATCCGTAGTGTTGAAATATTAAATCCTTTGGACTCTGCTAACTCCTTGACGCGCAACCGTAACGCCATGTCTCTACCTTTTTGCGCGATTGTACTACTGAAGACGCCTTGACAGTGAGTGCCACGTGTGGTATGCCTTTAGAGGCATACCACTAAAGGCAATCGGTAAACAAGGAGGATAAACACAATGCGAAAAACACTGCACCTCGCTAGCCTGGATATAGGCTTAGGCTATGGCAGCTTGTTAGTCTTGTTCTATGCAGCAACGGAAGCGGAGGTCAAAAAAGCGGCAAGATCAACATCGAAGTACTCAGGTGATGATCTCGACGGTATCGCCATCCTGCACGCGGTGTTCGCGTCCAACCTGCTGCCCATCAAAGCGCGCTGAAGGGCCCCAAAGGCGCGCGCCGCGACAGGTCGCACCCATTTCTTTGTGTACTGCCATGGCAACATCGATGATGGTGGCCCCTGGCTGCATTGCTAGAGGTTCGTCGTCCACCGTTTTGTTGTGACGGAGGTAGACACGGATGAGGCCAGTGAGTTTCCATATGGCCTCTTTGAACGCGGCCAGGCTATCGTCATCGATGATGGAGACTCCCACAACGGGTAGATCCGGTACGACTGCTTGCAGCGCTGCCAGGTCAGCCGCGTTTGCCTCGTCCATCTTTGTGGCCGCGAGCAATGACGGTAGGTCGATGCCTGCGAGAGCTACTTCCTCCCTTACGTCTTTGAGTGCATCATGTGGTGCGCGAACATCCTGGCAATAGACGATGGCATCGGCGGCTCGTAGAACGCCCAGGAGGGCTCGTCCTCCACCACGGTCTTCGCTGGCGCCCGCAATCAGTCCGGGGATCTCTACGAGTTGGACGAGCACTCCGCCGATGCGTGTAAGTGCGGCAACCGGGCGCAAGGTGGTGAAGGCGTAGTCACCAATCTTGATCTGCACATGCGAGAGAGCGTGAAGCAGCGATGATTTCCCTGCATTGGGCGCTCCCACGAGTGCTACCTGGGCCACTCCTTCACGGCGTACTGCAATGGTGTCACGATGTATAGTGTGAGAGCGAGTGTGCGTTTCTTCGATCTGGCTGAGCACCCATTTACGCAAGTCCGCGTAGGGGCCGCTGCGGTAACCGGGGAGTTCCTCGAGAATGGTGCGTAGTTCACGCACACGTTCAGAGCCTTCTTTACCGATGAGACGGCGCTTGATGATCTGCATAAAGGTTCGATGGGACATAGGCATAGCGATACATTCCTTTGTTGCTTTGAGAATATAGCAGGAGGTACGCTAACCTGATGGCTAAGGGGAGGCAGGTTGACGGCTGCCCTGTCCGAGCCGGGGAGAGGCGCGTCTGTCCCGCTGCTTACACACGACGCTGGAACGGTAAGCAGCAGATTAGCCGTTTTTCTGAGTTACGATCGAGCGCCAGGCGCTTATCCGAGAGGTGCCCATGTAGTGCTTTCCTTGTGTTTTTTAAGAAGAGTTTGTACTTTATGACTATAACACAGGGAAATCAGTGACGCAACTTTATTTTCCTGCCCAGCCAGGAAAATTTCCCGTTCAAACTTCCCGGCGCGACGGGAAATTCGCTCATGACATGGGAAGACCTCTCCAGCTATGCTTCAGGCAGAGAGTTCCCGTTGGACTCCCACGATAAATCTGGGAGCTACATGTATACGCAGGAATGTCCTGCAAGGAGGTTCTTCACCATGTCATCTGCAACGTTATATCGCTGGAGCGGGATCGTCCTGCTCATTGGAAGTCTGCTTGGCGTGATCGGCTCGATTCTGAGCTTCGTGCTCTATCCCGGCCACACTCTAACACCCCAGCAAGTCTTGAGTACTCCTTTTACCATTGCTGCCTTCCTGTTCCTCGCCTGGTCCCTGCTGCTGGCAATGGGTCTGCCAGGGCTCTACCTCCGGCAGGCGGCACGCGGCGGGAAGTTGGGTTTCGCCGGCTTCGTGCTGTTCTCGTTGGGCGTGCTGCTGGGGGGTGTGGCCTTTGCTAACGTCCAGGTCACCATCTATCCGTACCTGGCACAGTCGGCCCCAAAGCTGCTCCCATCGGGAGGGACAGGGCCGGATGCCGGGTTTCTACTGTGGATTCTCGGGCCGACGCTCCTGCTTGGCATCGGAGCTATCCTGCTTGGGATTGGCACCAGGCGTGCCCAGGTCTTCCCACGCTGGACAGGGACGCTCCTCATCATCTCCGGGGTCCTGTTTCTCCTCTCGATTCCTCCCATCCCTTCTCCCTTCGGTGATATCATCGATCTCGCCAGCAATGTAGCCTACTTCGTCGCGTTGGCGTGGTGCGGGTACCTGCTGATGACACAGAAGCAGGAGACGGCAGAGGTGGTAGCACGTCCTGCTACCGAAGCCGGGGTGAGCCGATGAAAGCGACTTTGGCGACGTGACGCGCTTTTAGGGAGTGGGCAGCCCGGGTATGCCTTTGGTTCCAGGCATGTCCCTTGTTGCTCACTTCCAGAAGCACGGCACATCAGGTAGAATAGAAGAGCAACAATTACCGGTGAGAGGCTGCCATCAACGAGACAGAGGTGAGAAGAGGGAGTGCCAAATGACACTGGAGCATGCACAACCAGACAGAGCCGCGCGTCCTCAGTCGACCAGCCAGGCTGATACACGTCTGCATGGAGGCTGGCTGATCCTGGGACGCGTGGCCTGGGGCGCGGTCGTCGTGCTGGCCCTCTTGCTCTTCCTGGTCAGCCTGCCAACGTACCTGACGTATCTACAGACCGTCTGTGTTCACCAGCCCTGCCCCTATCAGCAGCTCACCTCGAATAGCGTCCACTCGCTTCAGGTGCTGGGCATCTCAGTCGAGGGCTACGCAGTGCTCACGTTGACGCTTACCCTCGGCACGGCATTCGTCTGGGTGGTGATGGGTGGAGTGCTGGTCTGGCGCAGGTCTGATGATTGGATGGCCTTGCTGGTCGCGTTCATGCTCGTGGTGGGAGGGGCTAACAACGGCCTCTACGGTGGCTTTACCACTAGCCAGGCGGGATGGAGGGTGCCAGCCAACCTGCTGGGTTTCCTTTTTAGCCTGGCGCTCTTTGTGGTGTTCTCACTCTTTCCCAGTGGGCACTTCGCGCCTCGCTGGGTCCGCTGGCTCATACCCGCATTTCTCCTCAACAATTTCCTCTATCAGTTTTTCACCGATTGGTATGCCCATTTCCCAGGCTGGGCCAGCTTCCTTGGTCTTCTCGATTTCGTTGGCTCTCTCCTCCTCCTGGTCCTTGCTCAAATCTATCGCTATTGGCGCGTGTCCACCCCGGTCCAGCGCCAGCAAACCAAATGGATTCTCTTCAGCCTCACCATAGGGATTGTCTCCATGCTGGGATGGATCTTACTCGAGAATTTCTTCCCTTCCCTCAATGGCTCGCTCTATGATCCGGTAAATGCCTATCTGAATGATCTCGGCTCACTCCTCTTCCCCATTTCGTTTGCTATTGCCATCATGTGCTATCGGCTCTGGGATATCGACATCATCATCAACCGCACGCTGGTCTATGGGACGCTGACGGCCAGCATCATTGGCATATACATCCTGGTCGTTGGCTATTTGGGAGCGCTCTTTCGCACAGGCAACAATCTCCTGATCTCCTTGATTGCGACTGGCCTGGTCGCGGTGCTCTTCCAGCCCTTGAGAGAACTGCTGCAACGTGGTGTGAACCGGTTGTTCTACGGTCAGCGCGACGAGCCCTACAGGGTCGTCTCGCGCTTAGGGCAACGACTGGAAGCGACCCTGGCACCCGAGGCGGTGCTGCCGACGATTGTTGAGACAGTGGCTCAGGCCTTGAAACTCCCCTATGCTGCCATTACCTTGCAGCAGGATGGGACAATGGTCATTGCGGCGACCTTTGGGAAAGAGCCGGGCGGGGGCAAGCTCCGCCCCTACATTTCCGGAAATGTAGGGGCGGAGCTTGCGGATGCCCTGATACGTCTCCCACTCACCTATCAAACTGAGCAGATTGGCGAACTGGTGCTTGCTCCCCGTGGGCCTGGTGAGTCCTTCACGCCTGCTGATCGTGCGTTGCTCTCTGACCTGGCACGGCAGGCTGGGGTAGCCGCCCATGCGGTGCGGCTCACCACGGATCTGCAGCGCCTGACAGGCGAACTCCAGCAGTCGCGTACCGAGCTTGTCACCGCTCGCGAAGAGGAGCGCCGCCGCCTGCGCCGCGATCTGCATGATGGCCTGGGGTCGGCGCTGACCAGCGTGACGTTTCAACTCGATGCCGCCTGCAACCTGCTCGACCATGACCCCCAGGCTGTCAGAACGCTGCTCATGGAACTGAAAGGCCAGATGCAGACCTCGATTGCCGATATCCGGCGTCTGGTCTACAATCTGCGCCCGCCCATCCTCGATGAGTGGGGACTGGTGGCGGCACTGCGCGAGCAGGTCGTACAATACCAGTTGAACCAGGTCCAGGTGACGGTTGACGCACCTGAGTCCTTGCCTGCGCTTCCCGCCGCCGTTGAGGTAGCCGCGTACCGCATTGCCATGGAAGCGCTGGCAAACGCCATCCGGCACGCTCAAGCCACGAGATGTACGATTTGCCTTGCTGTGTGCGATGATGCGCTGACGGTGGAAGTTCAGGATAATGGGAAAGGGTTGCCATCAGATTATCACGCTGGGGTTGGCATCAGCGCAATGCGCGAACGCGCCGCCGAACTGGGGGGATCGTGCGTGATAGAAGACGTCGCGACTGGCGGAACACGGGTGTATGCCCGGTTACCATTATTGAAGGAGTGATGATCTTATGCCAGGCGAAGCTCTGCGTATCCTGCTGGTTGATGACCACCCACTCGTCCGCAACGGTTTGCGGGCGCTGCTGGCTTCCGTGACAGACATGACAGTGGTTGGTGAAGCCTCAGGCGGCGAGGAAGCGATCACACAGGCTGCCGAACTGCAACCGGACATCATCCTGATGGATCTGCACATGTCAGGACTGAATGGTATTGAGGCGACGCGCCGCATCGTGCAGGCCCATCCACACATCGGCATTCTGGTACTCACCATGCTCGAAGATGACGCCTCCGTGTTTGCCGCGATGCGGGCAGGCGCGCGGGGCTACCTGCTCAAGGGAGCTGATCAGGTAGACGTGTTGCGCGCTATCGGTGTGGCAGCCCATGGTGAGGCTATCTTCAGCCCACCCATAGCCCGGCGCTTGATGCAGTATTTCGCCAATATGCAGCCCATCTTGCCGCAAGCCGCCTTCCCGGACCTGACGGAACGCGAGCGGGAAATCCTGGGGATGATCGCCATTGGCAAAAGCAATGTGGAGATCGCTGAGGAACTGGTGCTCAGCCCGAAGACAGTGAGCAACCATGTCTCCAACATTTTCAGCAAGTTACAGGTTGTTGACCGCGCCCAGGCTGTGCTCCGCGCTAAGCAAGCCGGATTGGGTTAAGGGCCGATGCTACCTGGCAACCAATCAGATGACCTGTGAAAACACGGCGGTCAATTACCACCAGCGGCGGCGCGGGCGACGGGCGTAGGTTCCACGACGATAGGAGTAGCGCGAGGCATAGGGGCGATAGTAGCGGTGGTAGGCGAAGCCGCTCCAGATGGCAACGAGAATGGCCGCCGCGATGATAGAACTGATTAACGGGACGCCGCCAAGGGATGGCTCACCTGCAATATGGAAGTGCAG
>WNGQ01003500.1_pt1 | contig 15789 bp, 4 predicted proteins | sample 5407661 | NCBI WGS metagenome assembly WNGQ01 (sample SAMN13153382, study PRJNA577476) | soil metagenome | isolation source: 60 cm soil or saprolite under Garry oak tree replicate 2 | place: USA:California | collected 2016-06-15 | reverse complement strand
GCTGGCGCATCACCTCCCCAACCTGGAGCAGTGCGGGCTGCTCACGATCAAGTATCTCTCGCTGGAAGAGGTGTGTCGCGACGAGGAGGTCTGGCGCGAGTGCCACGCAGCCCTCTGCGCAGCTCCTCCTGAGACGAGGATGCGGGTGAGCCGCGTGCTGCTCGACCACATGCGTCGCGAGCTGGCCATCAAGGTAGACTATCTCGACCAACTCTACCAGGAGAGCATCCAGCAGCAGAGCAATCAGCGCCTGGTCGCCCCCTGGGCGCTCGACGAAAACGAGCCCAAAGAATACGCCACCATCCTCTTCCCCAGGGGGCGCGGCAGCGACGACAACCGCAGCAATGTCTACCTCTCCGCGCGCGGCGGCTTCGGCCAGTATCTCAGGCGCGGGACCCCCTTTGGCAAGCAGCTGCGCCTGGACGACACCAACACGATCATCGAACAGCTGCTGGAGGGACTGAAACACGCCGGGTTGGTCGAGCGCGTGGTGGAGCCGCACAAAAATGAGGACAAGCCCGGCTACCAGTTGCCCGCCTCGGCCATGATCTGGGTGGCCGGCGATGGCAAAGAGGCCTTCCGCGACCCCATTCGCGTCCCCCAGGAGTCGAGCGAAGGGCATCGCACCAACGCCTTCTTCGTCGAGTTCTACCGCGCCACCGCCGCTCGTCTGCAAGGCCTGGAGGCGCGCGAACATACCGCCCAGGTGCCCAGTGACTTGCGCATGGAGCGCGAAGACGCGTTCCGGCACGGGAATCTCCCCATCCTCTACTGCTCGCCCACGATGGAACTGGGCATCGATATCGCGGAACTCAACGTCGTCAATATGCGCAATGTGCCGCCGACGCCGGCCAACTACGCCCAGCGCAGCGGTCGCGCGGGCCGCAGCGGGCAGCCCGCGCTCGTCTTCTCCTACTGCTCCACGGGTAGTTCGCACGACCAGTATTTCTTCAAGCGGCCCGAGCAGATGGTGGCCGGAGCGGTGACTCCCCCGCGGCTCGACCTGGCGAATGAGGACCTGGTGCGCGCCCACGTCTACGCGATCTGGCTGGCGGAGACGGCCCTCGCCCAGGTGGCCAGCAACTTCGACCGCACCTGCGAGCGCTGGCGCGGTCTCTACCGCGCAGCTCAGGCTCAAGCCAGGGCGCAGGGGCTGATCATGCTCGACGCCTCGCGCAGCGCAGAAGATAAAAAGCAGGCGGACCGCCTGCGCGCGGAAGCAGAGTCGCAGCTGGCCCTCTTAACCGAGATCAAAAGCCTGGAGCAGTCGGATTTCTACAGCTATCGCTACTTCGCCAGCGAGGGCTTCCTGCCCGGCTACAACTTCCCGCGCCTGCCGCTCTCGGCCTATATCCCGGGACGGCGCACCAAGCAGCGCGACGAATACCTCTCGCGGCCCCGTTTCCTGGCGATCTCCGAGTTCGGTCCGCGCGCCATCGTCTATCATGAGGGGTCGCGCTACCTGATCAACCGCGTGATCCTGCCCGTGGGGGAGGATGACCGCGTCCCCACGCGCCAGGCCAAGCAGTGCGGGCGCTGCGGCTACCTGCACCCGACGGGCGATGGCGAGGGCCTCGATCTGTGCGAGCACTGCGGCGCGCCCCTGGATCCACCGCTGCATCACCTCTTTCGCTTGCAGAACGTGGCCACCCGTCGGCGCGACAAGATCAATTCGGACGAAGAGGAGCGCATGCGCCTGGGCTACGAGATCCGCACGGCGGTGCGCTTCGCCGAGCAGAACGGCCGACCGGCGTTTCACCTGGGCACGGTCGAGGGCGAAAGCGGGGAGCAGGCAACGCTGGCCCGGCTCACCTATGGCCACGCCGCGACGCTCTGGCGCATCAACCTCGGCTGGATACGGCGCAAGGACAAAGCCCTCTACGGCTTCGTCCTCGATACTGAGCGCGGGTACTGGGCGAAAGGCGAGCAATCCACCGATGACCCGGACGACCCTCTGTCGCCGCGCACCGACCGCGTGATCCCCTACGTCGAGGACCGGCGCAACTGCCTGCTCTTCGAGCCGGGCGAGCCGCAAAACGCGGTGGTGATGGCCTCCCTGCAGGCCATCCTGAAATCTGCCATCCAGGTGAAGTATCAACTGGAAGATAACGAACTGGCGGCTGAACCGCTGCCCAATCTGGGTGAGCGACGCCTGGTCCTGTTCTACGAGTCCGCCGAGGGCGGGGCAGGTGTGCTGCGCAGGCTGCTGGTCGATCCTGACGCCATACGCGACGTGGCAAAGGAGGCACTGCGCCTCTGTCACTTCGATCCAGAGACTGGCAATGATTTGCATCACGGGCCGCGCGCGCAGGAGGACTGCGAGTCCGCTTGCTACGATTGCCTGCTGAATTACTACAACCAGCAGGACCACCGGCTGCTGGACCGTCAGGCCATTCGCGAGGTGCTACTCGCGCTGGCGCAGTCGCGCGTCGTGGCAGGACCTACGGAAAAGCCGCGCTCGGAGCACTTGCAGCAGCTGTTGCGGCAGGCCGATTCGGAACTCGAGCGCCGCTGGCTGCACTCCCTGGAGCACGGATACCGCCTGCCATCGCACGCGCAGCACCTGATTGCGAGGTGTGGCACGCGACCGGACTTCTACTATGAGCAGGAGCAGGCGGCGATCTACATCGACGGGCACTATCATGACTATCCCGAGCGACATCTGCGCGATGCTGCTGCGACCGAGTGCCTGGAAGATCTCGGCTCCATCGTCATTCGTTTTGGGCACGAGGATGACTGGGCGGCGATGCTGGCCCGGTATCCGAACATCTTTGGAAGGCAGGCAGAGCTATGAGTTTTGCTGTCGGATCACTGGTCAAAGTGCGGGGAAGAGAATGGGTCGTCCTGCCAGAATCGGATGAGCAGCTGCTCTTGGTGCGCCCGCTGGGTGGTACCGAAGACGAGGTGACCGGTATCTTTCTGCCGTTGGAACGGGTCACGCCAGCCACCTTTGCTCTCCCCAACCCCGACTCTCCCGGCGACTATCGCTCCTGCCGCTCGCTGCAAGATGCCGTGCGCATCGGCTTCCGCTCGAGCGCAGGCCCGTTTCGCTCGTTTGCCCATATTGCCGTTGAGCCGCGCCCCTATCAGTTGGTACCCCTGCTCATGGCGCTCAAGCTCGATCCGGTGCGCCTGCTGATCGCTGACGATGTGGGGATCGGCAAAACCATCGAAGCCGGTCTGATCGCGCGCGAACTGATCGACCGGGGCGAGGTACCGCGCCTGGCGGTGCTCTGCCCACCGCAGCTGGCGGAACAGTGGCAGGCAGAACTCCAGGACAAATTCCACCTCGATGCTGAGCTGGTGCTGCCTGGCACGGCTGCCCGGCTGGAGCGCAGTTGCAGCCTGGGAGAGTCCATTTTCGAGCGCTACCCATATGTGGTCATCTCGACCGACTTCATCAAGGCAGATCGACGCCGCGACGAGTTCTTACGTACCTGCCCCGAACTGGTGATTGTGGACGAGGCGCATACCTGCGCGGACGCAGGCGGAGGGCGTGGCGGGCGGCAACAGCGCCATCAACTTGTCTCTAGCATCGCGCAAAAGCCCGGTCAGCACCTGATCCTCGTCACTGCCACGCCCCATAGCGGGAAAGAAGATGCTTTCCGTTCGCTACTCACCTTCCTTGATAGGGACTTTGCCCACCTGCCGGAGGAGTTAACGGGTAGAGAACACGAGCAGGACCGCCGACGCCTGGCCGCCCACTTTGTGCAGCGTCGGCGCGGCGATATTCGCTCATACCTCAACGCTGATACCCCGTTCCCAGATCGGCAGGACAGCGAGCACACCTATAAGCTCTCTGCTGACTACAAGCGGCTGATCGAGAAAGTGATGCGCTATGCCCGCGAGGTGGTCGCTGATCCGCTTGCAAGCAACCAGCACCGCCAGCGGGTGCGCTGGTGGTCGGCCCTGGCCCTCTTGCGCTCAATCTCGTCGAGTCCAGCCGCCGCCGTTGCCACCCTGCTCAGCCGGGCCTCGACGGCTGACACCGAAACGGTGGAGGAAGCCGATGAAATTGGCCGTCACACCGTCCTCGACCTGGCGGATAACGACACCGCGGAGGGCATGGATATGGTGCCGGGGAGCGATATCGATGAAGACGCGGGCGAGCAGAACGCGCGGCGGCGTCTGCGGGAGATGGCTCGTGAGGCTGAAGCGCTCAAGGGAGCGAAGGATGAGAAACTGCAACGAGCGATCAAGCTGGTCGAGGCCTTGCTCAAAGACGGCTTCCGTCCCATCCTCTTCTGCCGTTTCATTCCAACCGCTGAATACGTGGCCGCTGCCCTGCGCGAGCGCTTGCCTAAGAGCGTACAGGTCGATGCGGTGACCGGGCTGCTGCCGCCCGTCGAGCGCGAAAACCGCATCGCGCAACTGGCGCAGTCCTCCCAGCGCGTGCTGGTCTGCACCGACTGCCTGAGCGAGGGCATCAATCTGCAGGAGTACTTCAGCGCCGTCGTCCACTACGATCTCTCCTGGAATCCCACGCGCCACGAACAACGCGAAGGGCGGGTTGACCGCTACGGCCAGCCGGAAAAGCAGGTGCGCGCCCTCACCTACTACGGCAGCGACAACCCCATCGACGGGATCGTGCTGGATGTGCTGATCCGCAAACATCGCACGATCCGCAGTTCACTGGGCATCTCGGTGCCCGTGCCGATTGATGCTGACCAGGTCATCGAAGCGATCTTTGAGGGTCTATTGCTGCGTGAAAATACCGGGCACGGGCAGAGTGCGCAGATGCTCCTGCCAGGATTAGAGGATATCTGGAAGGGGGAGCGCCTCCGGGATGACCTGTTCAAGCAGTGGGATGCCTCATCTGAACGAGAAAAGCGCTCGCGCACCATGTTTGTCCAGGAAAGCATCAAGGCGGATGAGGTGGCCGCAGAACTGACGGCCATGCAGGCAATCATCGGCTCAGGCGTGGATGTCAGGCGCTTCACCACCGAGGCGTTCAAAGCCAGCAGAGCGGTCATCTCCGAGACACCTAGCGGAGCCGTCCGCTTTGACCTGGCTGAAGTGCCGCGAGGGCTACGCGATATGATCGGCCAGGAGGACCGCTTCCAGGCGCGTTTTGAACTGCCGGTGCGAGATGGAGAACGCTACCTGAGCCGCACGCATCCCATCGTCGAGGGCCTGGCAAACTACGTTATGGATACGGCCCTCGACTCGCAGGCAGAACAGGAGCGCACAGCCGTCGCGCGTCGCTGTGGTGTCGTTCGCACGCGCGCCGTCTCGCGCCGCACCACCCTGCTGCTGGTGCGCCTGCGCTTCCACATCATCACCGTGCGCGGGGCTGAAGAGCGGCAATTGCTGGCTGAAGACTGCCAGGTGCTGGCTTACGCGGGCGCTTCACAGCACGCGGAATGGGTGAGCGATGGCCAGGGGATTGAGGAGGTCCTCGATGCCACACCCGACGCCAATGTGGACGCTGATCGAACGAGCCATTTTCTCCACCAGGTGATCGGCCAGTTCGAGGTGCTGCAACCGCATCTTGACCAGGTGGCCAGGGAGCGCGGCGAGGAACTGCTCGCCGCCCACCGCCGCGTGCGTGATGCCGCTCAGCAGCGTGGCGTGCGCTACCGTGTCGAACCCCAGTTGCCGCTCGACGTGCTGGGCATCTATATCTATTTGCCGACAGCATAGAGAGGACACATGCGATGCAGAGACGCCAGCACACCATCTTCAGCACGGTGCAAAGCTCAGGCGCGATTTTGCCGATGGACCTGCTCCACCGTATCGCCCTGCTGGATCCTGTCCTCGAGGGACTGACCTCCGAATGCTATCACCTGCTCAAAACCGAACGGCTCAACGAGGCCATCAACCACTCCTGGAACCGCTTGCTGGGGGCGTGGACCATTTTCAAAGCTGCCAGAGCCAGGCTTCCTGAAAGAGAAACAGGAACGACACTGACGCGGGAACGCTGGCTGCTGCCGCTGTTCTCTGAACTGGGTTATGGACGCCTACCCATCGCCAAAAACGTCGAAGTTCACGACAAGAGCTACCCGATCTCCCATCTCTGGCAGCAGACGCCGATCCACCTGGTCGGCTGCGGCGTCGATGTCGATCACATGACGCGCGGGGTTGCCGGAGCAGCTCGCAGCAGCCCGCACAGCCTGGTGCAGGAATTGTTGAACCGCTCGGACAGCTACCTTTGGGGCTTTGTCTCCAACGGCCTGCGTCTGCGTCTATTGCGCGACAACGTGAGCATCACGCGCCAGGCCTATGTCGAGTTTGACCTGGAAGAGATGATGGACGGCGAAGTCTATGCCGACTTTGTGCTGCTCTGGCTGCTCTGCCACGAATCGCGGGTGGAGGCCGAACCATCTGAGGAGTGCTGGTTAGAAAAGTGGTCGCGCACGGCTCAAAAGGAGGGCACCCGTGTGCTCGACCACCTGCGCGATGGCGTTGAGCAGGCCATTACCTCCCTCGGCAGTGGCTTCCTTGCCCATCCAGCCAACGCCTCGCTGCGTGAGCGGCTCCGAGGTGGGCAACTCAGCACGCAGGATTACTATCGCCAGGTCTTGCGCATCGTCTACCGGCTGATCGTGCTCTTCGTGGCCGAGGATCGCGACCTGCTCTTCCATCCCCAGGCAGACGCCGCCGCCCGCACTCGCTATACGCTGTACTACTCGATGACCCGGCTGCGGCGGCTGGCCGCGCAGCGTATGGGCACGCGCCACTTCGATCTCTTCTCTGGGTTGCGGCTTATCATGGAGAAGCTCGGCGACGACGATAGCTACCCCGAACTCGGTCTGCCCGCCCTGAATAGCTTGCTCTTCTCGCGAGAGGCCATTGCAGACCTCACAGACGGCGAGATCGCCAATCGCGACCTGCTCGATGCCATTCGCGCGCTCGCCTTCACCAGCGATAGGCACACACGCCGCGTCGTGGACTATCGCAATCTCGGCCCAGAGGAACTGGGCAGTGTCTACGAATCGCTGCTCGAACTGCATCCTGTCTTGCATATCGATACCGCGACCTTCAAACTCGACACGGCCAGTGGACACGAGCGCAAAACGACAGGCAGCTACTACACGCCCACCAGCCTGATCACCTGCCTGCTCGACTCCGCCCTTGACCCCGTCCTCGATGAAGCCTGCAGCAAGGCCGATCCAGAGAAAGCCATCCTCAACCTCAAAGTCTGTGATCCCGCCTGCGGCAGTGGACACTTCCTCATTGCCGCCGCCCATCGCATCGCCAAGCGCTTAGCCGGCGTGCGTACAGGCGAAGAGGAGCCAACACCGGAAGCGCGGCGCAAGGCCCTGCGCGACGTCATTGGTCGCTGCATCTACGGTGTTGACCTCAACCCCATGTCTGTCGAGCTATGCAAGGTCAATTTGTGGATGGAAGCGATTGAACCGGGGAAACCTCTTTCGTTTCTCGAGCGGCACATCCAATGCGGCAACAGTCTGTTTGGTACCACCCCTGATCTGCTGGCTGATGGTATCCTAGACAGCGCCTTTGAGGCCATTGAGGGCGGCGACAGGAATATCTGCAGAGAATACAAAAGGAAGAACAGGGAGCAACGAGAGGGAAACCGCACCCTCTTTGACCCGGTGGGCACACCGTGGGAGCATCTGAGCAACCTGTCAACCAGCATGATGCACTTAGAAGAAATGGGAGATGATACCGTTGAGGATATCCATCGCAAGCAGGACTATTACAGTAGGCTGGTGCAATCCGACGACTATCTCTTTGATCGTCTCCTGGCCGATGCCTGGTGTGCTGCCTTCGTCTGGAAGAAGAATAACGAGTTTGCCTATCCCATCACCGAAGAAGTATTCCGCACCATTGAGAAGAATCCTGACAGTATCTCATCCTGGTTGCATGACGAAATTCTCCGTCTGCGCGAGCAGTACCAGTTCTTCCACTGGCATCTGGCCTTCCCTGACGTGTTCTGCGTACCAGCAGAGGGCGAACGACCGGAAAATGGGCAGGCGGGTTGGTCCGGCGGCTTCGATGTGGTGCTGGGGAATCCTCCATGGGAGAAGATTAAGATTCAGGAAAAAGAGTGGTTTGCCGAAAAGCGTCCTGATATTGCCAATACTGCCAATGCCGCGCAGCGTCGCCGTATGATCGCTGCGTTGGCAGATGAAGACCAGGCATTGTATGCTGCTTTTATGGAAGATGCGCGCCAATCGGCAGGCGAAAGCCACCTGGTACGTAACAGCGGTCGTTACCTGCTATGCGGTAGAGGCGATATTAACACCTATGCTATTTTCGCCGAAACTATGCGGCTCATTATTAGCTCTACCGGGCGTGTTGGCACCATTTTGCCGTCTGGAATTGCAACCGATGATACAAATAAGCTCTTCTTTCAGGATGTAGCTGAGACAGACGCTCTCGTGAGTTTATATGATTTTGAGAATGCTTCTGGAATTTTCCCTGGTGTCCATCGCAGCTACAAGTTTTGCTTACTCACCCTCGCTGGAAATGCCAGGTTAGTGAAAATCGGCTTCGAATTTGCCTTCTTCCTCCATGCTGTTGAGGAATTGCTAGAAAATGAGCGCCGCTTTATACTCTCTGCAGACGATATCGCTCTCATTAGTCCTAATAGCCGTACATGCCCCGTCTTTCGTTCACAACATGATGCAGACTTGACAAAGTCTATCTACCGCCGTTTACCGGTTCTCATCAAAAAGAGTCCTACTGAGGAGAATCCATGGAACGTGAAGCTCTCTACAATGTTCCACATAACCAATGATGCTGATCTGTTCCGCTCTCATGAGCAGCTGGAAGCAGATGGCTGGAATCTAATCGGCAATACGTTCTACAAGAAGGGCGATAGATGTTTGCCATTGTACGAAGGGCGGCTGGGCCACCAGTTTAACCATCGGTTCGCAAGTCAACCAAATGGACGACTGTCCGAGGTAACTATTGACCAGCTAGGGAATCCTGGCTTTTCCGTTGAACCACAATACTGGGTCTCTATAACTGAAGCCGAGCAACACCTGAAACGGTATCGAACAAAATGCAAGACTGGGCTACTAGGCTTCCGTCGCGTTGCACGAAACACTGATGAACGTACAAGTATTGCCAGTATGCTTCCTTGGGGGGCTGCTTCTTATGGGTGGATACTTGTACTTGGTCCTGATGCTCTCGATTTGCTCCTACTTCTGGGAACTTTTAATTCTTTTCCTTTCGACTATCTGCTACGAAATGCGCTTAGTCAGCCGAGTATACCTCAAGGTACCTTTGAGCAAATACCATGCCCGCCACTTGATGCTTTTACGCCCGCTGTGCGGCAAATACTACTTCCTCGACTTCTCGAACTTATCTACACAGCCTGGGATCTGGAGCCCTTCGCTAAAGACTGTGGCTATGATGGCTCACCGTTCCGCTGGGATGAGGAGCGGCGTTTCCTCCTGCGCTGCGAACTTGACGCAGCCTATTTTCACTTGTATGGTATCGAGCGGAACGATGTGGACTACATTATGGAGACTTTCCCAGTTGTGAAGCGCAAAGATGAGAAACAGTATAGTGAGTACCGGATCAAGCGGGTGATTTTGGAAATCTATGATAAGATGACACAGGCGATAGAGACGGGGGAGCCGTATCGAACACGATTGGAGCCACCGCCTGCCGATCCATCTATATCCCACCCACCGCGCATGGGGACGAAGGTGTAGGAGCATCGGCACAAAGCCATGGGAACGAAGCATGCCCAGGAAAACTCGCAGTGCTGAGTCATCTCCCAAACTAAAAAGTCGGAACGCAAGAGATAATATATCTTGCTCGAAACACTTGCTCCTCTGCAGTTGGGAGCAACTCATGCATGTATTACTCTCTTACTATCAATTTTATGGGGTCTGAACAGCAGTGCCAACACAGAAACGCGTAAGAAGCCCTATTACTCGCAGCGGCGCGCGACGCCTCGGCGATGAATACCAGGACTTGATTGCTCTTGAGATATTGGTCGACTGGCTCGAACATTCCGAGCGGTATGAATGGGTACGGGTTGAGGCCGATGATGCTGGGGCGCTTGATGACGTTGTCGCGCGCAAACATGATGGTACCGCCATCTACCGTCAAGGCAAGTTCGCCGTGCATCCTGACAATATTGGTGATCCATGGACATGGGAAAAATTCCTTAAACAGGAAACGGGAGCCAAGGGCAAGAAGTTGTCCTCGCTGTTGCAGGATTGGGCGGCATCACTGCAACAACTACTGGCACCAGGGCAGCCGGTAGTTGCAGAATTATATTCTAACCGGGATGCTGCTTACGAAATCCGCCAGGCCTCCAGGCAGGATGATGGTATCCTGCTTGACTTTGCACGGCTACCCTCAGAGGCGCGCGAGGAGATCACTGCACAATTGGGGGGCGAGGAAAGCGCCCTGCTCTTCTTGCAACACTTCCATTTCCTTTTCAACCGACCTCACCTGCCAGATCTGGAAGACGGGCTGAGGCGACGGTTCTTCAATCTTGGCGGCTCCCACCGTGGGTGGCTCTCGCTGAAAGCCGAGCTTCGTGCCTGGGTGTGCTATCGCAATCAGCCAGCGCCCGACGGATACATCCGCCTGGCAGATGTGCGGCGCGCGGCGCTCTGGGATGAGCTGGAAGGATTAGCGCAGGAGTTTGCCGTTCCGGACGATTATGTGCTGCCGCAGACCTTCATGCGAAGCTTCGCGCGGAATGTGTTGCAGGGCCACGCACAGTGCATCGTCCTGTCCGGCAGCCCCGGCATCGGCAAAAGTACCTTCATCAGCTACCTGTACCAGCGTTTCCGGGAGAAGCAGATCCCCGTTGTGCGCCACCATTACGACCTGGGTATGAGTGATCACGCCCCTGGCTTCCGCTTGGACCACCTGCGCGCAGCCACATCGCTGATGCACGACCTGGCGCGCGATCACGCTCAGGCACTCGGTTCCTTTGTAGACAAAAACCCTCGGCCTCAAGACCTGCGCACGTGGCTCTCCGCCTGCGGCGCCTATTATGCGCGCGAAGGCAAGACACTGACGGTCCTGGTGGATGGCCTGGATCATATCTGGCGCGAACGACGTTCCATCGAGGAACTGACCCGGCTTTTGGAATACCTGTTACCGCCGCCCGACGGCGTCGTGCTGGTCTTCGCGACCCAGCCAATAGATGATCGACAATTGTCTCCCATCTTACTCCGTCATGCCCCGCGCGATCGCTGGATAGAGTTGCCCCAGCTCGATCAGTCCGCGGTTGAGCAGTGGGTACGCAAGCATGTCCATGACTTTCCAGCGCAAGCGGAGCAACTGCAGTCAGCCGTGTTCATTGACCGCTTGACCAGAGCGTTGTACCGCAAGGGCCACGGCCATCCATTGTACCTGCACTACACCTTGAAGGCGATCCAGGAGCGCACCCTGGCCTTCACCGAAGAAACGATCGAGGCATTACCGGGATGCCCGCATGAAGGTATCACTTCGTACTACGCAGAACTCTGGCGCGCGCTGCTTGAAGGTAGCCGGGAAATCATGCACCTGTTCGCTGCGACCCAGTTCCCCTGGCCACCGCAGGGCATCGTCGCCTGCCTGGATCCGCAGCGCCAGCAGATTGCGCACATCCGTGACAATTTGCGGCAGGTGGCGCACCTGCTGGTACATGACGACCTGGGCCTGCGCCCATTCCACAGCAGCATCTTCGCGTTTGTCACGGACCTACCGGAGCACCAGGAGTATCGCCTGCCGCACCTCCAGAAGGCTCTCCTCTGGCTGCGGCAGGAAGCACCGGACTACTGGCGTTGGGCGTACACATGGGAGATCGACGCCGCGCTCGGCAATGACGCACCGCTGTATCAAGGCCCGGACCGCCAGTGGGTCGTTGATGCGCTCGCCGCGCGCAGGCCGAGCCGGGATATCACCGACCTGCTGCGTTCCAGTATGGAGAGGGCACTGGATCATGCCGATCTGCCACGCCTCGTCGAGCTGGCGCTGCTGCTTGATTATAGTGTCCAGGCATGCGAGCTCTATCACGACATCCGCGAGCAGTTACTCTATGCGCAACTGCAGTTGGATGATGATTCCTATCTCCGTGCATGGTTATTCGCCAAACTAGACGATGTGACCGATGGCGAACTTGTCCTGCTGGCAGAGCATGCCCTGGCACAGGGAGACCGACAGACATTCAATCACTGTAGCCATCTGGTGTTGACACGTTTGCTGCTCGCGATCGAGCAGCAGGAGGCCAGCTCCTCCTTCCCCTGGCAAGAGCGCCACGAGCCACAGCTGGCCCTGGCCGCGATGAGCGATGACGTGGGCGACATGAACCATACCCTTGATTTTGTAGCGTGGAACCGGGGGAATCCCACAATCGCGCAGGAAATCCTATCCCTGTACACTGAGCAGTTACGCATCTGGCGCAACATCGATCACCTGCGGACGCTGCTGGCCTTGCCCCTCGCAGAGAGGCAAGGAGCAGAGCAGGCATCGCGGGAAGAACCGCACCTCACGCTCGAAGAGGCTATGCTGCTGCGGCGCCATACCGCTCTCCTTGCGCTGGAAGAGGGCCTGGAGGTCGATGAACTCCTGTCCGGAGCGGCCTCCGGCGATCCGTGCGCGGGGCTCTATGCCGCCATCCGGCATCTCCCGCATTACCAACCAGGTAGGATTCCCTTGCCCGATCACCAACTGCTCGGTTTGCCATGGCATGAAGCCTATGAGCATCCGTTCGAGGTGCGCGAGTGCTTCTCGCAAGCGTTCTTCGGTTTCCTAGCCAACCATCTCTATGGGTTGGGTGAGCGCAATGGTGCCTGGCTGAGTGCATCGGGTCCGCACACCTGGGCACTGCGTTTTCTACGGGAATTGAACTCGTACGCAGCGATCGCGGCTGCCAGGATCCACGCTTGTGCGCCGATGGACTTTGGGGCCTTCTTTGTCAGCCTCAGCCGCCTCGCACCTCCCGACTACGAGGACGAGAACCGTGCTGCTTCCTCTTACTACAAAGCTGCCTGCGAGGTGGCTGTGGACATCGGACTAGACCTGCTGATCATGGCCGGGGCGGCGAGTGGAGGCGTTCCCGCGATCACCCGCGATGATCTAGCACTGGCCTTGTCCTCACCGTACTGCGACGTGGACACCTTCCTCCAGCATGCCGTTCGCCGACGACGCTCCCTGCTGGAGGACGCTGCGGTGCAATGGTTGCTCGATGACCAGGAGACGTCCATACGGGTGTCGATCGTTCCCTGCGCCGAGCGTGCCAGGCGCTATGCGCTGCTCAGCGCGCTCGCTGCTCTTCACGGTGCCACGGAGGGGGCACGGCGAACGATCGCACGCAGCGCAGAGCACCTGCTCGCGCACGCTTACCACAAGGATATGCTCTTCTACCACGTGCTCGACGCACTTCAGCGATATGCCCAGGCGGCTGCGAAGGAGACAGTGCAAGCGACCTGCTGGCCCTGGCTGGCGCAACTCGCGCCGGCGGTTGCTGCGATCCTGGGTTACACCGACGGCGACGAGACGAGAAATTTCCCGGTAGACCTCGCTGATACGCTGGCACTGGTCGCACCCGAAAAATTGGCGGCCTATTACCTATGGCAGTGCGAGCGGGGCGAGCACCGTCAGGCGTTGAGTACTCTGCACGCTTTTCTCGAACGCGCCGATCTGCGAGAACCACTCGCCCATGCCCTGGCCATGAGCGCCATTGATCAGAGGAGTCTCCATATCATCGCTCGCCGGGCGGCTCAAGGCGATGTCGGCGCACAGGACGTTCAGGCGGGCCAGCAAACTTCCCTGGGTACAGCGGCATTCGCTTTGACGACGCCCAGTGACGATCAGCCCATGCCTGACCGGGGCGGCGCAGCGGCATTCGACCCGGCTCTGTACCCACCAGCGGCGGTGGATGCTTCTCTGGAAAATCTCCCCGGACCCATTACCGCCTGGATCGACTATTGGGCAGCCCACGGCCAAAAAAGGGAGGCGTACCGCCTCCTGGCCGAGGCAGACGCGCGCGGCGTCGATCTCGCGTGTTACGACCGGCTCTTCACACTGGCACTCGCGCTCTACGGGAAGGCAAAGGCGTACCCGTGGCTGGTCAAGGCCCACATCGAGGGCAACGGATGGAGCTGGTACCTGTCCCGACAGGGGGAGGCGGAGCAGCGGTGGCACCTGATCAAGCAGCACTACCCGGCTCGGTGGCAAGCCTTCCTGCAGGACACCCTGCTGCAGATGCCCCTCTGGCTCGTTCAGCCACATGGAGTTCCGGCGCCTCATCGAGTACTGTCTCTTCATGGGGCAGGGCGATCTCGCGCAGCGCCTCGTGGAGGAGATGGTGAAACGGTCGCTGGAGCTGGTCTCGATGCTGCCGCTCTCCATGCCGGACTGGGTAGGTGCCTCATGACCGACGCACGCATCTCGCACCAGCAAGGCCTCTCGTGGTTGCTGTCGCGGCTGACCTGGCCGGTGATTCGCGTTCGCGAGCGAGCCAGCGTCGAACTGGGGGCGCTACTGCGGCACCCTCAGTTGGGCGGACTGACCCGCAGTGCCCTGCTGCAGTGGTGTAAATCCCAACATTATTCTGGCGAAAATCCCACAATTATCCTGGTGAACAAGGGGTGCTAAAGTAGTTTGCTCACCAGGATAATTGTTGTAAAGGGACCAGTTTAATGTTGGGATCTACAATCTTGCGTTCGATCTCATCTATCTTCGCTTCCGCTTGCCTTTTCACATCAGCGCAGGTCGATGTCGGCTCCACACGGCATCCGTGAGCAGTTCATGGATCTCTTTGAGGAAAAATCCTCTTTCCTTGGCTCGCCGAATAAACTGGATACGTTTGATGACATCTAGTGGATAGTGCCAATAGCCGGAGTCTGGACGGGTGGGTTGGTCAAGTAAACCCTCTCGCTCATAGAAGCGCACGGTTTCCACTCCAACCCCTGCAAGTCGGGACCCACTCTCCATCGTGGCAAAAATGACCTGGAAGAGCAAGATTACAACAGGCAAAATAGGATCAACCTTGCCCTCTTTAGGACATATAATAAAGCAAGCAATGAGGTATTCAACACATAGCATTCAGAAACGGGAGGCAACATACATGACCCGGAACCCAGAAGAGGTCCCGATCCACGGCTCAGTACAACATCTGAACCCTGAGACTCTGCATAAAAATCCTGCTTTTACACAGGTGATCAACGTCACAGGACCGGCAAGAACGATCTACATTGGCGGGCAAGATGCTCTTGATGCCCATGGCAATATCGTAGGGAAGGGAGACCTAGCAGCTCAGACGCAACAGGTCCTGATAAACTTGCGCAATGCTCTCGCCGCAGCTTCCGCCAAGCCGGAGCATATCATCAAATGGAATGTCTACCTGGTGCAGGGACAATCATTGCAGGCGGGCTTTACGGCCTTCCAGCAGTTCTGGGGATACCAGCCAGACCCACCCACCATCACTGGCATCTACGTCTGGGGGCTGGCACACCCGGATTTTCTTGTGGAGATGGATGCCATTGCCGTCGTCCCGCTCTAGCTCCAGGTGTAGATCCCAACATTAAACTGGTCTCTTTACAACAATTATCCTGGTGAGCAAACTACTTTAGCACCCCTTGTTCACCAGGATAATTGTGGGATTTTCGCCAGAATAATGTTGGGATTTACAACCACAGCCTGCACAAACTCCTCGCGCTACCATCGGAGACGCTCGTCCTGCCAGGGCACGCGAGCCAGCCCGTGCCATTCGATGGCGAGCCGATTGGCGCACGGCTTGCCGAGATCGACGAGCAGGTCGGCCTCCTGCACGCGACGCGGACGGTGTTTGTCGAGACCCTGTTGCAACGGATTCCTCCGACCCCGCCCAACTACGAACGGATCGTCACGCTCAACGAAGCG
>WNGQ01009804.1_pt1 | contig 15793 bp, 15 predicted proteins | sample 5407661 | NCBI WGS metagenome assembly WNGQ01 (sample SAMN13153382, study PRJNA577476) | soil metagenome | isolation source: 60 cm soil or saprolite under Garry oak tree replicate 2 | place: USA:California | collected 2016-06-15 | reverse complement strand
AGCATGTGAATGTTAGGACGGATGATCCACAGCATTATGCATATTTGCTGGAGATCTTAGGAGAGTGTACACGAGTTCTGGGAAAATTTAATGTTGCACGTGATTACTATAAGAAAGCGCTAAGCATACAGGGCCAGCAACCAACATCACCTACAGATCAACAATATAAAGCACAACTTGAAGCACTGCTCTGGTGCGAGATAGGAGTAACATGGTATGACACGGGCAATAATGCTCAAGCTCAACACTATAATCAACAAAGCGAACAGATTCTACAAGATGCAGGGATAGTCAATGGTCCTGCCTGGGCATACCTTCGTCATTGGCAAAGTTATGTAAGTTGGCGGAAGGGGAATTACAACGAAGCTCGTGTTACAGCCAATGAAGCACTGAGAATGTTTGAAGAAAGCGTTGAACAACTTAAAAGAAAAACCAATATAGACTCTCATCTAACGCGAATAAGGCGTACTCTTTCAGGTGACCCGGTTCATCTTGGACGTACACAAGTGTTGCTCGGATTAATTGCAAACGGAGCAGGGAAAACTAGTGAAGCATTAGATCTCTTTAATATGGCATTAGCTCTATATGAGCAATATGACAGGCAAAGAGAAATTACATATGTTTGTTGTAATTTAGGCGATCTTTATCTAAGAAAAGCTGAATATGCTCAGGCTCATGCTGTTTTACGACGAGCACTTAATCTTGCAGAACGAATCGGAGAGATCTCTAATCTATGCATTATTATCGGTAATATAGGTATATTAGACGCGCGTACAGCAAATCTGGTTGAAGCAGAAAACGAATATAGACGTGCAATTATATTAGCCGAAAGCACTAATGACGACGCATCTGTAAGTGTCTGGTGTATCTATCTATCCACTTTCTTACAAGAGCAAAACAGACTTTCTGAAGCGAAAGCAGCCTTATACCGAGCATTAAGAATTAGTAGTGGTATGCACATTACTCCCTACATGGGCATGGCACTGGTTGCTCTTGGGAACATGCGTATTAATCAAGCCCTAATGCTAGAGATTGATAAAAAAAATAGCACCTCTCAATCTGAAGCAAGCGTAAGAATGCTCACACGAGCAAAAAAAACCTTGAGTCATGCATTAGCTCTTGAGGGCATAGAGGCAGAAACAAGAGTAGAAGGGCAGTTAACGTTAGCACAAACCTCCTTACTATTAGATGAGCCAGATCTGGCCTATCAGCAGACCATACAAGCGCAGAAGGATGCTCAGCAATCCGAATTAACGTGGCTTGTTGCTCGTGCACAACGGCTCTTAGGCAACATCCTCGCATCTCAAAATCGCTATGAACAAGCAGAACATTTCTTTGAGCAAGCCATACGCACTTTCCGCAAATGTGGCATGCGCCTGGAATATGCCCGTGCCCTGTATCACTATGGTTTGATGCTACTGCAATGGGATAAGACAAAGGGCAAAAAACATGAGCAGGGGATAGCCTATCTGAATGAGGCATGCCAGACTTTTACCGATTGCAAGGCGGATCTTGATCTCAAATTGGTGGAGCGGGCGCTGGCTGAGCATAAATAGACTATAGGCTACTCATGATGAACTACCTTGAGTAGCCTATGAACCTCGCCTAATTTTGATATGTCATTCGCCATAGTGTGATTTGTCTCATGATTCCTGTCCTCTCTGCTGACACATAAGCTGTCCAGTAAATGGCTTCTTTCCTGATTTTATAACATCAAGCTGTGATAGAAGATCCCCGGTTTTGACTCATAACTGCGTCTTTGGAACTTACGCGGCCTCGCTATACCTGCTCAGATGAAGACGGCCTTGCAGGCCCGAAGCCGCTCAAAGGCGCGCAGTTGCCTCGTCGCATAGTCCGGGTCAGAAGGCAAGGAAGCCTCTACCTCTGCAAAGTGGCGTCGCAACTCCTCTCGCAGGCGCCAGCGAACAAAGGGGATAACGGTGCGATACTCTTCGACTTTGCAAGGGCCACCTGCCTCTCGATAGCCCTGCAAAAACGCCTGCACCCGATCCAGATGCCAGTCATCGGAAGAGGAGGTTTTGCCAAACTCCCAACTGGCCCAGGCCACTTCTTGCATCAGCACATCGGTATGCACAGCATCCCAATCCAGCACGGCGACAATCTGCCTGCCCTGCGTCAGCAGGTTGCCTCGATGGTAGTCGCCATGAATGAGACCAACGGTGAAGCAGGCCGGGTTCTCTAGCAGAGAACGGTGCCAGCGATCCAGTTCAGGATCACACAGGCTCTCGGGATCTGGCAAGGCTTTCGGCAACCCCTCTCCCAGCATCCGCTCGCGCTCCAAGGAAGCAGGGTGCGGGGTCAGAGGCAAGAACGTCGTATGGATCTGCGCCAGCAAACAAGCCGCTGCTTGGCGTAGCTGTGCCTGCTCGCGATCCAAGCGGACTCCTCTGACAAAGGGAAACAGCACCACGGATTGTTCCTGGTAGCGCACCAGGGTGCTCCCGTCTAGAGTCAGCAGCGGGGCAAGGACTGCTGGCAGCGAGGGTGCAAGGGCGAGTAGGAGCTGATGGATCCACTGGAGCCGCCAGGGCGAGCGGGAGACTGGGCTCATGCGCACCACCAGGGGACCGAGAGAGGAACTGACCTGCCAGACCCACGCCTCTTCTCCCCCCAACAGAGGCGTGGAAGCGTCAAGCCTGAGGCCGTAATGCGCTTCGAGCGTGCTGCGCAACTCGTCTGCCATGCCCATTTCAGACGATGTTGGAGGCAGAAAACCATTGAATTTTTTGGACTGCTGTCGTCGGATATGCGTCAAAGCAGACTGTTTATGGTAAAAAGGGCAAAAGGCAAACAGAAGACATCGATGATTTCCGTGTGAAACCACGACCTCAAGCCCTCTTCTTCATAAGCACGACTCGACTCAGAGGAAATTTACACCCTCCCTCTCTGCTCCTATGTTGTGGTACAGTGATCAAACCAACAATTTCTCAGAAAGAGGTCCCTCTTCATTGAACGTGATTGAAACAGATCGGCTGATCATCCGTCATCTCACCACTGAAGATGCTGCATTTATCCTTGCACTGATGAATGATCCCTCATGGTTGCAATTTATTGGTGATAATGGGGTACGAACTCTTGAAGATGCTTGTAACTATATTGTGCATGGACCAGTAGTTATGTACGCCCGCGTGGGCTTTGGTCTGTACTTAACCGCTCTGAAAGAAGATCGTACCCCGATTGGCATCTGCGGACTGATCAAAAGAGATTCCCTGGAAGATGTGGATATTGGCTTTGCTTTTCTTCCCCAGTTCTGGTCCCAGGGCTACGCCTATGAATCAGCCTCTGCGGTAATAGCGCATGGAAGACAGGTTCTGGGCCTACAACGTATTGTGGCTATCACCTCACTAGATAACCAGCGTTCAGCCCATTTGCTAGAAAAGCTGGGTCTGCATTTTGAACGTCTGATCACTCTGGCCAACGACGCCCAGGAGGTTCGATTATTTGCTACCGCTGTCTGACATCGTGAGAAGTTCAAGCAGACGCTCTCGATCAGCATTGTTCCTGACAAGAAACACTTTCTCCTGATACTTTTCAAGATACCTGCGAACGAACTCCGTGGTAGGAGGGACAGAGATGCTCAAATACTTTTCAACATCTCTGCCCACGGACTCTGGGGTAGGGGGATCAGCTTTTCTACTATTGGAGGCAACCTCATAGAAAGGTCGGAATCTGATACACTACGTCTATGATGAAGGATACAATGAATCTGGCACAGCTATGGCGAGCATGGCCGATTGCAGGGCCATGGCGCCTCTCGCCTCTATCTGGCGGCACCAACAACCTGGTATGGCGCGCGGAGACCGCAGATGGAGAGCGCTATGTGCTGCGCCTGTTTCCCGATCTCACCCAGCTTCCACGCCTGCGCTACGAAGCGGCTCTGCTCAGCGCCTTGTCGAACGAAAACCTGCCGTTTCGCTTGCCACTGCCCACCAGGACGCACAGTGGAGAGAGCGTAGCCTTCCTTGAGCAAGAGGCGGAGACGCTGGCATTCGCGACCCTGTCGCCTTTTCTACCGGGAGAGCGCCCGCCTCGCAACGATCCCGCGCTCGCGCCGCCCGCCGGAGCGGCCATGGCAGTGCTCGACAACGCGCTCGCAGCCCTGCCGGAGATAGCGACGCCGGCAGGGTTTGAGCGAACATTTTCGTACGGAGGTCTCGTGCGTGGGTACACGCCTGTACCAGATCCCCTCGCGGCGGTGGAGCGCCTGCCAATAGAACGCACTAAAGCCCGGCAGATACAAAACATGCTCGCCTCGGTGCTAGAGGAGGTACCGGACCTGTATGCGCGTCTGCCTCAACAACTGCTGCACCTGGATTATGACCCGGCAAATATCTTTATGGCGGACCGGCAGGTAACAGCCGTCTTCGACTTCGAGTTCGCCGGCATCGATCTGCGGGTGATGGAGCTATGCGTGGCGCTGAGCTGGTGGCCGGTCAATCTGATGGGAACGGGCAAAGAGTGGGAGGTGATAGACGCGTTCGCGACGGCCTATGTTACTGGCTTCCCTTTGAGCGAAGAAGAATTGCGCGCCATTCCCGAGGTGCTGCGGTTGCGGGATGCCGGTTCGCTGGTACACCGCATGGAACGCTACTTTGCCGGGCTGGAGACAGACGCCACGATGCAGGAGCGCGCAGAACATTCGCTGTGGAGAGAAGCGTGGCTGACCACCCATCGCGAGATGCTGCTGCATCATGCCATGGCCTGGGGTTGATCAGCACCGGTTGGGCGACAGATTTTTGCATTTGTAGGGAGAATCTCAGGTCCACCATTATCCCTCATCATTCCCTACCTTTCGCGGTACCCAATATGTATCAACCGAAGAACAAGCCCATCAGCACTGTAGGGGCGAGCGGGGTTGGGTTGGGCAGGGAGGGCCTTTATGGTCGCCCGCGGGGTGGGGGGGGGTGATAGTGTTCCCCAAGGTGAGAGCCAGGAGAACAGGACGCGGGCTCTTTCGCGATACCCTCGATACAAATAGATGACAGTCTCCGATTAACATATTTTTCTTCTCCCTAAAAAAGTTGTACTTACAACTATTGACAAAGCAACAAAACACCAGTATACTCTATTTAGTTGCATGTGCAACTATACGCAACGCAACAAGTTGGTTCTACTTCTACACAACACAAGGAGACATGGAATGAATTGGCAGTTTGATTATGGACATACCTATATTGGCTTTACTGGTCGGCATTTGATGGTTGCAACTGTACGGGGAGAATTTGAGAAGTTCAGTGGCACTGTAGAATTCGATGAGCATGATCTTACCCGCTCAAAGGCGGAAATACAGATCGAGGCGGCTAGCGTCAACACGCGCAATGCTCAACGGGATGAGCACTTTCGTTCGGCGGATTTCTTTGACGTAGAGCAGTATCCGTATATCACCTTCAAGAGCAAAAAGGTGATCCTGATGGACGCGAACCACGGTCAGCTCATTGGCGATCTAACCATTCGCAATATCACTCGAGAAGTGGTGTTGGACGCAGAATACAGCGGAGTGAGCCAGAGTCCCTGGAACACGTATAGCGCCGGATTCAATCTGCGTGCCAGGGTGAACCGCAAAGATTGGGGCCTGAACTGGAATATGGTGTTAGCAGGAGGCGGCATTGTCGCCAGCGACGAAATCACGTTAACCATTGACCTCGAACTGACCAGGCCGGTGGAAGCAGTTGCACCTATCCAGGCTGAGGAAGCTACTGCTTAAGAGGCAAGTAATATCAGCGAGGTCAAATTGCTGTAAGTATACGTGCGAAGGCTACTTCTGTTCTTCTGTAGGGTAGGTATCGGTATTCTCGGCTACCTTCTGCGGTTTCTTAGTGATTGGTGGTTGACCTTCCGGTACATCCTCTATCAACTCGGTGACGGGGACACCGAGAGCCTTCGCTATCTTATCGAGCGTGTTCAGCGACGCATCGTGCTGCGGATTATGCCAGATGGCCTGGATCGTTTTCATATTGATGTCGGCTGCCCTCTGCAACCTGGCCATGGAAATGCCTCTGGCCTGTGCGACCTCTTTCACCCGCAAGCGTCTCATGTCTGTCTGCCCCCTGGTAGTTGATGTACGCATGATACTAAACATGACCACTTGACACAATCCCATTGTAATGATATGTAATACAGCGGTATGTATTTGAACGGTACCTAATACAATGGTACAACTTATCGTGCTTGATCGACAAAAGGGGGACGCAACATGAGCGAGGTTGCAAGGCTGCGCAGGCAGATCGAACAGGAGTGTGAGGCAATGCGGCTGGCGATGGACGGGTACGCTGCCGTCACTTCCCACAAAGTCATTGAGCAGAGATACAAGAACCTGGGGAAGCACCAGGAGGATTTAGAGAAGTACGTGGGCAAGGAGGAAGCGAGAAGTATCGTCGTGGAGATCTACACGAGCGTGGTGGGATGAGCGTAGATTTTCAACCGCTCGCTTCCGTACCTGTATGTAATTTCGCCAATCCCTCAGCAATAGCCCCCGCCACGCCGGTTTCCGCCGTCTGCCGAGCTACGCGCAGAGCATTTTTGATGGCTTTGGCGTTGGAGCGGCCGTGCGAAATGATGGCCGAGCCATTGACGCCGAGCAGCGGCACACCGCCGTATTCAGCGTAGTCGAGGCGTCGAAAGACCTTGCGCAGGCCGGGGCGCAGCACGGCAGCCGCCAGCTTGCTGGGAAGCGAACTGGTCATCTGCGTGCGCAGCAGGCCGATCAGCGTTTCGGCGAGGCCCTCGCTGAGTTTGAGGACAACAGCGTACCGGCGGTAGCTTTGAGCAGCTGGTGGGCCTCCTGTACCAGCTGGTTGCCCTTGCTCTCCTCTTCGCCGTTGGCGAGCAGGCCCACGCGGGGAGACGGAATAGAGAAGATACGCTCCATATAGATGGAACCCATCAGGGCAAATTGCTGTAGGTACTCGGGCCTGCAATCGGTGTTCGCGCCCATGTCGATGACCAGGCACACGCCGTCTTTTGTAGGGAAGACACCGCCCAGGGCTGGCCGCTCGACGCCCTCGATCCGTTTGAGGGTGAAGAGCGAGGCGGCCATCATCGCTCCGCTATTGCCGGCTGAGACCGCTCCCAGGGCTGCCCCATCGCGCACCTGCTGCAGCGCCAGGGTCATCGAGGCATTTTTCTTGCGGCGCACGGTATTCGCGGGATGCTCATCCATCTCGATGACTTCATCGGTATGAATGATAGGCAGATCAAGCCCCTGCGTGTCGTGTTTCGCCAGTTCCGCGCGGATGGCATCTTCACGGCCCACCAGGTAGACGCCCATGTGATACTCGCGCGCCGCCTGTACAGCGCCCGCGACAATTTCGCCAGGAGCGTTATCGCCGCCCATAGCGTCCAGGGCCACTCGCGTGGTAGGCGCAATGAATTGGGCAGTGCCTGCGGCCCCTACACCGGTTTCACTCATACTCGTCTGCCCTCTGGCTCACCAATGGTAGCCCTCACCAGGTCAACCAGCTTGTCCAGGTCAAAGGGTTTATAGACAATATGCACGACGCCCGCCTTACGAAACTCTTCTTCTTCATTTTTGGCATCCAGGAAGGCCGTCACGACAATCACCGGAATCTTATGATCGCCCATTTCCATGAGCCGCAATTCGTCGCGTCCATCCAGGTACTGCATCATCAGATCCAGCAAAATGAGGTCCGGCTGGTGTTCGCGCACGGCATCATAGAAACGCAGGCTTTGCGTCGTCATATACGTTTCGTAGCCTTCATCGGCCAGCGCCTCGCGCAGTAGATCAGCAATGGTTGGGTCATCGTCCATGACCAGGATTTTTTTCGCCATCGGCGCCCCCTCATGTAACAGTTCACGTTAGTAATGCACTTCGCTCTCTCGGCATCCTTATTATAGCATTATGCCTTACAAAAGGGACGTAGAGAAGAAGCAAATTGCCTAAAGAGTAGGACTAAGGGGTAAGATTCACTTTCGGAAAATATTGACATTTGTTCTTATTTCATGCTACCATGCTGCCGAAGCAATCCATATTTAGATTTTCAAATAGCAGCAGGAGGATGCGCCATTCTTTCCAACCCTCTCTTTTGTGACGCTTGCGGCGCGGCAAATCGTCCCCAGGCACTCTTTTGCTTTGCCTGCGGGCAGCCGCTGCAGGCGCAAGGGGGGAAATCAGCGAGACAGACCACGGGGCTACTGGTCTACAATCACCTGCTCAAACAGCGCTACCGTATCCTGCAACAGGTGGGCAAGGGCGGGTTCGGCGCGGTCTACAAGGCGGCTGATCTCCAGTTTGGCAACCGGCAGGTGGCAATCAAGGAGATGAGCCAGAGCAGCTTGAGTCCGCAAGAACTGGTCGAGGCGACCGAATCCTTCAAGCGCGAAGCCATGCTTCTAGCGGGACTGACCCATCCCAACCTGCCGCGCATCTATGAGCAATTCATGGATATGGGGCGCTGGTACCTCGTCATGGATTATATCGAGGGCGAGACGCTGGAAGATCACCTGGAGAAGCGGCCGGGCAAGAAATTGCCGGTAGAAACCGCGCTGGAGATTGCCGTCCAGCTTTGTATGGTGCTCGAATACCTGCATATGCGCCAGCCGCCCATCATCTTCCGCGACCTCAAGCCCGGCAATATCATGTTAACCCCGCACAAGCATATTTACTTGATCGACTTTGGCATCGCGCGTCACTTCAAGCCGGGGCAGGCCAGGGATACCGCCGCGCTTGGCTCGACGGGCTATGCCGCGCCGGAACAATACGGTAAAGCTCAGACCACGCCCCGCGCCGATATCTACGCGCTGGGAGCCACGCTGCACCAGCTTATGACAGGTCATGATCCCTCCGAGACACCGTTTCAGTTTCTCGCACTCAAACTGCCCGGTCATCCAATCCTGGCACGGCTGGAACAGTTGATTATACGCATGGTCGAGATGGATAGCAATAAACGCCCTGCCAGCGTTGCAGCCGTGCGGCAGGAACTCCAGCAAATTGCTACGCAGTTGTTGATCGGCAAAACCAATCCCCTGCCAGCGGGTCTGCCGACAACCTATCAACCACCACAGCCGCCACCCTTGCCCAGGCTCACGCGCACCAGCAAGCCTCAACCGCAGACGCAGAGCAATACGCGCTACATTTGCAATGGACATACCAGCCGCGTGACGGCGGTGGCATGGTCGCCAAAGGGCACACACATTGCCACCGCCAGCTATGATAAGACCGTGCGACTCTGGGATACCGCGCACGGCTTCAGCGTGATTATTTATCGCGGACACTGGGATCGAGTACAGGCGGTGGCATGGTCGCCTGATGGCAAACGTATCGCATCGGCGGGCAACGACGGCACCGTGCAAATCTGGGAAGCGGCCACCGGGAGCCATCTTTTCACCTATCGCGGGCATAGCTTGCCCGTCGCGGCAGTAGCATGGTCGCCAGACGGTACGCGCATAGCGTCGGGCGACGACGATAAAACGGTGCAGGTATGGGATGCCACGAGTGGGGCAAACGTCTTCACCCATCGCGGACATAGCGGCAAAGTGCAAACGGTAGCATGGTCGCCAGACGGCAGGCGCATCGCCTCCGGCAGCGACGACAAAACCGTGCAGATCTGGATGCCAGTTAAGCCAAAAAGCGGCTTCTTTACCATGATCCTACCGGCACGCGGTGAATTGACGTATCGCGGGCACAGCGCGAAGGTACACGCGCTTATGTGGTCGCCCAATGGGCAGCGTCTCGCCTCGGTCAGCGCGGACAAGACCTTGCAGGTGTGGGACGCGTCAACGAGTAAAAAATATTTCATCAATCGTAACAGCAACGCCGGTTTGAATGCCGTAGCCTGGTCGCCCGACAGCCGCTTTATCGCCTCTGGCGGCAATGACAAAATGGTGCAAATCTGGGATAACGTGACGCGCCACTCAGTCTATACCTATCACGGCCACACCGGTTATGTGACGAGCCTCACATGGTCGCTCGACGGAAAATTGCTCGCCTCAGCCAGTGTTGATCATACGGTACAGGTGTGGGAGAAGCGGTAAAAGCTAATGGGAAGTCGCAATTTACAGCACAAACGACATCAGGTCACGCCCTATCATGATCGTTCCCCTATAACCAGCCTCATTGGCTCGCCTTTGCAAGTCGTTAGCATCCAATTCGCGATACTGGTGTGAACACACTATCACTTTTGCCTGTGACCGCGCCGCAAGCTTCACAATCTCCGCGTCCTCAAGATGACCCGAGTCGATGATGGCAAGGTCAACCTGGCTCAGAAACGCGATTTCCTGCTCGTGAAAATGGGAATCGCCGGTGATGGCGTACCGCTTGCCATTCCACGTGAAACGCAGGCCATGATTATTCGCGGGTGGTAGACTGATGAACTCGAAGTCATGTCCTTCTACCTCAAATGGTCCTTCCGTGACTTCATGAACCTGCACAGCATATGATAACTGCGTGAAGCTTGATGCCCCAAAGACGCTCATCAAGCCATCTACCAGCTTCTGTATACCTGCTGGCCCATAGATATGCAGATTCGTGCTGCGCGGGTCGCGTCTTGACCACGCACCCGCGTGTAACAAGGGAATGAGGTCAGAGACGTGATCGGGATGAAAGTGTGAGAGAATAATATGGTTTAGCCGGTTATGCTGGACGCCAGCCTCGAGCAATCGTTGTACGATGCCATGTCCACAATCGAACAGGATGGGTAGTCCATCAAGGTCCAGCAGCACGCTCGATGCTCTGCGTTCGTGTTCGACCTGGCATGTTCCGGTGCCCAGTAGGGTGATGCTGCTCATATTTCATGAGCCTTTCTAAACCGCTCGAAAAAGATTCGATGAGATACAATAAAAGCGTGCTATGAGTAAACACTATAGTATATGACGTGACGATTTTGAAAAGAGGAACCCGCCATGAAATTTGATCTCGATGAGGAGCAATCAGATATTCGCGACATGGTACGTCGCTTTACCGAACAGGAAATCACCCCGCACGCTGAAGCATGGGATGAACAAGAATATTTTCCGCGTGAAGTCTATACGAAAATGGCTGACCTGGGTCTGATGGGTATGACCACGCCGGAAGAGTACGGAGGGAGCGCGCTGAGCCGACTGACGGGCGCGTTAGTGTACGAGGAGCTAGCAAAAGGCGAAATGGCAACGGCGGTTGGCCTGTCGGTACACAACATGGTCACAGGCTCGATTGCCCGTTTTGGCAAAGAACGACAGCGCCGCCGCTGGGTATCGAAATTGGCTTCTGGCGAGCTGCTGGGCGCTTTTTCATTGAGCGAAGCGGCGGCAGGTTCAGATGCAGCCAGCCTGCAATGCCGGGCGGAAAACCAGGGTGATCGCTACCTGGTCAATGGCTCCAAGATGTGGGTGACAAATGCCGGTGAAGCTGATATTTACCTGCTGATGGCGCGCACCAGCGAGAGTAAGGGTTCGATGGGCATCTCCTGCTTTGTCGTCGAGAAAGGCACGCCCGGCTTCTCCTTTGGCAAGAAGGAGCGCAAAATGGGCCTGCACTCTTCACCCACCCGCGAGCTGCTCTTTGAAGATTGTGCCATCCCCACTGCCAATCGCATTGGTGAAGAGGGCCAGGGTTTCAAGATCGCCCTTTCTTCGCTGGATGGCGGGCGTATCAACATCGGGGCCGTTGCCGTAGGCGTAGCGCAAGCCGCATTTGAAACCGCCGCCCGCTATGCCCGCACGCGCGAACAATTTAACCAGCCCATAGGCGCATTTCAAGGCATCCAGTTCCTGCTGGCGGACATGGCGATGAAGATTGAGGCCGCGCGCCTGCTGGTCTACGAGGCCGCTTATAAACTCGACGAGGGACAGAATGCAGGCATGTACGCTTCGATGGCGAAGTGTTTCGCCACCGATATCGCGATGGAGGTCACGACCAACGCCGTGCAGGTGCTCGGCGGGGCAGGCTATGTGCGCGATTATCCCGTCGAACGCTACATGCGCGATGTGAAGGTGGCGCAGATTTTCGAGGGGACGAATCAGATTCAGCGCGTGGTGATTGCCAGGGCATTGTTGGGTAATATACGAAAATAACTCCTCATAATAAACAAAAAGCAAGCAGGCACCTGTCCGGCGGACAGGTGCCTGCTTGCTTTTTGTTTATTACCAAATTGCTACTGTGCAACCTTCGCGCCGACGAACTCGCGCACCAGAGTATTGAACTTCGTCGCCTGCTCATCCTGGGGCTGCTGGCTGCAATGGTCCAGGGTCTGAGTATCGATGCGTGGGTTGACTTGTTTGAAGGCCGCGCTCGCCTCCGCGGGAGTGGGGACAGCTTCGCGGCCCCAGATAGCCACTATGGGCATTTGCAGACGGGCCAGTGGTTCATGCACGTTCATTGTCAGATTGCGGCTGAGGGCGGAGGACGCGGCGTAGCGCGCATTGGGCTGGTGTGCGCTGCTGAAGACATATTCCACCAGTTCGTCGGTAATCAAGCCGGGGTTGTGGTAGCCCTGGCGATCGTAGTAGTTCTGGATGCCACGACGCGAGGTCAGTACGTTATAGACAAACTGGCCGACGATGGGTGTGCGCAGCAAGAACTTCAGCGCGGTGTTGAGGGGGCCAGGCACGGTTTCCTCTAACAGAGTCGGGGAAGGCGCAACCAGCACCAGGCGCTCAAAGAGCAGCGGGCGGCGATAGGCATTGGCGATGACATAGGCGCAGGTCTCGCCGTGCGCGACAACCACCGTGGGTTTGCCAATCACTTCTTTCAGGAAATCGCTAATCAGGTCGGCGTAGGTCTCGGCGGTATAATCGATAACGGGGCGATCCGAGAGACCATAGCCCAGCAAGTCGAGCGTATAGACACGGAACTGCTCCGACAGCGCATCCACATTCTTACGCCACTCAAATGACGACGCTCCGGGGCCAAAACCATGAACGAGCAACAATGGCTTCGATTCGCGATTGCCTTTGACTTGATAAAATACATCCCCATACTTCCAGGGATAACGGCGCTCTTCGCCTTTCAAGATGGTGTTGAGTTCGCCCGCCTGCGATTCTTCCATTTTGTTTACCAGGGCCAATGCCCCAAGCGTACCGCCCAACACCAGGGTGGTGGTAAGTAATTTACCTGTAAATTTCACTTGCACTTCTCCTCAATAGTATACGTTTGTTTACCTTACATACGCGCAACCGATCAGTTTCTTTTTCGCTCCCAGCTAACCCCTCTGTTATCATCCTACCTTGCGCATCCAAATCCTACCGTTGCGCCTCTTTCCGTTCAATCGAAGTAGTGGCTGAGTCAGCCCGAAGGGTAATATATCATGTTGTATAACCTGGGCGCAAATGCGCTATACAGCGCATTTGCCCTTTGGTACTATTGCTCGTATACTTTTAAGATATCCAGGAATGTAAGTTTTCGATAGTCGGCCTGGTGCGCTTTCACATGGTCGAGGATGGCAGCGTACCAACATTGGAATGGTGGAAGCATACATTCACACGTACCGAGGCATAATGCAAGCATTCTCATCCTATATCAAGCTGTCAGACGAAGTGCAGGCAGCTTTACAGGCACAACGGCCAGTGGTGGCGCTCGAATCAACGGTCATCGCGCACGGTTTGCCGTACCCTGGCAATATTGAAGTCGCGCTGTCGATGGAAGCGGCGATCCGGGCCGAGGGTGTGATCCCCGCGACTACCGGCATACACGATGGCAAAATCGTCATTGGCCTGTCAAGAGGCGACATTGAACACCTGGGAACCGCGCAGCACGTCTTGAAGATCAGCAGGCGCGACCTGGCGGTGGCCCTGGCGACGGGTCAGTTGGGCGCAACCACGGTTGCCGGGACCATGCTGTGCGCGAGCATGGTTGGCATTCGCTTTTTTGCGACAGGCGGCATCGGCGGCGTGCATCGAGGCGCGCAGACCAGTATGGATATCTCAGCCGACCTGACCGAGCTGGCACGCACTCCCGTGCTGGTCGTCTGCGCCGGAGCGAAATCTATCCTTGATCTCGACCTGACCTTAGAATACCTGGAGACACAGGGCGTACCCGTGCTTGGCTGGCAGACCGACGAGTTCCCGGCCTTCTACGTGCGCTCCAGTGGGAGACGCCTGAACCATCGTGTCGATGATGTGGTGACAATGGCGGCTATCGCGCGTGCGCAGTGGGATTGTCACCTGCAAGGGCTGGTCGTGGGATGCCCCATACCAGAGGCGTATGCAATGGCAGCCCAACCCCTGGAAGCTGCTACCGAGGAAGCCTTACAACTGGCGCAAAAAGAGGGTATTCGCGGCTCGGCAACGACGCCATTTCTGCTTGCTCACGTCGCCAGAGCGACCAGGGGCGAGAGCGTCGAGGCCAATAAAGCCTTGCTGGTCAATAATGCAGTGTGGGCGGCGCGTTTCGCTCGCGCGTATTATGAAGCGTCCCAAAGCGGTTGATTTCTTTGCTTCTAAGGACTACAATACATACAAACTGGCGCTCGGCAACGATGTCAACGAAGGGAGATTTGTATCGTGAGAAACGGATTGGCCAAGGTTTTTGGTGGCGCTATTTTAACCATCTTATGGCTACTTGGCTTCATGTATATAAGGTCAACGCTCGTAATCGATTTTGGAGCAGGGCTTGTCTTCAATTTCAAACTGTTTGTGATAATTGTTGGCCTGCTCATTATCGTGCTGTATCATATTTTCTACCGCTCATCCACAGAAGTCACCAAGTTGAGCCTGAGCGTTGATTATTCGATTGTCTGGCTGGCGCTGATGTTCTTCTATCCATTCACAAATCCAGCGATCGATGAAGGCACAAGGGGCGCAGTTGCGTTCTTCGCGCTTGTCGGCGGCCTGGGTTTTTGCCTGATATGGATACGCTTCTTCTCAGATGAGGTTTCGTTAGAGGGATAGCATCTTCAAATGCAGGGGCGGTTCCGCCCCTGCATTTTTTGTTAATGCCGGAAATGCCGCTGTCCTGTGAAGATCATGGCGATAGCATAGCGATTGGCCATGCGAATAGTCTCCTCGTCGCGGATAGAACCTCCAGGTTGAATTATGGCCGTAATGCCCGCCTTGGCCGCAGATTCCACGCCATCTGAGAAGGGGAAGAACGCATCAGAGGCCAGCACCGAGCCACGTGAGCGTTGCGCCGCTTTCTCCAGCGCCAGTTGCACGCTTGCCAGGCGGTTCATCTGTCCCGCGCCCACACCCACTACTGCCAGTTTATGCGCCAGCACAATTGCATTCGACTTCACATTCTTGACAACCTTCCAGGCGAACATCAGGTCGGTCACTTCTTCTAAGGTTGGTTCTCGTTCGGTCACGACACGGTAGGCCACTTCCTGTTCTCTTAATGTGTCGGAGGTTTGTATAAGCAGCCCACCGCTAATGCTACGCACATCAAGCTCTTTGCCAGGAAGCGCAAGTGGCCTGGTGCCGTTCGTATTGGATTCAAATGGGAGATGCGTGGCCAGCAAGCGAATATTTTTTTTCTCGCGCAAGATCGCCAACGCTTCGGGTGTATATTCCGGGGCGATGATGGCCTCGTAGAACAACTGGTGAATCTCGCGAGCAGTATCCGCATCCAGGGGGCGGTTACAGCCAATAATACCGCCATAGGCCGAAATGGGATCACCCGCGTGCGCTTTTTTATAGGCATCGAGCAGTGTATCGTCGCAGGCCAGGCCGCACGGGTTGGTGTGCTTGACAATGACGACTGTGGGCGCGCTGAAACTCTTCACCGAGGTGAGCGCGGCATCCAGATCAAGAAAGTTATTGAATGAGAGTTCTTTCCCGTGTAATATCTCCGCCCTGGTAACCGCTGGCTCTAGCGAGGCGGGAGCCGCTTTGTTCCAACTGTACA
>WNGQ01006452.1_pt1 | contig 15802 bp, 13 predicted proteins | sample 5407661 | NCBI WGS metagenome assembly WNGQ01 (sample SAMN13153382, study PRJNA577476) | soil metagenome | isolation source: 60 cm soil or saprolite under Garry oak tree replicate 2 | place: USA:California | collected 2016-06-15 | reverse complement strand
CCAGGCTGGTCGCCTGCAGTTGCAGCGAGCCGACGACCACCGAGCCGCCAGGGCTCACCACCTGGGAGTTCCCCCACCACAGGCACGACACCCCGCCCGCTACCGCCGCGGCGCCGGCCAGCGCCGAGAGCAGGCACGAGGCCCGCAATGCCAGCGCCGCTCCGCGCCCGGCCACCACCACGACCGCCGCCGCGCCCCAGCCCGCCGCGGCGAGGTAGAACCAGGTCAGCGCGCTCATCCCGATTCCTTCCCAGAGGCGCTGTCGCTGGCGAAGCTGAGTTCGGGCACCTTCTCGGCCAGCCTGTCCACGGCGACGAGCAGTCCGTGCAGCAGCGCCAGCGGGCTTGGCGGGCAGCCAGGGATCCACACGTCAACCGGCAAGATCCGGTCGACCGCACCGTGCACGAACGCATCAGCCGGGTAGACGCCACCCAGTGCGCACGCGCCTGTGGCGACGACCACCTTGGGACCTGGCATCGCGTCGTACGTCTTGCGGGCTGCGATGTCGAACGCCCTGATCATCGGGCCCGTCACCATCAGCAGGTCCGCGTGCCGGGGCGCGGGGGTGAAGAAGAATCCGAGCCTGTGCAGGTCGTAGTGCGGCGCGGCGAGCAACCGGATCTCCTGCTCGCAGGCGGCGCACGAGCCGGTGTCGAGGGTGCGGATGTGCAGGCTGCGGCCGAACTGGCTGGCTATCCGCTGCCTGAGTGCGGCTGCGGCCTGGTCCTCGGTTGCCGGATCGCCGCGCTCGCCTTGCGGTGCCGGAGTCTGCTGAACGTTTGGTTGCGAAGGAATGGGCAGCTCGCCCTGGCTCATGTCCTGCCCCTCTCAGGCTTGAGCGGAATCCGCTTGACCAGGTGCGCGCGCGACGTGACGGCCAGCTCGAAGACGCCGCTGGGCTGGACAGCCCAGGACGCCGCCTCGCGGCACCGGCCGCACGCCGTGCAGGCGCCGACGTCGAAGACCAGCTCGTCATCCTCGCGGTCCAGAGCCTGGCTCGGGCACACTTCAACGAGGCGGTCGGCGAGCGCGCGGCCGATGGCCCGAGCGGCGAAGACCGGCGGCGTCGGCAGGTCAGCGGCGGAGCTGTCCGGCCGGGCCGGATAGCGGGTCGTGACGACGCCCCGGCGCAGTCCTCGCAGGAACCACACGGTCATCGGCATGCACCTCGTCTCATCGCGCGGTCCCGGCCACGGTCAGCCAGAAGCTGGCCTCGATGATGGGAATGTCGGTAAATACGTTCTGGGACCGGCACGCGTCATCGAAGCCGCGCCAGTTCCTGACCGAGGCCGGCCGCATCCGGGCCCGCGCGATCCGCCCGTCATCGTCGAGGCTGACCCACGCCAGTGCCTCGCCCCGGGACGACTCGGCCCAGCCGAGCCCGGACCTCGACCTGCCGCCGCCCGGCCGCAAGTCCGCCGCGCCCGCGCCGGCACCGGCGTCTAGCAGGTCCCCGATGAGCCGTACCGAGTCGGCGGCTTCGTCTTGCATCACGCCGAACCTGGCCAGCACATCGCCCGCGGTCCGCGCGGCGACGACGGGCGGATTTTCGAGGTACGGCGGCGCCGGATGATCCCGGCGGGTATCGTGCGCCAGCCCGGCCGCACGGGCGACAGGGCCGACCAGCCCGAGTCGGCGGGCCTGCTCGCCGGTCACGACGCCGGCCGCCTCCAGCCTGTCCAGGAACGAGTTCGTGGTCAGCAGCGCCTCGGCCGCGCGCCGCAGCTCGGCGTGCGCGGCCGGCAGCGCGGCCCGCAGTGCGTCGACGTCCGGGGCCCGCCGCGCGCCGCCTGCTTCGATCACGCCGAAGAGGTACCGATGGCCAAAGACGGCCGCGTTGAGGCGGAGCAGCTGCTCCAGCGCGATCTCAGCGGCGGACTGGCCCACGCTCAGGCCGGTGGCCTGGCACAGGGCAGCGGTCGCCGCCGCGTGGTTGTACAGCCGCTCCAGCTCCAGCGCGACCGCCCTGGTCCGCTGTGCGGCAGGCGGCGGGCTCGCGTCGAGCGCCGCCTCCACCGCCGCCGCGAACGCCCAGCTCAGCGCGATGGCACTGAGACCCTCGGTGCGCTCGACGTAGAACAGCGCCGCGCGAGGCGCCTGACCGCGCAGCCGCCATTCCAGGCCGCGGTGCTTGTGCCAGGTGAACAGGTACAGGTCGACGACTTCCTCGCCGCTCGTGACAAGCCCGTAGTAGAGAGACTCCACGCCGACCTGACGGACCGGGCCGAAAGGGAACTCGAACGCATGGCCGCCCACCGTGTGCGGCGCGTGAACCTCAGCCGGGGCCTGCCGCGGCTGGCGCCCGAGCCGGGGAAAATCAGGCCCGGCATGCGGCGGCAGCGCCACCCGGTTGAGCGGCTTGCCAGTCGCCGGCCGGATGCCGAACTGCTCGTAGATCTCGCACTCCTCGTAGAAAGCGGCCGGAGCGAGGTCGGACAGCGGCGGGTACTCCTCACCGTCGACCTCAGCCTGGATCACCAGGTACTGGTGCTCCTCATCGAGCGCCCACACCAGGTGCAGGACTGCCGGATCCTGCCCGGCCGCGAACAGGTCAGCGAGCCTGGCACCGGCCCTCGTCAGGTGGTCGACCGCGGGCTCTAGCTCCGCGGCGGGCAACTGGAGCGTGACCGCGTTACCCACCCCGGCCACGCTCGCGCCCTTGATGCTGCCGAGGAGGCCGGCCAGTGTTTCCCGGGAGCCGGGCCTGACTGCGGTCACCGGATCGCCGCCAGCGAGTGCATGATGGCGGTGTTCAGGCCGGCCGGGATCCAGAGTCCCAGCGCGAGCAGCGCGACCAGGCCGACGGCGAGCGGGACGACCCTGCCCCAGTGCGCCGCGCGCCCCTGGTAGGGATCGGGCGGTGCTGGTCCGGCCCCGGTGACCATACCCAGAGTCGTGCGGGCGAAGGCGACAAAGGCGACGGCCAGCAGGCCGAGCAGGACCAGCGGCAGCGCCGGGCTGACCTGCGCGAAGCCGGCCCGCACAATGGTCAGCTCGGACAAGAAGAGGCCGAACGGCGGCGAGCCGAGTACCGCGAGCGATCCGAGCAGGAGCGCCCCGCCGGCGACAGGGACGGCCGTCAGGAGGCCGCTGACTCCGGCCGCCTCGCGCGTGCGGTACCGCTGCGACACATCACCGCTGCCGAGGAATAGCACCGCCTTGGCGATGGCGTGGTTCAGGGTATGCAACAGGGCTCCGTACAACCCGAGCACGCCGCCGAACCCGAGTGCCACGGCGATGATCCCCATGTGCTCGACCGAAGAGTAGGCGAAAAGGCGCTTAAAGTTCCCTCGCCTGACCATGAACAGCACTCCGATGAGCACCGAGGCGAAGCCGAAGGTCAGCAGCACGACATGCGGGAACGTCGTGCCGAGCCTGGCCTGGGTGATCGCGAGGAACCGGATGATCGCGTACATGCCCGTGTTGAGCAGGGCAGCAGAGAGCATCGCGCTGGCCGGGCTGGGTGCCTCGGCGTGGGCGTCAGGAAGCCAGGTATGCATCGGCGCGAGGCCGACCTTGGTGCCGTAGCCGACGACGGCGAGCAGGAACGCGAGCCGGAGCGGCTGCGGCGCCAGCGAAGCTGCGTGCGCGAACAGATAGGGCCAGGTCAGCCGCTGGTCCGAGGTGAGGTGCAGGGCGCTGCCAGCGTAGAACAGGAACAGCGTCCCGGCCAGCGCGATCGTCACCCCCAGGGAGCTGATGATCACGTACTTCCAGGCGGCCTCCAGCGACCGCGCTTTTCCTTCCAGCCCGACCAGCGCAGCGCTTGCCAGCGTGCTGGCCTCGATCAGCACGAACAGCAGGCCGAGGTTCCCGGTCTCCAGCGACGCGAGCATCAGCGAGGCGAACAGGCCGAAGAAGATGAAGTACAGCCGGATCTGCAGGGTGCTCAGCGTTCCCGCGTCCTCCTCCGCCGACACGTAGGCCACCGAGCCGATGGCGGCGAGGACGGTCACGCCCGCGACGGTGAGCAGGAAGAAGCCGCTGAGCGAGTCCACGTACAGGAACCCGGCCCAGCCACGCAGCGGAGCGTGGTGCAGCTCGGCCGCGAGAAGGGCGACGGCAGCGCCGAGCGCGACCAGGGCGCCGGCCACGCTGGCCAGCCCGGCCGCCCTGGCCCGCGCGCGCAGCGCAGTGGCGACCGGCCCGGCCAGCGGGCCCGCCACGATGAGTACCGCCAGCGTGGTCATCCGCGCAGCCCCCTCAGCTCGGCCGCGCTCGCCGCGGCTAGCTCACGAGTCAGGCCGGACACGAACACGAGCATGATCAGCACCGCCGCGGCGATGTCCAGGAAGATGCCAGCCTCGACGATGAACGGGAACGTCGCGACCAGCGTGATCGCGCCGAGGAACACGCCGTTCTCGACGATCAGCCAGCCGATCAGCTGCGCCACCGTATGACGGCGCACCACCATGGCCAGCGCGCCCAGCAGGATAACCGCCGTCGAAAGCGGGACCACCGCCGCGGCGACGACGCCGTGCGGGAGAAGCTGAGGCGTGGTCACCAGGTAGGCGAAGGCAGTCAGGCCGCCGCCAGCGATAAGGGAGGTCGACAGGCCGGTGGAGATCGCCGCGTCACGGCTGAGGGAAAGGCGGCGCAGCAGCAGCCGGCGCGCAGCCAGCGGGATCGCGATTCCCTTGACGGCAAGCGTGAACGCGGCAAGCACCCACAGCTGCGCGCTATGGAATGTCCAGGCCGCTACCCCGGCCGCGAACGCGAGCACCACCGACTGGGCGCCGTAGTAGGCCACGTACCTGTTGAACAGCTTCGATCCCAGGCACGCGAACGCCAGCAGGAGGATCAGCACACCGGAAAGGTCCAGGAGCACTCCAGCCGGGCTGGCCGCTGCCAGCTTCTCTGCCACCGCTCACACCCCGATCACGTACGACGTCGCGACGCCTACCAGGGCGAGCAGGAATGCCGCACCCAGGAACTCGGCGATCCGGAAGAACCGCAGCTTGGCGAAGGAGGTATCGACGATCACGATCGCCAGGCCGCAGAGCGCGAGCTTGCCGAGCAGGGCGGGAATCGCCAGCACAGCTCCAGCCAGGGCTGTGGCGGATCCCAGTCCCCACGGCAGGACGAACACGTTCATGAAGACGGACGACAGCAGGAAGAATTTCATCCAGCTGCCCCACTTGACCAGCGCATACTCCCGCCCGGAGTACTCCAGCACCCGCCCTTCCTCGATCATCGAGATCTCGGTGCTCACGCCGGGGTTCTCGATCGGGATCCGGCCGTTCTCCACCAGAACGATCATGAAGAACGCGATAAGGCCAAGCAGATGGGTCGGCAGCACCAGCGCGAACGGCGAGCCGGCGATCGCATGGTTCATCAGGTACGGATTATCGGAGGCGGAAACCGCGCCGACGGTGAAGAACACCAGAATGAGCGCGGGCTCGGCCATGCTGCCGATCCAGCTCGCCCGGCTCGCCCCCAGGCCCCCGTACGGGCTGGCCGTGTCCAGCCCGGCCAGCGAGATGACGAAACTCGCCAGCGTCAGCACGAAGGCCCCGCCGATCAGGTCGGCGAGGAAAGCCAGCGGCAGCGGTTCATTGGTGATCACCGGCACGATGGCTGACACCGTCAGGTAGCAGGCGAACGCGACGAACGGCGCACCCCGCGATACCCAGGACGCCTGGTCGCTGACAACACTGCCCTTGCGCAGCAGCTTCGCCAGGTCCCGGTAAGGCTGCAGCACGCTCGGACCGCGCTTGGATCCCAGGATGGCCTCGGCCCGGGTGATCGCGCCCGCGTACAGCGGAGCGAACACGAGGACAACCAGGCTTTGCAGCACCTGAATGAGGTAAGGCAAGAACTCCTCCGCCTGTCGGGGCCGACCGATGCCGGTCGCTCACAGGTAGAGGCCATCAGCCGGACCGGCTAAATCCGGCGGTACGCGAGCCTCATCGCGTTATCGCCTTTACCGTACACGTGCCGCACCGGGCGCGCCACAGACTCGCCAGTCCCCGGCGGCTGCCATCAGGACCCGATCCTGGTCAGGTCGGGCGATAGCAGGTCGAGCAGCCTGCTGCACGGCCAGCCTGCCCGCCTGCGCTCGGATTGCTCGAGGGTCTCCTCGAGGCTCGCCTGCCAGTCGTCGGGCTGACCACGCCAGCGCGGACAGCGATCGTAGAGCGGGCAACCGCTACGGGCGGGACGCCCCCGAGGGGCGCACCCTGGCCTCCGGCCCGACCGGAATGCCCGCAGCGATCGCCATAGCAGCAGAACTTCGTTCTCACTAACCCCTGACATCAACTCAGTCCTTATCAAGACTCCCGGATGCAGGGACTGTCAGCGGCCGATACCGCGTTCGGGGCGAGCCCCATCGCCCGGCTGTGAGTCTGGCAACCACGAGAGATGAGGTCAAGCGAACAGCCGGCCCCGGCTTCGCCGCGGCACTGGCGCCGATCACGGGCCCGTGCCGCGATGCCGAGGGACTTCTGCCCGGGCGCCTGGTCGCTGAGAGGCCGCTGGCGGGAGCTAGAATGCGGGTGGTGATGAGGCCCGCCGTTAAGCGCACGGCCAGGTGCTGATGGTCTCTGCGGACGCAAGCGTTGCGCGGAGGCACCGATGTTCGGACACCACCGTGAACGGCCGCCGGACTGTGGCGGGGACGAGGCGTAACCGTGGTCGCGCCGTATTCTTCCTCCTGGACCCGGGCGCTGGACCGGCTCTACTGGCTCCCGGCCGGCGGGATAGGCAACGGCCTCGACGCGGAGACCTGGGCCGTCATCGTCGACGCGGATATCACCGAGGTCCGGGCGCTGCTGGCCGCTCTGCGCCGGGCGGGCATTCCCGGCTACGCTGCCCGCCTGACCTGGCGCGGCCCTGGGGTGCCATGGCTGTTCCGGATCTGGGTGGACACCTGGGCGTGGTCCCGGGCCCAGGATGTGGTCAGCCGGACACTCGACCGCAGGTGATGCTCCTCACCGGCGCGGCCGGCCTATCTCACGAGTGAGCTCGAGGCCCAGAACCCGGTCTGCATACGCGACGGCCTCGAAGCCGGCGCCCGCCGGCATTGTGGCATCGGTCGCGAGGCTGCCGAGCAGCGCGACCACGGCCGCAGTGTCCAGGTCGTCGAACGCGGCACGCATGGAGGCTGCCACATGCGCGGGCACCGGCGCGGAACGCGATTCGGCCCATTCGGCAACCGAGCGCCGCAGACTGGTGAGCGTCCTGGCCGCGTCGATCAGCGCGGCCTTGGTCAAGTCCGCCTGCCGGCCCAACGGAACCGAGAGCAACGCGAGCCTGAGCGCGAGCGGATCGTCCAAGGCGGTCAGGTCCTGCACGGATGCCTCAGTGCCGTGGTCATCTGCGACGTGTGCGGCGGCGACGTGAAGCAGGAGTCCGTCCCGGCTATCGGCCAGTGCGCCTAGGCGAAGGATATGCACATCGATCGGCCCGTCAGGACCTGCATGGACGTCACGCGAGCTTGCGCTCACGGCCGGAGGATGCATTCCCAGCGCATGGACGCAGCGTTCGACGGCCATCGCCCACTGCGGTGACCAGCCGTAAAAGGACAACGCCGTCAGCGCCTGCGCACCGCGCATCTCCACCACCCGGGCCAGCACGTCGGCGGTCAGCAGCACGCGCACCGTGCCGGCATCGACGTCGGAGCGGTTCTCGGCTACGTGCGCGCACAGCCGCACGATGCCCTGGCGGAATGGTCTGATCTCGGTGTAGGAGCCGGTGCGGGCGTCCAGCAGGCGAACCACATCCCCAGCCTAGAGCCCGCCCGCCGACTGGCCCGGTGGCCTGCCGGCGATAAGGACTCGCGGCCGTCCCGACCGCGGACGTAAGGTGCATTGCCGGCTCAGCGCCCAGACTGGCCCTGCGGCCGCAGGACCTGTCCGCCGGGCCGGCCGAGGTGACAACATCTGGTCTTCCCCGGGTGTTCTGGATATACCTGGTCGGCGCGACGCTGGTGGCGGCCGGGCTGGCGGACTTCCCGCTGGTCGCGTTTCACTTCCAGCAGGCGCACACGGTGTCGGCGCCGATCGTGCCGGTGTTCTACGCGGTGGCGATGGCGGTCAGCGGCACAGGCTCGCTGATCTTCGGGCGGCTGTATGACAAGGCGGGGATCGGCGTTCTGATACCGCTGACAGTCGCCGGGGCCGCGTACGCACCGCTGGTGTTCTTGGGCGGGGTATGGGCAGCGGTGGCCGGGGTGGCGCTGTGGGGCCTGAGCATGGGAGTACAGGAGTCGATCATCCCGGCCGCGGTGGCGCCGATGGTGTCGCCGGACCGCAGGGCCTCGGCGTACGGCCTGTTCACCGGTGTCTATGGCACCGCATGGGTGCTGGGCAGCATCGTGATCGGGGTGCTCTTCGGCGTGTCGCTCGGAGCGGTGACGGCGTTCGCCGTCGCTGCGCAGCTTGGCGCGATCCCGTTCATCGTGCTGACCCGGCGCCGCGTCAGCACGCGACCGCCGGCTGAGTCTCCGCAGGCGCCAGCGTAGCCAGGCGGACAATGACCGACGAAAGGCTGACCGGCTACCAGCAGCGCCGGCTCGAGATGGCTGATACGCTCCGGGCGATACTGCCGATCGCGCACCGCTCGGGAGATGTGCGGCGCGAGCAGGAAATCAGAGCGCTGCTGGCCAGGCTCGCGGCCGGCCGGTTTCAGCTTGCGGTGGCGGGCCAGTTCAGCCGCGGCAAGACGACCCTGATGAACGCACTGCTCGGCGGCTCGTACCTGCCGATGGGCGCGGCGCCGATGACGTCGGTCCTCACGATCGTCCAGTACGGACCCGTCGCTCGCGCGATGGTACGCAGCCGCACCTCGGGCCTTCCGGTCGAGGTGCCCGTGACGGACGTTGCCAGGTTCGTGGCCCAGGCTAGCGCCGACCGGACCCGGATGCAGGTCGCCTCCGTTGAGGTGGAGATCCCGGCCGAGATTCTGCGGCTCGGCTTCCAGTTCGTCGACACCCCGGGCGTCGGGTCGGCGATCACTGCCAACACGGCGGCCACCAGGCGGTACCTGCCAGAGGCCGACGCAATCGTGTTCGTCACCGGCTTCGACTCGGCGCTGACCGAGGCCGAGGCGGACTTCCTCGCAGCGGCCGCAGGGCACGTCGGCAAGCTGTTCCTGGTCATCAACAAGCGCGACCTTGTCACTGAGCGTGAGGCAACGCAAGTGACCGCATACGTGCGGCAGTGGGCGCGCGAGAATCTCGGCCCGGCCGAGCCGCCAGTGTTCGGGATCTCCGCGCTGAACGCGCTCGAATCCGCCATGCGTCCTGAGCCTGCGAAGCTCGCCGCCAGCGGCATCGAGCCCTTCCGTGATGCGCTCACGCAGTTTCTCACCGCCGAGCAGGGCACGCTCGCGCTGAGCAATGTGGCCGCGGCCGCCGCCGGACTGATAAGCCGGCAGCAACGGGACCTGCGCCTGGGGCGTCTGGCACTGGACGGCGGCCCGGATCCGCAGACGGTCGCGGCGGACTTCGATGCGCGGATGCGAGGCCTTCGCGCCGGGTTGACCAGCGCTGGCGACAGGATCGCCAGCAAGATCGCCACGGTGATCCCCGGCCTGACCGGCCAGCGCGGCGACGCGTGGCAGGCCGAATTGCACGAACTGATCGCGCACGCCGTGACTGCGCCCGTTGGCGCGACCGCCAGTTCGGCCGGAGCGCCCACGCTTACCCCGCTGATCGCGCTTGAACGGGCCGGGCGCACAGTCAGCGCCGAGTGGCTGGACCTGCGGGCCGCCGAAATGCTCGAGGCGGTCACCGCCGCGACCGCCGGCGAGATCGGCGATCTGCTGGATCTGGCCAGGTCACCGCGCGAGGTGGGAGCCGCGATCGCCGGCCTGCCGCCTTCTCGACCGGTCCGTCTGGTTGGGCCGCTCAGGACCTGCCGGCGCTTCCGGTCCCCACAGTGCGGTGGGTGCTCCCTGATCTGGCGTCCGCCAGGCGGCGACGCCGCCGCGGCAACGGCGGTGCCGGGGGTGTCAGCAAGCTGCTTGCCGAGACGCTCACGGCCGCGGTCGCGAGCTTCACCGAGCGGGCACGCGCCGCCTGCCAGGACGCCGGCTTGATGTGGGCCCGGCTGCTCCGCCAGCAAGCGGAGCGGCAAGCTGCCGCCGAGGCAGCCCAGTTCCGCCAGTACCTGGCCGCGTCACCGCCCGAGGAGGACGTTGCGCTGCTCGCCGAACTGGCCGCGCACCTGGCGGAGTTCCAGGAGTCCTTGAAAGCCAGGAGCCTGGCCAGCGTCACGCCCGGCAGCCGCGTGGACCCTGCGCCCCCGCCGGGCAGCCATGGCGGTCGCTGCGAGGTCTGCGGCCAGATGGAAGCCGCACTGACCGTGCGATGAAGCCCGCCTGAAACTGCGGCAACGGCTAACGGCTTCTACCGAGTTCGCACCGGTGGAAGCTGATGAGGACTCCCGACTTGCCTGAACCCGGCTCGCGTTTCTCGGCCGATGCCGCCACTGCGGGTGTGAGGTTGTGCCCAGCGTCGGCCGCGATGCCGTTCGAGAGCATCCTCTTCGGCCAGACCGGCGAAGGCTCCAGCGCTGACGGGCTGGAGGAGCCGGTCTTCTTCGCGGACCTGAATCTCGATCAGGTGCTGCGGTCGATGACCGCGGGTCGCGGGCAGTACGAGCCGCCGTCAGCGCGCTCGAGATCCTCGACTCGCGCGGCCGCTCGACGCTGCAGGTCACAGTTACCCTGGCCAGCGGCGCGGCGGGGATTGCGGGCGTTCCGTCCGGTGCCTCGACTGGCAGTGGCGAGGCCGTCGAGCGGCGGGACGCAGATCAGTCCAGGTACCGGGGTCTGGGCGTGCTCGGGGCGGTCGGCGCGGTCCGCGGCGAGATCGCGGACATGCTGACCGGTCACGCCTGGCATGGCATGGCTGAGATCGATGCCGCGCTGATCAGCCTCGACGGGACTCAGCACAAGTCGCGGCTTGGCGCGAATGCGATCGTCGGAACTTCCATGGCCTGCGCACGGGCGCTGGCCATGGCCGACGGCCGGGAGCTATGGCAGTGGCTGTCCACGGCCGGGGTGGCGCCGCGGCTGCCTGTTCCGCATTTCAATGTCATCAATGGCGGAGTGCATGCCGCGAACCCGCTCGATTTCCAGGAGTTCATGATCGCCCCGCTTGGCGCGCCTTCACTGCCGGAAGCGGTGCGGGCCGGAGCCGAGGTCTACGCCGCGCTGCGCGGTCTGCTAGCCGACAAGGGACACGGGACCGGGCTGGGCGACGAGGGCGGGTTCGTTGGATCCGGCGGCCAGCGAGTTCCGCGGCCAGGACGGCCGCTACCACGTAGCGGGGCAGAGCCTGACCAGCACGGAGATGGTCGAACGGTACGCGCAGATCGTCGACAGGTTCCCGGTCTGGCTGATCGAGGACGGCCTGGCCGAGGACGACTGGGACGGCTGGGCGGAACACAGCCGTCGGCTCGGCGCCCGGCTGCAACTGGTCGGCGATGACATCTTCGTCACCAACCCAGCCATCATCAGCAAGGCGATCAGCCTGGGCGTCGCGAACGCCGCGCTGATCAAGGTCAACCAGATCGGCACCGTGACAGAGACCCTCGAAGCGATCGCCACGTGCCGTAGCGGCGGCTATGCCCAGTTCGTGTCGCATCGTTCCGGCGAGACCCCCGACACCTTCATCGCGGACCTCGCGGTCGGCTCCGGGTGCGGGCAACTCAAGACCGGGGCGCCCGCACGGGGAGAGCGGGTCGCGAAGTACAACCGGCTTCTGGAGATCGCAGCCGCAGAAGCTGGCCTGGCTTACGGCCTCGCCGCCACCTGACAGCGCGCTGGTTAGCCCGGGAAACCTGACCCGCATCCCTGGCTTCGTATGCCGTGATCGCACGGCAGGCGCAAACCGCCCGGAACACGCGCAGCTGTCGCAGTCGATATCGTGGAGGCATGGAGGTCAAGGTGGTCATCGAGGTTCCGCAAGGCTCACGGAACAAGTACGAGATGGGCGCCGTCGGGCGAGTCAGCGCAGCCCGGACCTGAGAGGGTCTCGTGATTGCAGGAGACGCGCGCCGGAAGCTGATCTTGCTGCGGCATGCCAAGTCGGCGTGGCCCGCCGTGCCTGACCACGAGCGTCCGCTGGCTGCCCGCGGCCAGCGAGATGCGCCCATCATTGGCCGCTGGTTGCTTGATGCTGGCCATATGCCTGATCAGGTCCTGTGTTCCACGGCTCGCCGGGCCCGCGAGACATACGACCTCGTGCGCCACGGGCTCCAGGCAACGCCGGCAGTCACCTTCGACGACCGCAACTACGGGGCCTCGGGGGCTCAGCTCGCGGAGCTCGTTCGCGATACCGCCTCGGGGACGCGCACGCTCATGCTCGTCGGCCATGATCCAGCCATCCCGGACCTGACGCTCGCGCTTGCCCATGCGATGGCCGAGGGTGACGCAGCATCGGGTGCGCTAAGCCGCATAGTGGCCAAGTTCCCCACTGCGGCCGTGGCGGTCTTGCAGAGCGAGGGGACCTGGGGCCAGCTTTGTCCCGGATCGATGCGGCTGACAGGGTTCGTCACCCCTCGAAACCTCAGAGCCTCGGGAGCACGGGGTGCCAGGCCGACATGACCGGCCGCCGACGATCTCGGCCGCCCATCTCATCGCGATCCGGTCATACCGGCGGTCCGCCGTCATATATGAGACGACGGGGACCGTAGAGTGAAGGGAGGCGATGGGGCCCGTCCACGAACCGCCTAAGAGGCTGATGGCTCCTGTTAACCCGCGCGGGTGAAGACAGGAGCCGGGATGACAGACCAGCGCACGGCCGATCTGCTTGAGCAGCCAGGGGAGGCCGATCAGCCCGCAGGTTTTCATAGCCTGCTGTCAGCGATGCCGGGCGGGGAACTCGGCGGCGATGAGCCCGAAGGCCTGATGCTGGCGGACCTGCGCCTCGATCTGATCATCGACGCGGTCGCCGGTGAGCAGGAAGAACCGGAGTTCGTCGCCGGCCTGCTGCGGCGGCCGGTGCACGACATCAGCACGCTGATGTATCGGCACGAAGTCTTCCAGGACCTAGAAGACCCGGCTCTGTTCGACGCGGTCACTACCTTTTCTGTTCAGATGCGGGAAGTGCGCGCGCACCTCAGCCAGCTGACCAAGATGCGCTCTGCCCAGCAGCGCGAGGGCTGGTTCCTGGACGCGGCAGTGATCTACTGCGATGCCGTCCGCTCGCTGAATGCCAACATGGCCGCCCGGCGCGTCACCTCTCGGGGATTCCTCGCCTTCCGTGACTATCTTGCCGGCTATGCTCGCTCGCCGGGATTTGCTCAGCTCGCCGCCGATGCAGCGGACCGAAAGAATCAGCTGGCCCAGGTCATGTACCAGGTCCGGATCAAGGGACTTCGGGTGGAGGTCAGCAGGTACGACGGCGAGCCTGACTATAGCGCCGAGATCGAGGAAACCTTCGAACGGTTCCGGCAGGGCGCAGTTAAGGACTACCTCGTCAAGTTCCGGGGCTGGCCGGGCATGAACCACGTGGGCGCGCACATTGTCGAGCTGGTCGCGCGACTGTTCAGCGAGGAGTTCGCGGCGCTGGAGGATTTCTGCCACCGCCACGCCTCCTTCCTGGATCCGAAGGTCCGCCAGTTCGAGCGGGAGATCCAGTTCTACCTGGCCTATCTGGGCTATCTGAAGCCGATGCGCTCGGCCGGGCTCAGCTTCAGCCTCCCGGACGTTACCGCCGATTCGAAGGAGATCGTCGCCCGCGACACCTTCGACCTGGCTCTCGCTGCCAGGCTCGCCGTGACCGGCGGGCAGGTCGTCACCAACGACTTCGAACTCCGCGATCCCGAACGCGTCATCGTGGTCTCCGGTCCCAACCAGGGCGGGAAGACCACGTTCGCGCGGACCTTCGGACAGCTGCACCACCTGGCCGCCACCGGCTGCCCGGTTCCTGGCAGCACAGCCCGGCTGTACCTGCCCGACCAGATCTTCACCCACTTCGAACGGGAGGAAGACATCGCCGACCTGACCGGGAAGCTGGAAGAAGACCTGCTGCGGATCCAGAAGGCCCTGCAGGCGGCGACGCCCAGCAGCATCCTCATCATGAACGAGATATTCACATCCACGACCGTCAGCGATGCGCGGTTCCTCGGCCGCAAAGTACTGGCGAAGGTCATCGAGCTCGACTTGCTCTGCGTCTACGTCACCTTCATCGACGAGCTGGCCTCCTTCGCTGACACCGTGGTCAGCATGGCCAGCACGATCGTCCCTGACAACCCGGCCGAGCGGACGTACAAGGTCGTGCGCAAGCCCGCGGACGGGCTGGCGTACGCGCTCGCCATCGCGGACAAGCACCGCGTCACCTACGAGCGTTTGCGGGGGCGGATCACCTCATGAAGGCCTACCTGCTGTATGACGATCAGGACTTTGACTTCGAACGCGAGCTTCCCCCCAACCACGACGACCTGATCCGCGACCTGGAGCTGACCACGCTCCTGGGGGCGATGGCGGCCGGTGACAAGTTCCTCTACGGGACAGCCACGCGCGTGCTGCTGGCCAGCCTTTCTGACCCGGATCGGATCCGCTACCGTCAGCGTGTCCTCGCTGATTGCATCGCCGAGCCTGACGTGGTCCGCGCGATGTACGGCATTGCCGTTGACGCGCTTGAAGACAAGCGGCGCCTGTGGGGGTTCTACTCCTCGCAGTACCCCTCATCGATACTGTCCGCGGCCGTCAGCCAGCTCGACGTGCTGATCGCCCGGGTCAGGCAGCTGCGGCAGATGGCCGACGAGCATGGCGGCCGGTTCCGCTCCGACGGGTTCACGGCATTCTTCCGCACCATCCAGCGGGAGCTGGACGATGACTACTTCGAGACGCTGGCCGCGCACCTGAAGCAGCTCAGGTTCAAAGATGGCGAGCTGATGAGCGCGCAGCTCAACCGCGACAACAGCGGCATCAACTACGTCCTCCGCGCGGGCCTGACCAAGCGGGGGTGGCGGGAGCGGATCGGGATCGCGCCCCGGACCGTCTACTCCTTCACGATTCCGACTCGCGACGATGCGGGAGCCCAGGCGCTTGGCGATATGAGCGCCAGGGGGATCAATATGGTCGCGAATGCGGCAGCGCAGTCCGCCGACCACATCACCAGCTACTTCACCATGCTCCGCTCGGAGCTCGGGTTCTATGTCAGCTGCCTGAACCTGCGCGATCGGCTGCTGGAGCGCGAGCAGCCCGTCACCTTCCCCGATCCGGCGCCGTGGCGCACGCTGGCTTTCGCCTGCTCCGACCTTCGTGACCCATGCCTCGCCCTGCGTATCGCGCGCGTGGTCGGCAACGACGCCGACGCGGACGGCCGGCCGCTAGTGATCATCACGGGTGCCAACTCCGGTGGCAAGTCGACTTTCTTGCGCGGTGTCGGCCTGGCTCAGCTGATGATGCAGTGCGGCATGTTCGTGACGGCCGGATCCTTCGTGGCAAGCGTGTGCCAGGGGCTCTTCACGCACTTCATCAGGGAGGAAGATCCCGACATGGTCAGCGGGCGGCTGGACGAGGAACTCGCCAGGATGAGCACCATCGTCGAGCAGGTCAGTCCCGGTTGCCTGGTCCTGTTCAACGAGTCGTTCGCGGCGACCAACGAGCGCGAGGGCTCGGAGATCGGCCGCCAGGTTGTCACCGCGCTCCTGGAGTCCGGCATCAGAGTCTTCTTCGTCACTCACAACTTCGACCTCGCCGACGGCTTCCGCAGCCAGGCCGCGCACCCAGTCCTGTTCCTCCGAGCGCCACGCCAGCCTGACGGCCGGCGGACCTTCAAGCTCACTGTCGCCGAGCCGCTGCCCACCAGCTACGGCGTGGATATCTATTACCGCATCGGCGGATG
>WNGQ01005574.1_pt1 | contig 15802 bp, 9 predicted proteins | sample 5407661 | NCBI WGS metagenome assembly WNGQ01 (sample SAMN13153382, study PRJNA577476) | soil metagenome | isolation source: 60 cm soil or saprolite under Garry oak tree replicate 2 | place: USA:California | collected 2016-06-15 | reverse complement strand
AGGCTGCCGTCGCTGTTGAAGCGGGCGAGGTTGTTGCCTGTCACCAGAAACTTCCCGTCGGTGGTCTGGCGCAGCAGGTACATGCGAGCAGGGCTGGTGAACCCGGCTGTTTCTTCCCGGACCAGAGTGAAGGAGCTATCGAGCAATCCGTTGGTATTGAGTCGGATGAGTCCGTAGTTGGTGGCGCCGCCGCTGGGGACGCGGAAGCGGCCGCCGCTAACGACAATCCTACCGTCGCTTTGAACCACGAAGCCGCGGACCATCGTGTTATTGAAGACAGTAAAACCACTCGGCGTGAAAGATGGGTCCACGACACCATTGGAGAGCAAGCGAACCATGCAGGGGTAACCGGCGCCGTTGACCGTAGTGAAATTGCCACCGAGCAGGATTCTGTTTGAGGAGTCAATGACCGGTGGCGCGAAAATAGTCTGGAAGGCTCCGCCAGTGACCACTGCAGCCGTGAAGTTGGTATCCGGCGAGCCATCGGCATTGAGCCGGACTGTGTTGATGAGGCCGCCGTTGCCGACCCGATTGTAATCAGACCACCCGCCGACGATGAGCTTGCCATCCGACTGCAAAGTCATCACGCGTATGAGGTTGTCAAACACAGGCGACGAATAGGTGTTGTCCCATGCGCCATTGGGAAAGAGGCGGTAGATGCGGTAGTTGGGCACGCCGTTGGTGTTGAAGTCGCCTGCCTTGGCGGCGGATAGGAGGATCTTGCCGTCCGGCTGCACCGCCGTCGCCCAGGTCTGCGGGAAAAGCGCGCCAGCCTGAAAGTTCGTGTCCACAAAACCCGATTCCAAGGTTCGAATGATCCCTCCGATTCGCCGGCCGTTAGCGCCTTCAAGCGAGCTGCCGTTGACGAAAGTCCAAAGCAACCCTCCTTTGCCATCCGAGATGACCCTGCCCGGATATTCAGTCAGTTTGAATTGCGGCCGAATGAAGTTGGTGTCCGCCATGCCGAACGGGCCGCCGTACGAGGTGGCTGAACCCAGCGCCAAAAGCACGATTGAAAAAGCTCCAAACACCAAGTTCGAAGATCCAGAGAAACACCAAGCTCCCGGGCCCAGGAACGATTGACGAGCCGCAGCCAGGCGCAACCTGCAACTGCGCGCGTCCGACCAAAGGCGGTTTTGGCACGGCAGTATTGGAACTTCGTGTTTGGAGCTTATCTGGAGCTTGGAGCCTGGTGTTTGGAGCTTGAAGTTCATCGCGCCGTTTAAGTTGTGGCTCATGTGATTGCTCATGGTGCCTGCAATACATTAAGCTACAAGCATAAGAATCCTGCTCGGCCTATGGCGCCAGTTGCACTCGATAGAACCGTTGCGCCTCCGAAGTGGTCGGATCAGTCGTGCTCGCCGTCGGGCCGCTCGCCGTTACGTCCGGTGAAAGATCAACCCAGTTGGTGCCGCCGAGGTCGGCGTTGTGCTGCACTCGATATTTTTGGCCGGCGACGGCACTCCAGGTCAAGGTCACCGTCCCGTTGGACACACTAATGGCTTCAATCACCGGCGGCGGCGCATTGGTGAGGACAATGTAATCGCTCCGCATCAGCGTGTTAGTTCCGCCCGGGCCAAGCGCCGTCAGCGTCACGGTGTAAGTTCCCGCGTTAGCGTAAAAGTTGCCAGGATTGGCATCGGCGCTGGTGTGGCCATCACCAAAGTCCCAACCGTAGCTGGTGGATGCGCTGCTGAGGTTGGTAAAGTAAACCGTCAGCGGCGCGCTTCCGCTGGTTGGCGCAGCGACGAAGTCCGCAACCGGCGGCGGCACGTTGGCCACCAGGATGTAATTGGTGCGCGTGAGGCTATTGGCGCCGCCAGGGCCAACCGCCGTCAGCTTGACACTGTAATTGCCCGCATTGCTGTATATATTCGCTGGGCTGAAATTAGTACTGCTTTGGCCGTCGCCAAAGTCCCAATCGTAGCTTGTGGCTGCGGTGCTGAGGTTGGTAAAGTAAACCGTCAGCAGCGCGCTTCCGCTGGTCGGCGCAGCGACGAAATCCGCAACCGGCGGCGGCACGTTGGTCACCAGGATGTAAAAGGTACGGGTGAGACTGTTAGTGCCGCCAGGGCCAGCCGCTGTCAGCTTGACACTGTAAACGCCCGCATTGCTGTAAGTATCCGCTGGGTTGAAATTTGTACTGCTTTGGCCGTCGCCAAAGTCCCAATCGTAACTGGTAGCTGCGGTGCTGAGGTTGGTAAAGTAAACCGTCAGCGGCGCGCTTCCGCTGGTCGGCGCAGCCACGAAGTCCGCAACCGGCGGCGGCGGATTGGCCACCAGGATGTAATTGGTGCGGGTGAGGCTGTTGGTGCCGCCAGGACCGACCGCAGTCAGCTTGACACTGTAATCGCCCGCATTGCTGTATATATTCGCTGGGTTGAAATTCGTGCTGCTTTGGCCGTCGCCAAAGTCCCAACTATAGCTGAGGGCGCCGCTGCTCAGATTGGTAAAGGAAACAGCCAGAGGTCTTGTGCCGGTGGTGGGTCCGGCCACGAACCCTGCAACTGGCGGATTATTGGTCGCGCCGGTTACCGTTAAGATGGCAGAAGCGCTGGTAGCGCTCTGGCCGTCCGGATTGGTAACTGCGATGGTGCGCGCGCCACTCGGCGCGTTGGCAGCGACGGAGAGATTAAGGGTCAGGTGAGTCGGATCGGTGTAGCTGATACTGTTGACCAGTACCCCGCTGCCGCTCACGGCGGCTGAGATGCGATTGGAAAAACCAGGGCCCGGATCGAAAAAGCCGCTGTCACCGTTCGAAGTGCCCGTGAGCAGGACATTAACGTTTGCCGTTCCAGTGGCCACCGAGGAGGGAGCACAAGTGGACGGAGTCGCCGGCGGCGGGGCCAGCAACCGTACGACCTGCACCCCGTAGGAATCAGTTGCGTTGCAGAATTCCTGGATGGTCCACATCGTCATATCATCGGACGGATCCAAACTGGTGTAGGAGTAATCACCCCAACGCCGCCCACTGGTTCCACCTGAGTCCCCGGACGGATTGTAGGCGCTGGAGCTGGCGGTGTAAAGGACGGGCGTCCGCATCGTGCCCAGGGCGTCCTGGGCCAGTCGGCCAACCGTTCCGGCGTTGGCATGTTCATTGATGCCGGCCACGCTGAAACCCATGGCGGCATGGCCCTGGCCGGAGACCATAATTGCGCCCATCCAATAAGAGCGTTGGTCTGAAGTGTTGCCGGCTGAGGATTGAAAGACCGTGCCGGACTGCACGATGGCCGGCGTTTGACCGGAATGAATGCCGCTCAGTTCGTACCAGCGCACGCCCATGCGCGTGTCCGTCCCTGATGGTGAACCCGTATTGTCCACAGCTATATTCGCCGTGGTCCAAAGCCGCCCGTTGCGCACATGCGCCGCCAGGAGACGGTAATCCGAACCATCGAGGTAACCGCTGGTGCCGCCGGTGTTGCCTAAATGGGGCACGCCGATCGTGCCTCCGTTGAGTGGGATAGTAATGGTGATATTGCCCGAAATGGATGGTGTGCCAAAGGCCGTGACGATGATCGGGCCGGACCCCAGGACCGAGCTCTTGCGGACAACAAAGACCGTGGTGCTGCTAAAACTGCCCACGCCGCGGGTGCCGAAAATGTTCACGCCGATGTACAGCGCGTTGGCATCAATGCCGAGGGTGTCATAATCGGCGAATTTACCTGTATCGCCCGTGGGTGAGACCTGGTCTTGTTGAAACGAGAAAAATGTCCAGGTGCTGTTGGCGGTGATGGTGCTTGAATCGCTGACGGCGATCAGGACGTGATTGGGCAAGGAGCCCGTTTCGCCCGGCACGTCAATAATATTGATAAACCATCTGCCCGACAGCCTGTCGTAGCGAATTCGCGGGTCGCTGGTAAAATTGTTGGTCACCCCCGGGTTCAGGACAGATCTGTAAAAGACGTCGGTGTCTGCATTAAGAACACCATCGGCGACGCCCGTCGTCTTGTTGAAGGTGCGCACCCGCCCATTGACGGCCACGATGAACTGGCTCGGCCCGGCTGCGCCCATCGAATCAGGCGGAAAGGAGCGCGTGTCCGCCAGGGTCGCGCCGGTGAAATTGACGGCCAGGGTTTGCGGTGTGCGCGGCGACGTTGCCGGGCTGGACGTGCCCGGCGGCCAGCTCGGGACATCGGGCGAAGACGGATCCGACGGCAGGTTTTGAAAATCCGGGCGGAAACGGGGATGGATTTTGGCCGCAGGCTGTTGTGCCGCGCCCAGCCTCTCGCGGGCCATTATTTCCCAGGTGCGCGCGCGCACTCCCGGCGCGCCTTCCCAGGGGGTGCCGGCGGTATATCCTTCGGCAACCGACTGAGCGGCCGAGGAAGACGCGCCCAGGGGCAACAGCGCGAGAGAAAGAATCGCACACCAGGAGTTTACCCGAAACCGATGAAACAGGCGGGAGCTGGAACGAATGTGCATAGAGCAAGGAGAGTTTTTGTCCGGGCGGAGTCAAGCTGCGCCCGTTTGCCGAGCGCCGCGACAGGTGAATGGAAGCAGAGTAACTCGAAACGGCCCGGCCCTCCACGCAGGCGCAACGCTTTTCACGTCCCCATTATGCTCGAAGGGAGGAGTTAAGTCAAACGCGGTCACTCGGCCAGTGTGGGTCTCGACTCCCTTCGGCACCGGTTACCGGATCAATGTCGATACGTCGCGCCGGCGACGCAGCCAATGAACGTGCCGTTGTCCCAATCCCCGCCCTTCAATGCGGCCCCATAGAGCGTGTTTTCCGATAACGCCAAATTACCGCTCGGAAGGCTGCCGTCGCTGCCGCCTCTGAACATATCCAGAGTCGTAAAACCCGTGCCGTTGGTACCGGCAGCACAGTCTATGACAGAGAACAACAGAACGGCTTCTGGGTCGTATCATGGCCAGGCCAGCTTAGTTGCTTCGGCCTGACCGTGACGCCAGCAGCGCAGACCCTGAACGCTGACACGGGCCACAATACCCATACGCTCAGACTTGGTGGCTAATGCGCTATGGCGCAGAAAGCGGCGAACATAGGCGGCCATTTGATCTTCATCCACATCCAGCCAGACTAAACAATAGGCCGAGTGACAAAGTCGTTTTTTGAAAAAGTCAGCGTCGTGAGTGAAGAAGGTAGCGCGTTTGATCTGGTGAAGCAGTGGAATAATTGCGTCGTCACCGATCCGTGCCGCGGCAATCTCGCGGCCTATTTGGCGCACACGGATTCCCCATCGGTGCAAGAGTAGGCGCTGGTCTTCTGGGAAGTTCTCATCCAGCAGGTTCACGCGGCTTTGGCGTGATGCTGTGGCATGGTGGTCGCGCTGATGAGCCTGCCTTGCTTGTCCAGCAGGGCGGACTGCGCAAGGCGTACGGCCTCACCCACAGCGGCGACAGGAATTCGTCCGCCCCAGCGTACCTTGCTGATGAACTCCCACGATTTGCCTTTGGAGACGTCGTTCAGCACTTGAAAAACCATGATACGAGTGCCTTTAAACGTCGGCCTGCCATGGCAAATCCTGGGATCAGCAACGATAAACTGGCCGAGCTCTCTGCGCGTCTTCACCAAATCACTGTCCAACCTTGCCAGTGTGCAAGTCAAGTCCGTAAATACGCGAGTATGACTTCGCTTGGAGGCTCGCTCACTACTGCACCGTGCGGTAAAACGCCCGCTCCGGCGGCGGGAACAGACCGTGGAATTCGAGGAGACCGGAGGCGGGCGCAGTCCTGCGGAGCACTGGTGCTCCAGGGGCCGCCCAGGCTGCGCGCGCGCTGCAATCGGTTTGTGAGGTTGGCCGTGCCATGCACGTCGATGAAATAGCCGCCGCGGCTGTCAGGCTTTTCAGGTAGAGAGTTTTTCAGTGCACAAAATCGCCTTGTCCGCTCTGGTTTGCGCCCATACGTTGCCGAAATGCGACATCAGAACGCGCAAGGGCAATGAAAGAGCCCCCAAGAGCGCTTGATATCTTAAGCGATTCACTGGTACGCGCGGCGTTGCTACAAGCTTGGGCCGACTCGCAGCCTAGTTCGATTGGAGGTCATGAAGAGGGCGGGTTTATCCTCATCGAACAAAGTGGTAAATTGAGCGTGGAACGCTGGCCGAGCGGCCATGGCAATAGTATCGCAGTGCCGGAGCACCGCGGCTGCGCGATCAAGGGGTTGCCTATCGTTGCGACTTTTCACACGCACCAAACACTGGAAGCGACTATTTGCAGGAGCCAGGCGAAACGGACAAACGAGGCGTCAAAGAAGACGCTGATTTGAAAGGCAATCTGTACGTGGGTGAATTTGTGCTTGCCGAGGAAATGGTTTACTTAATAAGACTAGATGGAACCGTCAGTGGATTGGACAAACGCTCCATGTTACTGGTCTGAACGAGAAGCGATTATGAGCACAACTTTGACTCAGGAAGATTTGGCTGATGATTTTGCGGTATCGATCGCACATATCCTGGCAGCCGCAAACCGCCGCGCCCGGGACCTTGGCTGCGAAATATCACAGAGCTTGGTCACAATCACGCAACACTTTGATGGCGACTGGTTCTGGCGCATCAATTACGGTCCAAAAAATCCCAAATCGCAGCGCGGAGGCGACCTAATCATCGAAGTGAATGCCGAAAACGCCCAGGTGAAACGTGTGCTGCGGGGCCAATGAAAAATCGTTCCTCTAGTTTGTGACGCAACCGCGGCGACTCGAATGACGCAGTTCGACGCTACTGCCGCAACTGCTTCACTCTCCGGCTATCTACCATCAATCCTCAACTATAAACCATCAACCAGTTTGTGACTCACTGCTGCACCGCCCGGTAAAACGCCGGTACGGCGGCGGGAACAGGTCGTGAAACTCGACCAGGCCAGAGGCGGGCGCGGTCTGCGGAGCGCTGGTAGTCCACGGGCCGGTCAGACTGTCTGCGCGCTGCAAGCGGTAGGTGAGGGTGGGCGTGCCTTGGACGTCGATGAAATAGCCGCCGCTGCCGTCTCGCACGATAGACATGAAGGAGGTCCCTCACGAAGATCAATGGGGTCAGCAGCACGTTCACAAAAATTCCTATTTTTTCTTCGCAATCGTCAATTTTCACGGTAGCCTGCACCCATGAGTGTGAAGGAATTGGAAAGGCAGATCCGTACGCTGCCAGCGCGTGATTTGGTGCGCTTCAGCGAGTGGTTCGATGCTTTCCGCGGGCAGGCCGTCCCAGGCAAAGGCTCGGATGGTCAACCGCAACGCGAGATAAGCCGCGAACAGAAGCGCGAGGTTCTGCGCCGCCGCGCTGCTTATCTGGCCGACCCCTCCACCGCAACCCTCTGGGAAGGCACCGCCGAACGTCTCCTTAAGAAACTTCGTGCACGTCGTCGTCAAAAAGCTCTCGCCGGCCGAAGTTGATATTTTGGCGGCCGCAGGATGGTACGACGACCACGAACCTGGCTTGGGGGAAGACTTCATTCGGGAGGCTGACGAGGTGATCGCGTCCCTGGCGCACAGTGCCCTTTTGCATCCCATTCGCTTTGCCGACGTACGCCGCGCTGGGCTGCGGCGATTCGCGAAGTACGGTGTGTTCTACTTCCTTCATGAAAACCAAGCCGTTGTGATTTCGGTTTTCCATGGGGCACGGCATCCGCGCTGGCTGCGGCGAAGGAGAAGCGAAGTCGCCTGAGCGGCCGGTGATGGGGACCTAACTAACTAACGGAGCCAGATCGGATCGAAATGCGTCTGCAGTTGATGGCTGCGGGCAATGGCAGTAAGCAGGACGCAACAACGAATCAACCATCAACTATCAACACTCAACCATCAACCAAGCCGTACTGCTGCACGGCCCGGTAAAACGCCCGGTGCGATGGCGGGAACAGGTCGTGGAATTCGATGAGGCCGGACGCGGGCGCGGTCTGTGGGGCGCTGGTGCTCCGTGGGCCGGTGAGGCCGCGCGCTCTGCAAGCGGTACGGGTGGTTGGCCGTGCCTTGTACGCTGATAAAATAGCCGACGCTGCCGTCTGGCGTGATCGTGATCTGCGGCGGGGGGGCTGGCAACGAAAGACTGAGTTCTTACCTTATCCTAGGAGCGGATGGAAGGTTCCGAGCGCCAACGCCAGCACGCCACACGCGCCTGCACATGGGATCTTGCCAAAATCCGCTCAGCTCATTATTTTGCTGCGGATGGCAATGACGCTAAATATTTCCCTCTCCCAAGATCAGGCTGCACGGGTGAAGTCTCGCAGGCAAGAAGTCGGTTTCTCCTCTGCCAGCGATGTGATTCGAGATCTGATTCGGCGTGAGCGCGACAAGGAGTTGGCCAGATTGGAGGCAGAATTCGAGAAGATGGACAAGCGAGACGGAGCGTACGGCCCTGCTCCAGTTGATGAAATCGTGAGCCGCGTCAAGAAGATCAGGGCAGGACTCCTAAAGCCGGATGAAACTCGTCGCAGTCCTTGATTCCTCCGTGGTGGTTTCGGCCATTGGCTGGCGGGGCGAGGCCAGAAATGTGCTGTGACTGCTGGCGCGCCGTGGCTTCGTTTCTGTCCGAGCGCCTTTATCTGACCCATGAATGGACTGAGACACTGGCCGACCTATCTGAAGAGCGCCGGTGGCCTAATCCGAATTGGGCCGGCTGGCTTGAATGGCTCAAAACCAAGGCGCGCCTGATGGATGACCCGCCAATGAAACGGATCGTGCGAGACCCGAAGGATGACCGGTTCTGGCGGCTGCGATTTCGCAAAGAGCTGACTTCCTGGTTTCTTAGGACCGAGACCTTTTGGATCTTGAAACGCCGTACGGCGTGCGTCGTGGCGCGCCACGAGCTTTCATCTCGGCTGTCCTAGCAAAGTTGTAGTTGTTCACCGCATTCACAACCCGGTGAGTTGGATCGCGTTTAGCAGCGGGGTGATGAGCAGATCCGGCGCGCAACCCAGCACGACGACCGACAACGCAAGCAACACCAAAGCGACCTGGCTGGAAATCGGGGTTCGTAATGGCACGGTCGGCGCGGGGGCCTCGACGATATAGACCTGCTTGAGGACTTGAAGGTAATAATAGAGCGACACGGCGCTCATGGCCACGGCCAGAACAACCAGCCAAAGCAAGCCGAGGGGCTTGGGGCCTGTGCCGAGCGCCGAGGTGAAGATGTAGAACTTCCCGAAAAAACCAGCCAGAGGCGGAATTCCTGCCAGAGACAGCATGAATATCATCATGCAAAACGACAGCACCGGCGCGCGGCGGCTCAAGCCGGCGAAATCCGACAGGCGGTCGGCGCCGGTTTGCTGCTGCACCGCCGATACCACGCCAAATGCGCCGAGTGTAGTCAGTCCATAGGTGATGGCGTAATAGACGAGCGAGGCCAGGCTCTGGCTGCCGTGCGAAAGCACCCCCAGCAACATATACCCCGCATGGGCAATGGCCGAGTAGGCTAGCAATCGGCGCACGCCCCTTTGAACGATCGCGACCAGGTTGCCCAACAGCATCGAAGCCGCTGCCACGATGGCCAGCACGGGAACCCAGCCCGTGGCATAGGCCTGCCAGGCGCCGCTGCCTTCGGCACCCTTGAAGCCGAGCATCATCACTTTGGCGAAGATGAAGAAACTGGCCAGCTTGGAACCCGACGCAATGAAAGCGGCGCTGGGGGCAGGCGCCCCTTCATAGGCATCCGGCGCCCAGAGATGGAACGGGACGGCAGCGACCTTGAAGCCGAAACCGATGACGGTCATTACCAAGGCGACCACCAAGAGCGGATCAAATGTGTTGGTGAGCCCGTCATCATTGCTCCGGGCGGCATGAAGGGCCTTTTCCCCCACCGCCTTGGCGATTTCTCCAAGGTTGGTTGAGCCCGCGATGCCGTAAAGCAGGCTCAACCCGAACAGCGTAAAAGCGGCTGCCATTCCGCCAAACAGAAAATATTTCAGCGCGGCCTCAGCGGATTTGAGATTGCGTTTGTTGAAACCCGTCAGGATGTAGAGCGAGAGGCTGGTCAATTCGAGCGAAATGAAAATCATCAGGATGTCCTCCGAGCTGACCAGAAACATCATGCCTACCGTGGCGAGCAGGATCAGAGCCAGATATTCGCCAACGTGGGTGGTGAAATCCGTTTCAACCGAAATCAGAACGGTGAAGACCGCCAGGATGAGCAGGGCGATCTTGATGAGTTGGGTCAAGGGATCCACCACCAGCGCGCCATTCAGAAAATTGGCGTGCTGTGGGAGGGCCGACATCCAGGCCATCGCCGCCACGCAACCTGCGCCGCAAATCATCGCGCCGATGCTGCGCCGGAAGCGCAGCTCCAATTCGCGCATCGCCAACAGGTCTGCCGCCAGGACCGCCAGCGCGGTTACGACGATGATGGTTTCCGGCGCGGCGAGCTTGAGTAGTTGGAGGTAGTTCATTGCTCCCTCCGGTCAGAGGTCGAAGACCGGAGGCCGGAGACCGGAGGTCGGAGTTCGCATCTCCGATCTCCGGTCTCCGGCCTCTGACCTCCGGTACATACTTGCCCTAGCCTCTCACTCACAGTCCTCCTCCCTTCCTCAGAGCGTCGAACAACGGTGAACTGAAACTTGGCGCGATCAAATCCAGCAACGTCCTTGGATAGAGGCCAACCAGCAGCGACGCCCCGATCAAAATCACCGCGCCGAACCGTTCCGGAATGGAAATCGCCTCCAACTCCTGACGCCCATTCGCATCGGACAAGGCGGCCACAGAGCCCTGTTCATGTTCTGGAAAAAAAGCCTTCTGCAGCGCGCGCAGGGTGTAGGCCACACCGACCAGAATGCCGAGGCCCGCGGTGACGGCCAAGGTGGGAAACGCGCGCCATGCGCCGATGAGGACCTGCAATTCGGCAACGAAACCGCTGAATCCAGGCAGGCCCATCGAGGCGACACCGGCAATGGTAAAGGTGACCGCGGCGAACGGGAGCAGTTTGCTCAGATTCATTTGCTGCAAGTCGCTTAGGTCGCGTGTATGTGTTCGGTCATAGACCATTCGCCCGACGACAGCGAACAACAATCCGGCAATAATTCCATGCGAAAACATTTGCAGGACCGCGCCGCTCAACCCGACCTGGTTCAGGGTCATCAGCCCAAGCAGCACGAAACCCATATGACTCACACTGGAGTAGCCGATGACGAATTTGAAATCCTTTTGCACCAACGCCACCATGCCGGCGTAAACGATGCCCACAACCGCCAATACGCTGAAAAGGTCGCGCCACGAACCGAAGCCGAGCAATTGGAACCCCCAATCGTCCAGGCCCTGCGGGAACAGCGTCATGGCAACTCGCAGGCAGCCATAGGCGCCGAGTTTCATCACCACGCCGGCCAGAAGCATCGAAGCCGCGGTCGGCGCAGCCACGTGGCCCGTGGGCGCCCAGGTGTGGAACGGCCACAAGCCCGCCAGAATTGCGAAACCGACAAACACCAGCGGGAAAGCCCACATCTGGAAGCCGCGCGGGAAGGGAAACTTGGCCAGCTCCAACAGGTCCATCGTTTTTGCGCCCGCCAGAACGTAAGCTGCCATGATGCCGACGAAAACCATGGCGCTGCCGACAAAGGAATAGAGCGCCAGTTTCATCGCGCCGTATTCCTTCCGCGTCGAACCCCAAATGGCGATGAGGAAATACTTGGGGATAATCGCCAGTTCGTAAAACACGAACAGCAGAAACAAATCGAAACTCAAGAACACACCGTACACGCCGCCGATGAGCGCGAGGTAAAACGCGAAGAACTCCTTGACGCGATGCTCGAGGTTCCAGGAAAAGAGAATCCCCGCCACAGCCGCGAGGCCGGTCAATAGAACCAGTGTGAGGCTGATTCCGTCGGCAGCGAGGTGATATTCGATGCCGAGTGAAGGAATCCACCGGACTTTAGCGATGGTCTCAATCTCGCCGGCCCTGGCCTGCACCACGTCCGCCAGCGCCAGAGCCAAGCCGAGAACCGTTGTAAGCAAGGCCACCACCCGCGCCGCGCGGGCGTTGCTCCCTGGGAGCAACAACACCAGCGCCGCTCCGATGAATGAGGTGTAGACAGCCCAAGCGAGCATGGCTATGTGGGAGGCGTCATTGAATAACGGACTGCCTTCTCCAAGAGGAGCAGGCCCTGAGGATCAACGAATTGAGAGGCTCGGAGAACTTCAAGGTCAGCCTCTCTGGTGAACTTTTTCGCCATATCTTCAAAATGGGTTGCTTCTGGTTCCTCCCTTTCTGTCTAAAACTTCAACCCTTCTACCATTTGCACGACTGTCGAGTTGATGACGCCGAGCACCAGTTGAGGATAGATCCCCAGCACGAACATCAATCCAATCGCCGGCAGCACCAACACTCGCTCCGTTAGCGTCAAGTCAGGCAGCTTCGACCATTTTTCATTGAGCGGCCCGTTGAAGATACGTTGTAAGATCGTCAGCATGAAAATTGCCGTTACGAGCAGCCCGATGACTGACAGCGCCGTCGCCCACGTCGCCAGTGCAAAGGCGCCTTTGAAGATCAGAAACTCGCCGATGAAGCCATTCAACCCCGGCAAGCCGAGGGACGAAAACAGCGCGATGCCCATCAGGCCACAAAAGATTGGCGCGATTTTGCGCAGTCCGCCGAAGTCGTTCAACCCGCGCAATCCCCCGCCCCGCTCTTCGAGGAAACCGACGAACCAGAACAAGGTCGAAGCTGTCAGGCCGTGATTGAACATTTGAAGAAAAACGCCGTTCAATGCCGCGGCTTTTTCGGCGGCCAGCCCAGCCTCATTGCCGGTGAAACGCGTTACTGCAAAAATTCCCAGCAGACAGTAGCCGAGGTGATTGATCGAGGAATAGGCCAGGACCCGTTTCAAGTCTCTTTGCGCAAACGCCGCGCTGGCCGAGAAGGTTATTGTAATGACCGCCAGCCAAAGCAGCAGCGTCAGCATCCAGCGCATCTGTTCGGGGAAAATCGGCAACAGAATGCGCAGGAAACCGTACACGCCCATCTTGGACATTACGCCTGTCAACAGCATGGTAGTGCCCGTCGGCGCTTCAGCGTAGGCGGATGGCAACCAGGTGTGAAACGGAATCAGCGGAACTTTGACGGCGAAGCCCAGGAATGCACCCGCGAAAACCACCAGCGCCAGTTGCCGTACCGTCAGGTCGTACCAGCCGAGGTTCACCGACAGCGCAGAAGCCAATGTCCCGTTGCGGCCCAGCTCTGCCAGTTCGATGAAGTCGAACTTGCCGGTGGAAAAAAACAGGGCCAGGAACGCCAGCAGCATTGCCACGCTGCCGGCCATGGTATAGACAAAAAACTGCGTCGCGGCAGCCGTGCGTAAGGGCCCGCCCCAAAGCTTGATGAGGAAAAATGCTGGGACCAGGCTCAGCTCCCAGAAGATGAACCAGTGGAAAAAGCTTAGCGCGGTGAAAGTCCCGAACAAGCCGGCTTGCAGAAAGAGGACCAGGGCGAAGTAGATTGGCACGCGCTGCTCGATCTTCCACGAGGCCAGCATGGCCATCGGCACGACGATGGCCGAGAGCAAGACCATGAGCAGGCCAAGACCGTCAACACCGACGTGATACTGCGCCGCCAAAGTCGGAATCCAGACGTGTTGCTCCTCGAATTGAAGGTCGCCGGAAGAGGAGTTGAATTGTCCCCACAAAACCAGCGCCAGTGCCAGGGAGGCAAAGCTGAAACCCAGCGCCAACCAACGGGCCAGTTTCTGCTTTTCGGCCTCCAGGCCAATAACCACGAACCCGCCAACGAGCGGCACTGCCGTCAGGAGCGTGATGAGCGGAAAGGCATTCATGACGCGCGGCAACCCCAAATCAAAAACAGTGCCAGCACCGTCAGTGCGATGCCGATGATGCGAAGATAGTTCTGCACGCGGCCATTTTGCAGCCGCGACAAGAGGCTGCCGCCCCCACTTAATCGCCGACAGCTTTCATCGAACCCAGGATTCACCACATACTCGTCGAAGAAACGGCTGACCCAGGAAATTGCGAGGACGACATAGGAGACCGCCTGCACTGCGCCGTTCCAAACCCAGCGATCCAGCCAATCGCAAGTCTTGGCCCACCAGCGGTTGAAGGAGACGAGCGACCAATCGTAAATTTCGTCAACATAGTATTTCTGCCGCAGCACAGTGAAAACCTCCGGCCATACGCGTTGGAGCGCATCCACTTCGTCTGCCTTGGCCGCCGGTTTGCGTCCATAAAGCCACCAGCCCGAACCGATGCCGAGAAAAACAACCGCACTCGAAAACCCGATCAAGCCCAGCACTTCGCTCTCGAGCAACTTGCCGAACTCAAGGGCTGTTCGTTGCCCGCTCAGGAAATCCTTAAACCAGGGCCAAGCCGGCGTGCCAATGAAGCCGAGGAAGATGGCGAACATCGCCAGGATGACGAGTGGAATCCTCATGACACCAGGGCTTTCGTGCGGAACGTAGGACAGAGGTCGGAGGTCCTCCGACCTCTGCCCTCCGACCTCTGCCCCGCCAGCCCTGCTCTGACCAAAGAACACATAGCAAACTTGCCGCGTCATGTAGAACGCCGTGAGGAGCGCGCCGAAGACGCCAAGGTAAAACGGCCAATGCGATAGACGCCAGCCATGCGCGGCATGGAGGATTTCGTCCTTGCTCCAGAAACCGGAGAGGAGGGGGAAACCGCTTAGCGCCATCATGCCAATGGCGTAAGTCGCGAAGGTGACCGGCATGAATTTGCGCAGCCCGCCCATGTTTCGGATGTCCTGTTGCTCATGACACCCGTGAATCACCGAACCGGCGCCCAGGAACAGCAGCGCCTTGAAGAACGCGTGGGTGATCAGATGAAACATCCCGACCGCCACTCCACCCACTCCCAGCCCCATCATCATGAAGCCCAGTTGTGAGACCGTGGAGTAAGCCAGGATGCGCTTGATGTCGGTCTGCGCGACGGCGATGCTCGCGGCGAAAAGGGCGGTGACGACGCCAACCCAGGTGACCGCTTGAAGCGCGGCCGTCTCAGCCGCCGCAGCCACAGGATGCGCTGCCATCAATGGATACACCCGCGCCACTAGAAACACACCCGCCGCGACCATGGTCGCCGCGTGAATGAGCGCGCTCACCGGTGTCGGGCCTTCCATCGCGTCCGGCAGCCACACGTGGAGGGGGACCTGGCCTGACTTTCCGATGGCCCCGCAGAAAATCAGCAGGGCGATGCCCGTCGAAACCGCCATGCCGATAGCGGCGGTTTGGGCGACCAATTTGGCGAGCACGGATTGCTCCAGGCAGCCGCTTCCGTTGTCGTAGAACAACAGCGTGCCGGTTTGCGAGTAGAGCCAGACCATGCCGAGCAGAAACGCCAGGTCGCCGATGCGCGTCGTAATGAAAGCCTTCTTTGCCGCCGCCGCCGCGCTCGGTTTGTGATACCAAAACCCAATCAGCAGATACGAGGTCAAGCCCACCAATTCCCAGCAGATGAAAAACATCAGCAGGTTGTTAGCAATGACCAGCCCGAGCATCGCCGCTGCGAACAACGACATGAAGCAGAAGAAGCGCGTGAAGTTTTCGTCGCGCGCCATGTAGCCGATGCTGTAGATGAAGATCAGCAGACCTACCAGGGAGACCATCACCAACATCACCGCTGCCAGCGGATCCAGCACCCAGCCCAATTTCAGCCAGCGGTCGCCGAATTGGAACCAGGGGAAATTGAAAACCTGCCGCGCGGCCTCTCCATACTGGCCGGAGCGTTCGAGCGCGCTCACAAAAGCTGCGCAGGAAAACATCAGGGCCAGCCACATGGAACCGATCGCCAGGGAGGCCGCCAACTTCCGCTGGCGCTGCTTGGCGAAGGCGCTCAACGCCGCCGCCATTGCAGGCAGTGCCGGAATGAGCCAGAGATAGTCCGCTGCTCGGCTCATTCGTTCGTGATTCCG
>WNGQ01014938.1_pt1 | contig 15803 bp, 16 predicted proteins | sample 5407661 | NCBI WGS metagenome assembly WNGQ01 (sample SAMN13153382, study PRJNA577476) | soil metagenome | isolation source: 60 cm soil or saprolite under Garry oak tree replicate 2 | place: USA:California | collected 2016-06-15 | reverse complement strand
CACCAATCCCGCGCTTGCCCGCAAATCCGAAGCCTGTACCACTGTTCCGGAAAGTACCGCGGGGCCCTGCACGGTCGCCGTATGTCCTTCAATCGAGATATTCGCTCCCATCCGCATCATCTCGCTCGCATGCATAAAACGATTTTCAAAAATCGTCTCGGTAATCAGGGACGTGCCTTCCGCCTGCGTGGCCAACACCATATACTGCGCCTGCATGTCGGTCGCGAATCCCGGATACTCTTCCGTGGTCACGTCCGCCGCCACCAATTTCTCTGCGCCGCGAACGCGAATCGTGGTCGCGTCCACAATGTCAATTCGCGCTCCTGCCTGCTGCAGTTTAGCAATCACAGCGCCCAAATGTTTCGGCTCACAATTCGTAATCGTCAAATCCCCGCCCGTAATCGCTCCAGCGACCAGAAAAGTTCCCGCCTCGATCCGGTCCGGAATCACGGTGTGTTCCGTGCCGTGCAGTTCCTTCACCCCGTGAATGCGCAGCGTCGAAGTCCCATCCCCGCAAATCTCCGCGCCCATTTTTCGCAGCATGACAATCAAATCCGTAACTTCGGGCTCACGCGCCGCATTTTCCAGCACAGTTTCGCCGTCCGCCAGCGCCGCGGCCATCAAAATGTTTTCCGTCCCCGTCACGGTGATTTTTTCAAACACGATGTGCGCGCCCCGTAATCGCCGCCCGCGCGAACCATTCCCATGCACCTTCGCTTCAATGTACCCATGCGACGTCGCAATCTCCGCGCCCATTTGCTCCAGCGCCTTCAAGTGCAAATCCACGGGCCGCGCCCCGATCGCGCATCCACCAGGCAACGAAACCCGCGCCGCTCCCACACGCGCCATCAGCGGCCCCAGCGTCAAGATGGACGCGCGCATCGTCTTCACCAATTCGTACGATGCCTCGGCATGATTCAGCCTGGGCGCTTGAATCTCGTAATCGCTTGCCGGAATCGCGTTCGCCGTAACTTTCGCATCCATGAACGCCAGCAGCTTGCTCATCGTGACCAGGTCGCGCACCTTGGGGACATTCCGCACCACGACCTTGTCCGCCGTCAGCAGTGCCGCCGCCATCACCGGCAGAGCGGAATTCTTCGCCCCGCTGACGGCCACCGTTCCCCGCAGCTCCTTCCCGCCCTTGATCAGAAATTTATCCATCCGCTCTCTGTTTAATTCCTTTCGCTTCTCGTTTCTTCGTTCTAACCTGTAATTACGAAGTAGTGGAAAAGAAGAAGGATCAAAGCGCCGGTTCTCTGGCCGCCCCATGTATCCATCACTCTTCTCCACCGCCTTCTGACTTTGTCGCGTGAAACCCTTTCATTCAACTTAAAGCTTATGACCTAGGACTTAGAGCTCATTTCTCCCAGCGCCGCCCGCAAGTTTCCCTTCGCCTGCGCCATCCGCCTTCTTGCCTCGCGTGCCTGCACGCCCTTCTTAAGCATCACCAGCGCCACGCGCATATTGTGTCCCGCCGCCCGCAAAGCGTGTTCCGCCGCAGACACACTCTTCCCGCTCGCCTCCGCCAAAATCCGCAAAGCCCGCTTCGCAACCTTTTCATTCGTCAGCACGACATCTATCATCAGGTTTTCATACACATGTCCGAGTCGCGCCATCGTTGCTGTACTGAGCATGTTAAGCACCATTTTCTGCGCTGTCCCGGCCTTCATCCGCGTCGACCCCGTCAGCACTTCCGGCCCCACCTCCGCCGCAATCACGATTCTCGCCAGCCGCGCCACCGGCATCTTCCGGTTCGACGTAATCGCCACCGTTGTAGCGCCTCGCCGTCTCGCGTATTTCAATGCGGCCAGCACGTACGGCGTCGTTCCGCTTGCAGTTACTCCCACGACCACGTCATTCCTCGTCAATTTTCTCGCGCGCAATTCGCGCTCCGCCTGACGCACGTCATCTTCCGCCCCTTCCACCGCCTGCGTAATCGCCCGCCCGCCTCCCGCAATCAGCGCCTGCACGAGCTCAGGCGGAGTCCCAAACGTCGGCTGGCACTCCGCCGCGTCCAGCACCGCCATGCGTCCGCTCGAGCCTGCTCCCACATAAATCAGCCGCCCGCCTTTCCGAATCCCTGCCACAATCGCATCCACCGCCTGGGCAATCGCGGGGATTTCTCTGCCAACCGCCAGCGCCACTTTGCGGTCTTCGCGGTTCATTAATTCGACGATCTCCCGCGCCGTCATGCGGTCGAGATTCTTCGACGCTGGGTTTCTCTGCTCGGTCAGCCTGGATTCTTTGGGAATGACAGCTCTCGAGGGCTTGGGCATGCTTCCATTATAGCGGTGCGTCGTGAAATCCTCGGCTGCGAACCGTTGCTTTCGTGCCTACTGCAACAAAAGAGAGAACGTGCAGTTCGAGCCGTGGTTTCCACATCGTGGGCGGAATTGACAGTTCTGGACACAACCGGTCATCTTCTTCCCATCTTCCGTCGCCGGATTCAGCTATGCTAAAACCACCCGGCCAGATCCATCTCTTAGAGCGGATGGAAGGGAATCCATGTCCCTGGATGTTCTCAAAAAGCTTTTCGAAAAGCATTTCCACGCGCCGGCCACGCGCATTCAGCCATTGCAGGGCGAACTGGGCGGTTCCGGCCGCAAGATTATCCGGCTCGCCAACGATCGCGTCACCGCGGTCGGCATTGTGTATGGCGGACGCGAAGAGAACGTCGCCTTCCTCGCGTTCTCCAGGCACTTTCGACGCCACGGCCTGCCGGTTCCGGAAATCTATGCCGAGGACCTTGACCACGACGCCTATCTCGAAGAGGACCTCGGCGACACCTCGCTCTTCGAATTTCTCTCCCAGAATCGCTCCGGTGAGAACATTGCTCCTGCCGTCGTCGAAGCCTATCGCAAAGTCGTTGCCACCCTCCCGCGATTTCAGGTCGAGGCTGCCCGCGACTTGGACTACAGCTTCAGCTATCCCGCTGCGAGCTTCGATCGCCAGTCCATCGCTTGGGACCTGAACTATTTCAAGTATTATTTTCTGCGCCTTGCGGGCATTCCTTTTAACGAGCACGCGCTCGAAAACGACTTCAACCGCCTTAGTGATTTCCTTCTCAGCGCCCCGCGTGATTATTTCCTCTACCGGGATTTTCAGTCGCGCAACGTCATGCTGCGCGACGGCCAGCCTTTTTTCGTGGACTATCAGGGTGGCCGCAAAGGCGCGCTGCAATATGATCTCGCCTCGCTTCTTTTCGACGCCAAGGCCGACCTCCCGCCCGAACTCCGCGACCACCTGCTCTACGATTATCTTCGCGCGCTCGCCAACTTCATTCCCGTGGATCGCGAAGCTTTCCTCGGCCATTACTATCCTTACGTTTACGTTCGCATCATGCAGGCGCTCGGGGCGTACGGATATCGCGGCTTCTTCGAACGAAAGGTGCACTTCCTTCAGAGCGTGCCCTACGCTCTCAAAAACATCCGCTGGCTGCTTCACAATGTCGAGTTGCCGATTGAGCTGCCTACGCTTCTGGGCGCTTTCCAAAGCATGCTTGCTTCAGAAAAGTTGCAAAGCATCGCCTCGGAAGCCGACAACCTCGTCGTTCGCATTTTCAGCTTCTCGTTTCATCACGAATTGCCCAAGGACGAGACCGGCAACGGCGGTGGCTTCATCTTCGATGGCCGCGGACTCCCGAACCCGGGCAGGGAAGAGCGCTGGCGTGTTCTCCCTCATCGACGCGACCGCAGACAACTACCAGCGCCGCGGCTTCAAGAACTTAATGGTGAGCTTTGGTTGCACCGGCGGGCAGCATCGCTCGGTCTATCTGGCTGAACAACTCGGAAAGCATCTCCGTGGCCGAAGCGGCGTCGAAGTCGTCGTCCGCCACCTGGAACTCGAACAGCTCGGCATGCTCCACGCCGTCGTGGGCCATCTCGCCAAATGAGCATTTCCCGTCTTCTTCTCTGTGACCTCTGTGCTCTTGTTCTCTGTGGCCTCTGTGTTAATCCGTTTCCGAACTCGCCACTCGCCACTCGCCACTCGCCACTGGTTTTCCCATGAAAGCCATGATCCTCGCCGCCGGCCTCGGCACGCGCTTGCGTCCGCTAACCGACTCGCGCCCCAAAGCACTGGTCGAAATCAACGGCCGCACCCTCCTCGAAATCACCCTCGCGCGCCTGCATACCTTTGGCATCAACGAAGTCATCATTAACGTCCATCATTTCGCCGACATGGTCGTCGACTACCTGAAATCCAAAAGCAACTTCGGCATGCGCATCGAAATCTCCCGTGAAGACGATCTCTTGCTCGACACCGGCGGCGGCCTGAAAAAAGCCTCGTGGTTTTTCCTCGAAGGTTCTCGTCAGGACAGCGCATCGCAAAGCACCGAAAAGAAGACTAGGAGTGTCATTCCGAGCGAAGCGAGGAATCCTGGCAAGATGCCAACATCACCAAACAACGATCAGGCGTTGCGCGCTTCATCAAATTCCGATGAGCCTTTCCTGCTCCACAACGTCGATGTCATCAGCACCATCGACCTTCACCGCATGCTCCAATTCCGCAACGAACACAACGCCCTAGCGACCCTGGCCGTACAATCCCGCGCCTCCTCTCGCCTCCTCCTTTTCGACGAGAAAAGCCAACTCGTGGGTCGCGCCCCTGCAGGCGGTACCGAGGCTGTCGAAGAGCCTGTCATCCCGAATGCAGTGAGGGGTCCTGGCAAAATACCTGCATGGCCAAAAAACGATCAGACAACAAAGGCTTCAAGCCCTAATGCCATCCGTCCCCTCGCCTTCTCCGGCATCCACATCATCTCCCCCCGCTTCCTCTCGATGCTCACAGAAGAAGGCGTCTTCTCCATCATTGACGCCTACCTCCGCCTCGCCGCCCAGGGCGAAAAAATCCTGGCCTTCCGCGCCGACGAATACTACTGGCGCGACCTCGGCCGCCCCGCCGACCTCTCCCAAGCCGCCCTCGACCTCCAGCAGCGAGTCATCGAGTAGGCCACCGCGGCTTGTACAAACACACCATTCTGGTGCATACTGGTGCTATGAAATCCAACAATAAGGCGATTCGCCAAAGCGTCACTCTTCCGGCAAAAACCGCAGCACAAGTTCGCCGCCTGGCAGAAACTCGCAAGGTCAGCTCCAACCGCATACTCGTAGAGCTCATCGAAAATGGCATCGAGGCGGAGAAGCGCAAGCAACAAGAGTTTTTCGACCTCGCCGAACGTTTCCGTAATACCGCTGACCCCGAAGAGGCGAAGCGTCTCGGCGATGAATTGGGCCGTTTAGTCTTCGGCAATTGAATGCCCAGGATCGAGCGTTGGGACAATCTTCCAGAAGGCGTCCGACAGCATCTCGTTGATCGGATGCGCGACCGCGCCGTCAGCCTCGCCGACCTCAATCAGCTTCGCCTCTGGATCGAGTCGCAGCCCGAAGTCCCGGAAGGGGACTGGTTCAAAGACTTCGGATCATTCAAAATCTGTGGTCGGGGTTCTTATCCCAAGACCTTCCTGCTCCGCGGCCAACTCGCCAAAGGCAAGGCCCTGTAATTTGCTTGAACGGGGCACTATTTCCTCTGTATTGTATGACTAATGCCCGCTCGCGATTACCTCGGCGAATTTGAGCACATCGTGCTTCTCGCGGTTTTGCGTCTTGGTGATCAAGCCTACGGAGTAACCGTTCGGCGGGAGATCGAAGTGCGCACGCGCCGCGAAGTTTCCATCGGCGCCATTTATGCCACGCTGGACCGGCTCGAGGCAAAGGGCTACGTGCAATCCCGCTCTGGCGATCCGACTCCAGAACGCGGCGGACGCTCGAAGCGCTTCTTTCGAGCCACTCCACAAGGCGTGTCCGCCGTTAATCGTACCCATCGCGCTCTCCGGAGCCTGACTGAAGGTCTGGATCTTGTCGGGAGCCGTTCATGAGACATGCGGCTCCAAGCCTTCGGCTACCGCGCCTCGCCGCTTGGCTGGTCTCTCTGTTTGGCTCCTCCGAGCAGGCGGAATCCATCCTTGGCGACCTCGCTGAGGAATTTTCAGACATCGCCTTGAAATCGGGAGTTGCGTCTGCCCGCCGATGGTACTGGCGTCAAAGCCTGAAAACCATCGCTCATCTTGCGAGTAGGAGCTTCCGCACAGCACCATTGTCGCTAGCCGGCATAGTCCTCCTGGGTTTCCTTTTCCGTTGGTTCAGCGCAACATTTCCCGAGCGCGTGGTCATTGCAATTCTTCGCGCACAGCGGCCCTACTCCAAACTGCACTACGACTTTTACGTATGGCTTGTGACTTACGGCATTCCCATCGTTGGCGTCATCCAGATGATTCTTATCGGTTGTATCGTTGCAGCTTTTGCTAAGGGAAGGGAAATCGTCGCGATGACAACCTTGTCCATCGTCTCTTCCTTCGCTTTCCTGCTCCACTTTCTCCTGGTGGGAGGGCACTGGTCAAATTCCATTTTCATTTTCCCATGGCGATTTCTGATCATTCAGGTCGAGAATTTGGTTGCACTCGTAATTGGTGGAGTCTTTGTTCGTGAACTTAGATCAGTCCCGGCGCGCCGGGTTTTAAGTACATGACTCTAGTCGGACGAACCAGCAGGAGGTCCTTGCATATGCTGCATCACAGAGTCGCGATAATCGCCCTGGTAGTTGTGTCCTTTGCCGTAACGACAAGTGCACCTGCGGACCTAACGCCCGCTGATTCCAGGAAAATCGCCCCGGACTTCAACCTCGAAGACTCGACTGGCGCGCTCATCAAATTGTCCAGTTACAAAGGCCGCGTCGTGTTGCTGGATTTTTGGGCTACCTGGTGTACGGGATGCAAACACGAAATTCCCTGGTACATGGAGTTCCAGGACAAATACAAAAAGAGCGGGCTTTCCGCCATTGGCATGTCCCTGGACGATGATGGCTGGAAATCCGTCAAGCCATTCCTTCAAGAACATAAAATTAATTATCCGATTGTGATTGGCGATTGGGGTGATATGAGAAAACGCTTCGGCTTCAATTCGATGCCTGCAACGCTGCTCATCGATCGCGACGGCAAAGTCGCGGACCTTCACGTCGGCATGGTAGACAAAGAGGCTTTCGAGCGCGAGATCCAAACCCTCCTCAAGGAGGCCGCGACGAAGACAAGCAACTAGCGTTCCCGGCCTCGAATTGCCTTGACTGGGCATTTAAGCTAGTTCTAATGCGCTGCGGCTGTGGCGAATCCGAGTGCCTGCATTATTGCGTCGTGCAAATCGCTCCGCACCTGTTGAATCTTTTGATTCTCGCGCGTCGGGTGTACGCGATTCGTCAAGAACACCACAAACAGTTGCCGGTCGGGATCGATCCAGATGGATGTCCCCGTGAACCCGGTGTGCCCGAAGCTGTGAGCGGAAAAATACTGTCCGCTCAATCCGCCCGGTGTAGGCACGGCCCAGCCAAGCGTACGCGTTCCGCCGGAAAGTTGCTGCGGCGTGGTGAACTGCGCCACCGTCCCGCGCCGCAAAATCCGCTGGTGCGCGTACACGCCGCCGTTCAGCAGCATCTGGCAAAACGCCGCCAAATCTGGCGCGGTGCTGAATACGCCCGCGTGCCCGGACACACCGCCAATCGCAAAGGCATTTTCGTCGTGCACTTCACCTTGCACCAGCCGGTGCCGCAAATTCTTGTCAAACTCCGTCGGCGCAATCTGCGGCCACAGCTTTTTCGGCGGCTTGTACATCGAGTCTTTCATTCCGAGGGGCAAGAAAATAAAACTGTTCGCCAAGTCATCGAGCTTTCTTCCCGTCAATCGTTCGATAATCTCCGCCATCAGAATAATTCCCAGGTCCGAATAGATTTCCTTCGTTCCCGGCTCGTACTCGAGCGGTTCCGCAAAGATCTTCGCCAGGGTATCCTGCTTGCCCTTCGATGTTCGCCAGTACTCCTTGAATGCCGGCAATCCTGAGGTATGCGTCAGCAAATGCCGCACTGTCACGCGGTGCCGCCACTCGGGCTGCGGCCCGCTCGCCCACTCGGGCAAGTAGCGTTCGACTTTCGCATCCAAATCCAGAGGCACAGCGAAATCGCCTTCCACTAGTTTCGCAACCAACGTTGTCGTCGCTACGACTTTGGTCAGTGAAGCAATATCGTACATCGCGGAATCCCACGGCAAGCGTTGCTCCAGGAAATGCCTTGTCTTTCACCGCGCGCTCGATCACCTCGTAAGCGGGACGCAACTGCGAATCTTCGCGCGCGTCCATCGGCTGCACCGTCATCGGATTCGCCGGCACTTCGATTCCGAATCCGGCCTTCAAGTTCACACCAGGCACCGTCACGGGCAAATGCCCGCGCACCGGAATTTCTCCAAACAGCGCGCGCGCCACAGAAATTTGCGCGACGTCGCTGATACCAAACGCGGCGAGCCACGTCTCCGCCTGCGGAAACCTCTCGATCAAATAGGGACTTCCCAATCCCACCGTAATTACTGGCTTCCCGGTTTTGAAGACTTGCTCGGCCAGCGCCGCCTGCTCCGCAGGCACATCCACATTTCCCTTGCGATCGCTTACGCGCACAAAGAAAGCAACAATCGCGACGTCGTAAGAATCCGGTGGTGGCAACCTCAGAATGCCGGCATTCACAAATCGCGTATCCGCGCGAAGAGTGGTCACGGAATCAAAGCGCGCGCGCAATTCGCGTTCGAGGTCCTCTCCGGGATACGGCTCCGGGTCCGCATAAAACGCCAGCAACAGCGCCCGCAAAGGCTTTGTTCCATCGAGCGGCAAGCGGTGCGGCGTGTCTCGCAGCAGCGTCACGCCGCGATCCGAAATTTCCTGCGCCTCTTTTTGCCATGCGGCGGTGCCAAATTTGTGATTCAGCGCATTCACGTCCACGAGACGGCTCGTATTCAATCCGAGCCGCGCCTTCGCTTGCAGGATGCGCCGCACCGATTCATCCAGACGTTCCTTCGATATTCGCCCCGACTTCACCGCGCCTTGCAGCGCCTCGAACGCCGCATCCGGCACCGGCGACATCAGCACGCAATCCGCTCCCGCCGCCACCGCGCGCACCGCGGCTTCTCCCGGCGCGTAGCGTACGGTAATGCCGCCCATCTCCATCGCATCGGTTACGATCAGTCCTTGATATCCAAGCTCCTTCCGCAACAAACCGGTAAGAATGTTCTGCGACAAAGTTGCCGGCGTGTTTAGATCGGGTTCGATCGCGGGCACTGAAAGATGACCGGTCATAACGCTGCTCACGCCGGAGGAGATTGCCGCGCGAAAAGGAACGAGTTCCAGGCGTTCCAAGCGCTCGCGGTTCGCGCGAATCACCGGCAAATCGATGTGCGAATCGGCAGCCGTGTCGCCATGTCCGGGAAAATGCTTGGCCGTCGCCAGTCCTCCGTTGTCCTCGACACCCTTCACAAACGCGGAAACAAATTCGGCGACTCGCTGCGGGTTCTCTCCGAAGGACCGCGTGTTGATGATCGGATTTCCGGGATTATTGTTCACGTCGGAATCCGGTGCGTAAACCCAGTGCACGCCAGTGGCGCGCGCTTCGAGCGTGGTAATTTTCCCCATGATGTACGCATCTCTGGGATTTCCGGCGGCGGCCACGGCCATCGCTGTGGGGAACGAAGTCCCTTCGTCGTAACGCATTGCCGTTCCACGCTCGAAATCCGCGCCGATGAGAAGGGGCAGCTTAGACTTCGACTGTAGCTGATTGGCAAGCACCGCGGTCGGGTACGCTTGGCTCTTCACGATTCCGAGCGGCGAGCCATGTGTGATGACAATAAATCCGCCGACGTGCAGGTCCTGAACATCATGCTGGAGCTGCCGGTAAGCATCCGAGTCGGTGGCTGTGAAGCTCCCGTGGTAGGTGGTGAAGAGAAGCTGCCCAATTTTTTCGTCCACGGTCATTTTGTGCAGCGTGGACTCCACCCACGCGCTCGCAGCAGGCGATAAACTCTTCGCAGCTGTTTTGGTGCCGGCGGCGGCCTTTTGTGCGGCCGACTTTTTCTCGCTTGTAGCGTTGTTTTGGCTGCGTGCTTTTTGGGCCATAGAGATGAGCATTAAGACAGGAATCACGAACAGAATGCGGACGTGGCGTCCTTCCATCAGTTACAATCCCCCCGCGCAGCCCGCAGTCTGCATTTATTCATAGCACACGCACAACGTGGCCTCAACGCAGCCGGGGCGAGCGCGTTCCAGAATATCATTGTATTGTTTCAACGCAGGGGGACGATTTGACCGTCACGAAACGCGCGCTCACGACACTTGTTCCATTCGCTTTGATTTTTTCGGTGCTTTCGCCTATTCGATTGACTGCGCGCCCGTCTCCCAAACGCTCAGGGCACGCCGCCCGTGTGCAGACGGGCCTCGACGTTCTTGAAGCGGAGAAGTTCGCGCCTCTGCGAGGCAAGCATATCGGCCTGATTACCAATCACACCGGTGTAGATTCGCAGGGCCGCAAGAACATTGATGTTCTCGCCAAGGCGCCGGGTGTGACTCTAGTTGCGCTCTTCAGCCCGGAACACGGGCTGGCGGGGCGCGCCGATGAGAAAGTCACCTCGACGAAAGATCCCACGACGAGTCTTCCCGTTTACAGCCTGTACGGTGACACGCGCAGGCCGACGGATGAAATGCTGCAAGGTATCGACGCGCTGGTCTTTGATATTCAGGATGCGGGCGTGCGCTTCTACACCTACACGGTGACGATGGCGTATTGCATGGAGGAAGCTGCAAAGCACAAAATCTCTTTCTTCGTTTTGGATCGCCCCAATCCCATGGGCGGAGAAATCGTCGAAGGCCCGATGCTCGATCCCGACAAGACGAGTTTTGTGGCGTATTTTCCCTTGCCCGTGCGCTATGGGCTGACGATCGGCGAACTGGCGCAGTTTTTCAACACGGAAAATCACATTGGCGCTGACCTCCACGTCATCACCATGCGGAACTGGCACCGCAATTATTTTTTTGAAAGCACCGGCAGCAAGTGGATTCCTCCTTCGCCTGCCCTTCGCACAGCAAAAGGTTCGGTGCTTTATCCGGGGATTGAAATTTTGCAAAACTCAGGCGTATCCGTTGGCCGCGGCACGCAAACGCCGTTTGAACAGTTTGGCGCGCCGTGGATCAACGGGGACGAAGTGGCTGCCGCGCTGAACGCGCGCAAGCTCCCCGGCCTGCGCTTCGTGGCGCAGGCCTTCATACCCATCGGCGGGCCTTTCAGCGGGCAGCGATGTGGCGGCGTATTCATTCGTGTTACCGACCGTTTCGCGGCTCGTTCCATGCGCCTGGGGCTGGAAATCGCGGAAATTCTCCAGAAGCTTTATCCCAAGGATTTTGATACCGCCAAGCTCGTTGGCCTCGTGGGAAATGCGGAAACGGTGCAGCAGGTTCAAAACGGCGTCTCTCCCGAAAAGATCATTGCCAGTTGGTCGGAGTCGCTCGCCGCCTTCGACCAAGTGCGCCGCAGGTATTTTCTCTACAAATAGGCCAGGCGGGTCCTCAAGGTAAGAATCATGGGAAATAAGGGCGACGGGGATAATATCCGCACGCTTCCTGTGATAAAGTGCCGTTTGCTATGCGAATTGTTTCACTGCTTCCCTCAGCCACGGAGATTCTCTTCGCTCTGGGCTTGGATCGCGAAATCCTCGGCGTCAGCCACGAGTGCGATTTTCCTCCGCAGGCGCGTAGCAAGCCTGTGGTCATTCATTCGCGTTTGCCGCACGGAGCTTCTTCGGCCGAGGTCGATCGCTTGGTGCGCGAATATGTTTCGCGCGGCGAGAGTCTGTACGCCGTGGACACGCAGAAGCTTGAAGAACTGCATCCTGATCTGATCATCACACAGGATTTGTGTCATGTTTGCGCCGCGTCGCCCGATGACCTCGCAACGGCCCTCACGCACTTTGACCGCCGGCCAGAAGTGTTGTGCCTGAACCCACAGGATTTGGGCGATGTGTGGCGGGACATTCTCCTGGTTGGGGAAGCAACTTGCCGCGGCACACAGGCGGAGCAGCTTGTGGATGAGATAGGGCAGCGGCAGGGGGCTTTAGAGCAACAACTGGATTCCTCGGCGCGCCGGCCGCGCGTTGCGTTTCTCGAATGGCTCGAACCGATTTACGTTGGCGGCCACTGGGTCCCCGAGATGATTCGCTGCGCGGGCGGGGAAGACGCCCTGGGCAGCGTGCGCACGCCGTCTTTCCGGGTTCATTTACAGGATGTGATTGAAGCCGAGCCCGACATACTGTTGATTGCCCCTTGCGGATACACGGCGAAGCAGGCACGGAGCGAATACGAATCGCTCGAGCTGCCTGACCAGTGGAACGCGATCCCCGCCGTGCGAAACAACCGCGTATACGCCCTCGAAGCCAGCAGCTATTTTTCGCGCCCCGGGCCGCGGCTTGTGACGGGCATGGAGATTCTGGCAAAAATCATCCAGCCAACGGTTTCTGTATCTAGCGAAGCCGAATCGGCGATCCTTCGGATTCCATCAGACAGAGCAATTAGGCGTGCCGCCTCTGTTTAGTCTCTTGGACAACTGTTGAGTTGAGATCCTTTCCTTCGCTCAGGATGACAACATAAAGCCCTAAAGCAGTTACACAAGACCGCAGTCGCGCGCGAGTGTGACCTCAGGACACCTGAACTTCGGGACAGTTGACAATCCCCGTTGCATATATAAGAATCCTATATGTAAGGGGGAAGGCTATGATTGGCTCGGGAATCAAGCGGGGCACGGCAGAACTGGCGGTGCTCAGCGTTCTACAGGATGGTCCGCTGCACGGTTACGAGCTGGCGCGGCGCATCGAGCAGCAAACCAACGGCGCCCTGCGCTTCACGCTGGCGGCCCTTTACCCGATGCTCTATCGCATGGAGCAACAGCGGTGGATTCGCGGCACTTGGGAGACCAGCGCCAACGGCCGCCGGCGCCGCTGCTACCGGCTGACGCCGGTAGGGAAGAAGAAGCTGTCGCCGCTGCAGCGCGAATGGGCGGAACTGTTCCGCGCACTGCAGCGGCTCACGAAGGTGGCCCATGCCTGATTGGCAAGAACTGGTTCGCCAGCGCCTCAAAGGACTTGCGCTTCATTCCTCAGAGAGGGAAGAGGTACACATCGAACTCGCAGCGCATTTGGAGGACGCTTACGAATCGTTACTCGGAGAAGGTGTGAGCGAGCCGGAAGCGGCCAAGCGAACGCTCTGTCTCGCGGATGATTGGCAGGAACTGCGGCGCGGGATCCAAAAGGCCAAAGTGGAGGAGAACCCTATGACGAAACGAGTTTCGCAATTTTGGTTGCCGGGTTTCTTGTCGCTCTTGCTGTCGATGAGCCTTCTCATGCTCATCCAGTTCTTCGGTCCCAAGCCCTTTATACCGAGCCGGAGCAGTTGGACGATGATTGCTCCGCTCGCGGTGATTTACATCCCCTGGTTTTTGTTATTGCCACTCATTGGGGCCATGGGAGCATATCTTTCCGGTCGGGCCGGCGCTTCGCGGCGTCTGGTGCTCTTATCTATTCTCTTCCCTGTCTTGCCGTATCTAACATTTTTTCTGATTGGTTTCCCGATTGCATTGATCGTTGAAGAACACGTAACGCATAACATTATGTTTGGAGCGTTTCTCGCAGGTCTAGTTGCGTGGGTGTTCCTTCCGGCAGTGGCCTTACTCGCCGGAGGACTTCCTATGCAGTTCTATTTTTCGCGGCGGTTAACTCAGCGTGGTGTGCCCAGTGTTTGACGCCGACCTGGTCCAGTGGCGATAGAAGGGCAGCCCGGCGAGAATCAGCAGCAGGCCGATGGAAGACCGGAGCGGTCGCTGGATGAACAGATTCACGGTAAGGGCGAAAGCGCCAGCCACAAAAATCGCCGGCACAACGGGATATCGCCACGCGCGGTACGGCCGCACCAGGTTCGGCTCCTTGCGGCGTGAGCCGTAAACCGAGGCAACAGAGAGGCCGTAGAAAATCCACTGCGCGAAGATGAAGAGCGAGAACAAGTCTTCAAACTGGCCGGTCAAAACCATGAGGCAGGAGATCACGGCCTGAAAAACGATCGCACCCGCAGGCGTGCGGTAACGTGGGTGGATGCCGTCCGCTACGCGAAAGAACAGGCCGTCCCTTGCCATCGCGAACGGCACGCGGGAGCCCGTGAGAACCGAGGAGTTGAGCGTGGTGAAGGCGGACAGGACCATGGCTGCCGTGATCCACGCTGCCGCCCGCGCTCCCGCAAAAACGCGCACCGTTTCCGAAGCGACGTTTTGCGCAGCGGCTACAGCCTCCATGGGGAGCACGCGGAAATACACAGCGTTTGCTAGCAAATAGATCACGCCGACGGTCATCGTGCCGCCCACGAGCGCGCGCGGGATATTTTTTTGCGGGTTGATGATTTCGGAGCCGGCGAACGTCAAATCCATCCACCCGTCGTAGGCCCAGAGCGCGCCGACCATCGCGGTCAAGAATCCAGTGAGCAGGATGACATTAAAAGAGGGCGGGAAAAGAGGATGCTCACTGGGCGGCCTCTTTCCTGCAAACACAAAGCCCAGAATTACCACTGCGAGGATCGCTGCGATCTTCAGGGCAGTGAGCACAACCTGGAGCCGTCCTGCCAGGCGCACACCGAGATAATTGATAAAACTCATGAAGGCGATGGCGGCGGCAGCCACGGGCTGCGCCCAGGTGAAGGCGAACTCCGAAGTATGCCCCGTGAATGGAACGGTTAGATGCAGAGTGAAGATGGGCGTGCGTATAGCAGGAAAGAAAAAGCCGAGAAAAATGAGAAAGCCCGCGGCGATCGTGGCGATGGACGCTGGCTTGCCGACCAGGTTGTTCATCCAGCCGAAGAGAAATCCCCAAACCGGCCCAATGCCGCGCCTGAGATAAACGTAGGCTCCGCCGGCCTCGGGCATCGCCGCGCCGAGTTCGGCAATGGTTAGCGCACCGAACAGTGAGAGAATACCGCCGACAATCCAAACGAGGAAGACGAGTCCCACGGAGCCAGTTGCGCGAGTCATCGCGCTGGGCACGAGAAAAACTCCAGTGCCGATGATGTGGCCCACGACCATGGCCATCGTGGCCCATGCGCCCAGCCCCTGCACCAGCTCCAGCTTTTTTTCGCCCATGATCCTACCCATGTTCCTCCATCCGCTTCCCGCGATTGGCTTCCAACAATTAGTCGGGCCTGATTATTCTGATTAGAATAGTCAGGGCTGACTAAGGCGTCCGCCCCGCCGAAGCCTGATCGCGCAGCGTAAGGCGGCTCGTCAGCGATCCCACGAGAAACGTCACAACGGCGCCGAAGGACCGTGGCAAGGCCCGCGAACATTCCGACGAGTGCGCCAGGAGCATTTGCTCCGCGGTCGAAAGTTCCCAGCAGAAACAAGCCCAGCAGGCTGCCGAAGGGAAGCGAGGCCACCGTAAGTCCTGTTTCGAGCAGCGGACCCCATTTGACGAATCCAAAGCCCATCAGCACGAAGCCCCATACCAGGGTCATGCCTCGCGATACGCGCAAGAATCGACGCGTGTCAATGCTTCGTCCCCAGAGCTTTGCAAAATCCAGCACGCTCGAAGCGGCCAGCGAGTTCAGGGAGCCGCTGGCGTTGGACATAGCCACCGCCACGATCGAAGCAAGAAGCAGACCCGCCAGCCCCACGGGCATCTCGCGTACGAGGAAGAGCGGCAGGATGCGGTCCGTCCTGTCTCCCGGCGCGAGAAGCGGGGTGTGCTGAGCAAAAACGAAAAGCAAAACGCCAATCAACAGGAAAACGATGAACTGAACGAGAACGATGACGCCGCTAGTCAAAAGTGCGCGGCTGCTGTCGCGCTGACTTTTTGCGGCGAGCAAGCGCTGCACGATGGTTTGGTCGGTGCCGTGAGTCGCCATGGTGAGAAAGGAGCCGCCGAT
>WNGQ01004702.1_pt1 | contig 15803 bp, 12 predicted proteins | sample 5407661 | NCBI WGS metagenome assembly WNGQ01 (sample SAMN13153382, study PRJNA577476) | soil metagenome | isolation source: 60 cm soil or saprolite under Garry oak tree replicate 2 | place: USA:California | collected 2016-06-15 | reverse complement strand
TCTCATACGTTCTAGCCAGGGAGGGAAAAATCTGGGAAAGGACCATCACTCCTTCTCCTTTGTCCGCAGGCCTCATTCACAGGCCTGCGGAGGTTTTTCCCTATCTTACCACCTCAGCACGAAACTTGACGAAGAGCCATCGGTCCTGCCATCGCAGGTACAACCAGTTTCATCCTAATACACTATCCAACTCTATCAGAGAAGTTCTTGACTCGTTGGATAGAGGTAGCTTCCGATAGGCTCCCATGCAAAAGAATGAACCTGACCCTCAAGAATGCACAACCTTGGGTGTTTCAGTAGGAATGTGTTATACTCTTCTCAAGACTCGTCTGACAGACTTGTTTGGAACTGAAAGGCTTGGGTGTTTCTTTTTACTTACTCACTCTTTAGCAAGCGTTTCTCTCCCTGTTTCTAACCAATTCCATTTACTATATTCCTCTTTTAGATAGAAAGGAACCAATCATAGATGAGCGAACAGCAGAACCTGCCGCCCAACTATTTCTATCATCAATTGCCCAATGGCATCGAGATTGGATGCAGCGATCATCAACGAACCTGAGGAGAAGCCAGGCCTCGCCCACCTCTTTGAATATATGCTCTTCCAGGGAACGAAGAGCAAGGATGCCCGGGCGTTAAATGAAGCGTTTGAGTCATTAGGAGTGCGCAAAGGAGCCAGCACAGGCTGGGAGACAGCGCGCATACTGGCGCAAATGGTAAACACGAAGTTTGATGCTACACTTCCGCTTATGCATGAAATTTTGCTTACTCCGACCTTTCCCCAGGAAGAACTAGAGCAAATGCGCAGCATTGTGCTGCAAGAGATTCGCCGCCGTGACGATGAGCCTATGAGCCGCATCTTTGATTTGGTGCGGGCCAGTTTTTACCGGGGAAGCGCTCTTGGCCGCCCTTCATTGGGTACAACGGAGAGTGTGCAACAATTGCAAAGACAGGACTTGCGCGACTTCTGGAAGGCACGCTACCAACCTGATAACGTACTTTTCTCTATTGCCGGTAAGTTCGACTGGGAGCACGTGGTTGAGCAAGTGGAGAAGCTTTTTGGCAGTTGGAGCGGGCAAACCACTCCTTCGCCGGAGGAGCGACCGGTTCCTACTGCCAGCCTGACGCTGGAACATCAAGAAGGGAAGCAAGAACACTTGAGTCTGATGTTCCCCTTCCCTAACTATACCGATCCTGACTATTATGCAGCCCAGGTGATAGGTGAGGTGCTTGGTGGGACTATGGCCTCACGCCTCTTTGTCGAGGTAAGAGAGAAGCGCGGACTGGTCTATGGTATCTCCGCCGGACTCACCAGTAACAAGCATATTGGAGCTACGCGTATCTACGCGGGAACAACGCCTGAACAGGGGCACGAATGCCTGGAAGTCATTGTGAACGAACTACGCAAGCTAGAGCAGGAAGGCATCACCACTGACGAACTGGAACGAGCCAAAGTCCAGTTGAAGAGCGAAAACGTGATGCGGGGCGAAGGGTCCGGATCACGTATGTCGGCCCTGGCCCATTCCTGGTGGTATGAACGGAAACTACGTACCATCCAGGAGGTTAAGGCGGCGATAGATGCAGTGACTCAAGAGCAGGTACTGGGTGTCCTGCAGCGCTTCTCCCCGCTTAACCCGCTGACGGTTGCTGCTATCGGCCCTCTCGACCGCGATACCCTGGTAGGGGACACACTATAAAAGTTACTCATGAAATGGTGGCCACCATTTCATGAGTACTCACTCCTGCATCTCTTCGTCAATCGGGGTAAAAGGATCGAGCACTAATTCTCCTGTGCGTACGATACGCGGACGCCGTGGCGTTGGGGGAATGTAGCCCGGAAATTTGCGTGCCCTACGCAGTTGCAGCTTACGCTCTTTGGCCTCAATAAATTCAATAGAGAGGCGGCGATAGAGGGATTCCCATTGATCGAGGATCCTGCTACGCTCATGTTTGGCAATAATCTCCAGGCTTTTCTGCCCCATTTGCGTACGTAGTGCCGGGTCGGCTAAAAGTTTGTCGATATAGCTGGCCATTTCATCACTATTGCCTGGTTGGAACAGGTAGCCATTTTCGCCATGATGGACGAGTTCTGGTAAGGCATATGAATTGGCGGCAACAACCGGTAGGCCACAAGCCACCGCTTCCATCGTCGAAAGACTCTGTAATTCTGCTTCGGAGGGTATGACAAACACATCCGATGAGCGCCGCAGGGCCAGCAGGTCAGCATCACGTACAAAACCCAGGAAGCTTACGCGGTCACCGAGGTTGAGGCGCTCCGCCTGCTCACGCAAGTCAGCTTCAAGAGGGCCAGCCTTACGCGGTCACCGAGGTTGAGGCGCTCCGCCTGCTCACGCAAGTCAGCTTCAAGAGGGCCAGCCCCGGCAAGAGCAATATGTGCATTGCTCTTCATTTTCGCCGCGGCATCAAGTAGCACATCGATGCGCTTTTCATTGTACAGGCGATTGACGTGCAGAACAATTGGACGATCTAAAGGCAGTTTGAGCCTCTGGAGAACCTGCTCACTCCGCTCCCCCGGTGTAAACTTCTTCAGGTCAATTCCATTAGAAATGACTTTAGCCGGGGCACGCAAGCCATGATCGTACAAGAGATTGAGAGCTGTATTCGTTGGCGCTGTAACGTACTCACAGCGATTACAAAAATTCACCAGGTACGAATAGGAAATGCTGCTAAATGGCTTACTAAACACTGGATCCGATGAAAGCGCAGGGCTTATATTGACGGGCAAGTAATGGTTGGTGACAATGACAGGTTTACGTAAGCCCCCAGCCAATATTTGAGCAATATTGCCCAGTACCACCGGTGAGTGGATATGGATAATATGCGGGTCACTTTTTTTCAAAAGATTGCGAATGGATACGAATGGCAAAAAAGGAATGCGCAAGGCCTTGTACGCGGGCCATTCAAAAGAAGAGAAGCGATAGACACGCACCTGGTGCTCGAGCCGCCGCTCATCTCGTGAGCCCTGACTGGGTGCAACCACCCACACCTGGTGCCCACGGTCAGCAAAATCGTGGGCAAGTCCATGTGTTACCGTTGGGACTCCACCGATGGTAGGCGGATAATGATCGGTAACGATCATAATACGCATATCTATCGCTCCGCTTGTTCCTTATCTAATAAGTTGAGCTATTCCTCAGGAGTAGCCTGGGTTGTTGCTTCAGCTGGAGCTGGAGCACCCTCCGGAGCTTCGGCAGCTTCCTCGGCCACCTCGGCGCGTGTGGCCGCAACCTTGGCCACGCCCTCTTTAGGATCAGTAATTAGTCTAACGTTCGCCGGCAGTTTGATATCTTCTGCGTGTAAAATGTCGTCGATTTCGGTTAATGGTGAGATATCGACTTCGATATATTCCGGTATCTCGCTCGCCAGGCATTCTACTTCGAGCGTATCCAGGAGATGCAACAAGACTCCGTTCTCATTCTTCACTGCGGGGGCTTCACCTACAAAGCGCAGCGCAACTTTGATTTTGAGGCTTTCGTTCATACTCACACGGAAGAAGTCCACGTGGAGCACCTTACCCGAGCGTGGATCATGCTGCACACGGCGAATCAATGCCGTTTGTACTCTTGTGACCTTTGGCATTCGTAGTGCAATGACACCCGTTGCTGCACGTGAGCGCCGCAAACGGTCGAAAGCCACGGCATCAATCTGCACGGCTTGAGATTCTTCCTTGTGTCCAAAGATATTACCGGGAATGATGCCTGCCTTGCGTAGACGCTTGGTCGCTTTTCCCATCACTTCGCGAGGAGCGATTTCTAATTCTGTCTGTTGTGCCATATTATTGTTTTTTCCTCTCTACTCTTTTCTCTTCGTTCTCTGTTCCTTAAAGAATTTCAATAGTGCCTCGGTCTTCATTGTATTGACTACGTCGCCGGCACTCAACCAACCTTTGCGAGCAATGCCTATACCATAACGCATATCATCCAATCCATCAAGTGTGTGGGCATCAGGATCAATAGGTATCTTCATGCCTCTATCGCGAGCCCGCCGCACAAGTCGCCAATCCAGATCCAGTCTTGAGGGACTGGCATTGATCTCTATACTTACTCCCTGGGCAGCGGCGGCATCAATTACTGCCTCCATATCCAATGTATACCCTGCTCTGCCAAGCAGAATACGCCCGGTGGGATGTCCAATAATATTGACATATGGATTGGAGATAGCATGTAGCATGCGTCGCGTCTGTTCCTCAGGCGACAGATTGAAATTACTATGGATCGAGGCAACGACAAACTCCAGGCTCGCCAGCACTTCATCCGCGTAGTCAAGGCTTCCGTCCTTTAAGATATCGCACTCGGTCCCTTTGAGAATACGCAAGCGCCCGGCATATTCTTCGTTCAGGCGGTCGATCTCTTCGTGCTGGCGGCGCAGACTATCTTCGCTTAGCCCGCCCGCGTAAGCGGCCGCCTTACTGTGATCGGTGATACCCAGGTACATAAAGCCGCGGGCGATACATGCCTCGGCCATGTCACGGATGGTATTCTGCCCATCACTCCAGGTGGAATGAACATGCAGTACGCCTCGCAGGTCGCTCTCTTGCACCAGTTTAGGAAGGGTACCATGGACAGCTGCTTCGATCTCTCCCATGTCTTCACGCAGCTCCGGTTCGATATAAGCCATACCGAGCGCCGCGTAGATATCGGTTTCATTCTTACAAGGGACAAGTTCCAGGTGTGGCTCTTTGCCCTTAAAGAGACCATAATCGTTAATAGTCATGTTCATACTCAAGGCCCGCCGCCGCAGGGGGATATGGTGTTCTTTGGAGCCTGTGAAGTGGTGGAGAGTATAGGGAAACTGGCTGTCCTTGACGACGCGCAGATCCATCGCAATACCGCTGCCCAGGATAACGCTTGACTTTGTATCCCCTTTACCGGTAATGGCCTGGATAGAGGGCTGGCTGGTGAAAAAATCCATGATTTTGTGCCTGGCTTCATCAGGAGCGTCATCGGCAACGCTTGCCACCATGTCTATGTCTTTTACCGTCTCGCGGCGGCGACGCAAGCTCCCTCCCACCTCCAAACGCACAATCTCCGGTAGTGAGGCCAGGGCAGCGCGGATACGCTCGGCCTCTTCTTCTGCCACTGGATAGAGAAAGCGGCCGGCATGCTGGGTAAGAAAGGCGATGCCCTGCAAAATATTATCCTGGGTCTTTTTGCCAAAACCTGGCAGGTGCGCCACTTTGTCCTCGCGAATGGCCTGCTCCAACTCGGCAATGCTGTTGACGTGCAACTCATTGTAAATGGCATTTATCTTTTTCGGTCCAACTCCCGGGATACGCATCATTTCGAGCTTGATGGGAGGAGTGTTCGCTTGTAGCTCTTCATAGAAGGCCATGTGCCCTGTATTGACAAGTTCTTCGATTCGCTTGACGATAGTTGATCCCAGCCCAGGTATGCCTTTAAGCTTGCCCTCTCGGGTGAGCTGTTCAATGTCCCCATCAAGGGCGCTGACGGCCCGGGCCGCATTTTGGTAGGCACGCCCCTCGAACGGATTGCTGCCCTCTTTCAGCTCAAGCAATCCCGCGACTTCTTCCAGGATATTGGCGATCTGATTTTTGTCCATACCATCTAATCTCACTTACTCGTTCGCTCGTTCAGGTTAAGCGCAAATCAAAAAATTCTGGCGCACGTGTTGTTACTTCAAACGGATTGCGTCCCTTGAGGTCTCGATTGAGGTATCTTTTGCAATCAAAATGCACCAGCAGCCAGCAGTACAACTCCGTGGTGACGAAGACCGCATCCCAGGGCTTTTCGCTACCCAGCACTTTATTACAGACGAAGCACCTGCCCATGCCCGCCTCGACCGCTCGCTCAAACCATTGGTAGACGAACTGGTGAAAGTCCTCCAGGTTCATCATATCCAGACACGACTCCGGATAACCAAAGAGCGCCGGATCAGGACACTCTCGAAAATCGTCATGTGTGCGGCTCAACGCTACAACAGGCGCCTTAATCGACACCTTGACTTCATCGTGTTCGGGGTCTTCACTCGAAGAAACTACATCCTGCAGCAGAAATCCTTCTCGCGCAAACCAGCTTAATAGTTCGTTTCTCATAAATTTGTTCTAGACGTACTGTGCATACCAATGTACCATTTAAAGGTGAGGGAGTCAACTTTTGAAATGTAGTGGCGCCCCTCGTGGGTGCCAGGTTATCCTTTCACCCTCTCCCACAACTCCAGCCACTCCACCAAACTATAAGAAGCAAATGTACGCCCCTGCTCGCGAATAATCTTCTCCATAGCCTGGAAACGTTGGCGGAACTTGCGGTTGGCATGGCGCAGAGCCTCCTCAGCATCTATATTGAGCCAGCGAGCTACTTTGGCCACCATATATAGCACATCGCCCATCTCTTCGTGTTGGTGTTCTGGCGTGCTCGCCTCTTGCAACTCCTGTAGCTCTTCTTGCACCTTGGCCAGCACGTCCTGTAAGTTCTCAAACTCGAAGCCCGTCCTGGCAACGCGCTTCTGGTACTCCTGGGCAACGATCAACGAGGGCGCCGCCAGCGGCACACCGTCGAGCACGCTTTCCGATTGCACGTCTTTGCCGGCGGCTATCCTCTCCTGTTTCTTGATGGCGTCCCAATTCTGTATCACTTGCCCGGCGCCGCTCACCTTGACTTCACCAAAGACGTGGGGATGGCGGCGAATCAGCTTGGCGTTGACATGCTCGAAGACATCGCCAATGGCAAAGTCTCCTTCCTGGCGAGCGATTTCAGCGTGCAGGTAGACCTGGAGCAGCAAGTCGCCCAGTTCGTCGGCCAGCTTCTCCATGTCGTTCTCTTCCAATGCTTCAACGACCTCGTAGGTCTCCTCGATCACATAACGGATCAGGGACTGGTGGGTCTGCTCGCGATCCCATGGGCAGCCGTCGGGCTCGCGGCGCAGGCGCATGGTGACGTAGCGTAACGTTTCAGGCAAGCGCAAGGCCGTCAACTCATCGAGGGGCGGGACATAGAGCGTGCTGAGGTGATTGGCCAGGCTATTGCGGTCGAGTTCATACAGCGGCATTTCAATTACTGCCTCATGCCGGTCTTCGGCGTTTCCAGTGCTTGTAAGTGCCGCCGTTACTAATTTGACGCGCCACTCGTCGGGATACAATTCGCTTAAAGCCAGCTTGACGGCGCTGGCGATGCGACGATTATAAACCTGCGCCACCAATAGCGGGAGGGTGGGAATGATCTTTCCGGCTATTTCGTCTGTAGTAAGAGCGGCAAGAGTGGTTGCATCGACAATTTGTGTGCCGGTTTCCAGGGGATCAAGCTCCAGAGCGGTGCAAACTGGCTCAAGGAATGAGAGACCTGCGACGATGTTAGTACTTAAGTCGCCCGCCCGCGCCAGGGCAAGCACGCGCTGCACCGATGCTTCTCCTATCAACGGGTGACCTGGGACGGCGTAAATAACGGGTTGTTGTTCCGCCAGCATACATATCTCTTCCGCAATTTGCTGGTAAAGCATATCCCAGTTACTTGACTCATCATAGAGGTGGTCAAACGATTCGATGCGCAGATCGGGTATTTCTGCCTTGAGCGGTTCCACCGTTGGATGTATGAGTGTGCGAAAGTAGACCGTTTTGTCGTCTGCCGCCGCCTCCGTTAAGACTGTATGTGCCTGCAAAGTGAGATCACTCCATTGCCCCGGCCCTAACCCTACGATAGTGATAGATGTCATCATGTATGTTCCTCTCTAGTCGCTCGATATCCTGATACCCACTCATAAATGGGGGTGCAGGGGGCGAAGTCCCCTGCCGGAGCGCGAGGTGCCCTCGCACTTTTCTCTCCCCCCAAGGCGGGCCTCCGGCCCGCCAGACAAATTATGAGTGGATATGAGTCGATATCTGATTGTAGTGTAGCGAGAGAGACGGTGTGTGTCAAATGAAAGAAGCTCTAAGGCTGTAAATGCCATTGTCGAACTGGTAACTACGTGATATGCTTTTTATAACAAAAATTTGTTGCTCGCTATACATTCGATCAACATAGGGAGGACATTTATGGTATCTGCCGAAGCCCAGAAACCGCTCTGCCCGGTATGCCATCAGGCAGACAAAGTAAAGACGCTACAAGCTGCCTATAACGAGGGCCTGGAGCGTTTTGCTCCACCACCCATGCCCGGAAAAACCGTATCTATGCTCCGGTATATGCTGGTCAGTATGTTGATTATTGGCATCTGCATATTTTTTATCCTTGTCCTGGTCGGCTCCGAAAGTTTTGGGCCAACCTTTTCCTGGGCCGAACTCGCCCTTGTCCTGCTGACTCTTACCGCTATAGTCACTGGTCTGATCCTCTCCTACGTTGCCTTTACCAAAGTGGTGAATGGCGATATGGAAGCACAGAAACGTTATGCCGCCTGGGATCAGGCGATGCAAAACTGGAATCGTCTGCGCTACTGCGCGCGCGATGACGTCGTCTTTGATCCACTGACAGGAAAGACGGTTTCGCAAGAAACGTTATCCTCCCTTCTGTCAACAGAGGTGAAGGAAGAAGAACAAGTAGCTCAAAGTTCAGCATCGGCTGTACATCAGTAGAGTATCTGCTTAACAAGCACATTGATGGGAAATGTGCTTGTTAACATTTAATCTTTTCGTTCTTGGGATCGTACAGCGGCTCCTTCATCACCGTTGCTCCATACCTCGTCCCAAACAACTGCACTTCAACCTGTGTTCCTGGTGTGGCATAACCTACAGGCAAATACCCATAGGCAATACTCTGGCGCACGCTATAGCCATAGCCTCCACTGGTTACACGACCTAGCACACGCTCGCCATCGAGGAGAGGCTCACCGCCCAGAGCCACGGCTCGCGGATCATCGACGACCAGGCAACACAATTTACGTGTAACGCCCTCCGCTTTGATGCGTTCCAATGCCTCTCGACCTATGAAATCACCTTTTTTAAGCTTGACGGCAAAGCCAAGACCCGCTTCGTAAGGATTATATTCGGAGTGAATGTCAGCGCTCCAGTAGCGATAGCCCTTCTCCAGGCGCAATGACTCGATAGCCCGGTAGCCGGCTGCTACCAGGCCGAGTGACTGACCCGCTGTCCACAACGTATCCCAGAGCTTGAGACCATATTCCACCGGCGCGTAGATTTCCCAACCGAGTTCACCTACATAGGTGACACGCAAGGCCAGTGCCGGAATGTCACCGATTGTCACCTGCTGGGCGGTCAGATAAGGGAAGGCCTCATTAGAGAAATCATTCTCGCTCACCTGCTGCACCAGTTCGCGTGCGCGTGGACCCCATACACCAAGGCAGCAGCGGCTAGAAGTAATATCATTGACGTAGACCGAGCCATCTGTGGGCATCTGGCTGCGAATCCAGGAGAGGTCATGGATGCCAAAGGCTGTTCCTGTGATGATCTGGAAGCGGTCATTGGCGAGACGTGTGACGGTGAGGTCGCACTCGATACCGCCACGCGAGTTCAGCATCTGTGTGTAGGTGATCGTCCCTACTGGTTGATCCATCTGATTGTCGGTGATGCGTTGTAGAAAGGCAGCGGCGCCAGGACCAAGCACTTCTAATTTGCTGAAAGACGTTTCGTCAAACATGGCAACGCGTTCGCGGGTGGCCTGGTGTTCGGCTCCGATGGCCGGTAACCAGAAGCGACTGGCCCAACCATAAGGTGTTGGCCAGTCCTGACCTGCCGCCAGGCGTTCGTTCGCTACGAACCAGTTGGGACGTTCCCAGCCCGCTTTCTCGCCGAAGACGGCGCCTAGCTCCTCCAGACGGTTATAGACCGGGCTGAGACGTAGCTTACGCGCACTACTGCGCTCCTGGGCTGGATAACTGATGTCGTAGTAAGTGCTATATATTTCAGAGGTGCGTGTAGAGATGTAGCGGCGACTGGATGTATACGAGCCAAAGCGACGTATATCCATGTGCCAGAGGTCGAGGCTCGGTTCCCCCTCGACGATCCACTCAGCCATCATCTTGCCAACGCCACCGCCACCGGAGATGCCATGAGCACAAAAGCCACATGCTACCCAGAAGCCCCTTACACCGGGCGCTTCTCCTAAGAGGAACTCGCCATCCGGTGTAAACGCCTCAAGTCCATTGACCTGTTTGACCAACTCAGCATCCTTTATAGCGGGGACGCGCTCAATGCATCCTTCTAGCAAACTGGCAAAGCGAGATGGATCAAAGCTGTGAACGGTGGGATTTGAGTCCCCGGCTATAGCGTCAACATCGAATGTAGCTGGATTGCGTTCGTAGCCACCGAGGACCAGGCTCTGACCATCCTGGCGGAAATAGACCAGCTTATCAGGATCACGCAGGTTCGGCATGCTGGCGCCTCCAGCCAGTTCGGATAGCGAACCGGTTATGGCATACTGGTGCTGCATGGGTACAAGCGGGATGGAGACACCAACCATCCGCCCAAGGCGTGGAGACCAGACACCTGTAGCCACAACCACGATCTCAGTACCGATACGATCTCGCGCTGTGTGTACTGCCTGCACCTGCCCGTTGCTGACCTCGATACCGCTGACGCTAGTGTGTGGATAGAAGGTTACACCTCCTGATTGCTGGGCCGCGTTCGCCAGCGCCTCGGCCAGGATAGGAGCCCGTGCAGAGCCATCGGTCGGCAGGTATAAAGCTCCTTCGACTCCTTCTATACTCATCATGGGGAACATGCGCCTGGCCTCGCTTGCGCTGATAAGCTCTACCTCCAGCCCGACACTTCTGGCAAAGCCAGCTTGCCTCTTGAGTTCTTCCATTCGCTCTTTTGAAGAGGCTAAGCGCAAACTGCCCATCTCGAAGTAACCAGGCCTGTCATCTACCTGGAGCCGCCGGTAAAGCTCTACGCTATACATCAGCATCTTCGTCAGGCTGACAGAGGAGCGCAATTGCCCAACCAGGCCAGGAGCATGCGACGTTGTGCCACCGGACAATGGCCCCTGTTCGAGAACAACAATATCCCGCCAACCTGATCTGCTTAAGTGGTAAGCAATACTTGAACCGGCAATACCGCTGCCGATGATAACAGCCCTGGCTTGATCTTGCATTAATAGATCTCCTGTCTGGAATTTTTTACATCTCGTAGCCAGCGGCTAAATTGCGGCGTGGCAACATTCTCTAGGAAGCGGTTGAGATGACGGTGAGCATACTCTCGATAGTCAAAATCGAGTTCAGAGATGCCCATTTGCAAAAAGCCCCAGAATGACTCGCGCAGGTCTGAGCCAAGCCGCATCAGGTGCAAATGCGCCACGTCTGCAAGGCGCACCTCGCCGAAATAATAACGGAGGAGCAACTCACTTTGTTCTTCGTTCAAAGCTTGATTGACGGCAAAGTTACCCAGGTCGAAGAAGATGTCGCCCATGCCGGCATACTCCCAATCGAGAATCCAGATGGTGTGCCCGTCATCAATAAAATTGCTGGCGAGCAGGTCATTGTGGCACGGTTTTGGCTGGTGCAGTGCACCAAGCGCTTGCTCGATCCGTTCCATCAAGGCAAAAACCTGGGGAAGCGTCTCGGGGAAGGTGACGCTGCGTTCAAGTGCCAGCTTGTGGTAGTTCCGCACCGTTTCAAAAGGTGAGAAGGTACCGGGGAAGGCCGGCCCGGCATGGTAACGCTTGATGGAGTCTACAATCCGTCTGAGTGTCTCGGGCTGAGCGGCAGTTTCAGGGGAGATGCCCGTACCAACGATGAAACGTGTGACCAGCGCGTCTTCAGATGCGAGAAAATGGATAACTTCTGCACCAACTCCTATCTGTGCGGCGATAGCTGTACAGGTGTGTTCGCGGCCCCGATCTATGCCGAGAAGTTGCGTTCCTTTACCTCCGATGCGCAACACAAAGCTTTCACCTCCGATATCCACGCGGTAATTCTGGTTGGTGATGCCACCAGCCAGAGGCGTGACCAGGACATCACTGCCACTCCAACCCGGTATTTGCCCTAGAATGTGCTCGATTCGCTGATCCATCGCTCACCCCTTTTGCTTACTAAAGGAAGCCTCCTGTATTAGCAAGAGCATACATCGCGGTTGAGCTTGCGTCAAGCAGAACCAGGTTTGCAACTGCCGGGTTATTGACACGTAGATACCAGCAAGGTATGCTGCTTGAAGCAGTCAAAATTGTATTAGATCAAACAGATGAAAGAAAAAAAGCCAGGCTTTTGCCATTTGTGCGGGGAAAGACTCCACGGCACCTACCTCACCTACGATAATGGTTTAGTGGTGTGTGCGCGTTGCAACACCACTGTTCCTCATTGCAGCCAATGCGGTATCCCCTCGCGCCAGCTGACACCAGCACGCGGAGTACTGATCTGCCCTGCCTGTCGCAAAAAAGCGCCAGTTTGTCCCTCTTGCCATGAACCAATCCTGGAACACTACTACATTGTGGGTGATTCGCCTGTAAAATATTGTGAATCTTGCTTCAAAACACGCCCGCATTGCGACATCTGCCGCGTACCTTTAGACGACCAAGGCAAAGCCTTTCCCGGGCGGGAGGGAAATATCTACCGCTGTGCATCCTGCCTACGTTCAGCAGTCACCAGATTTGAAGAGGCTGAAAGGCTCTACCGTGCAACCAGTGCCCTCCTGAAGCGGGAACTGCAATTGGAGATCCCGGCAGTACCCAGACTCAACATCGTTGAGCGTGCCACCTTAATTGAGTTAAACCAGCAGGCAGGTACACTCAAGGGGTCCGGCACGCCGGTGGGGCCTGAACACCAACACCTGCTTGGTTTCTTCCAGCGTATCAATGAAGATCGTACCATCTACATTGAACGCTTACTCCCCGAGACACTGTTCCAGGCCGTTGCAGCACATGAGCTGGCGCATGCCTGGCAATCATTTCATGCGCCCTCAACGCAAACGCTTCAGATTGTCGAAGGATTCGCCGAATGGGTAGCTTATCGTGTATTGCTGGCTTTGGGCCAGCAGCGTGATGCCGCTCGTCTAACGCGGCGGGATGATCTCTACGGTAAAGGACTACAATACTTCATTGCCCTCGAACATCGCAGTGGACAACAGGGTGTGCTGCAACGCGCAAGGCAGGCGTAAATAGTGAAGAATAAGTATATATTCTAAATATTCAACCCTTAACGCAAAAAGAGCAAATTTCAACCTGCTTACAACCATTTTAGTACGCCAAAGTTTACCAGGCTATGGCATAATGAGATCAAAATAGGCACCTGTGATGATGGGAGGATGTAGAAGGATGCAGTCGGATGAAATATTATGGTGTCTTTCATGGAGTGCGGCACTAACGCCAGATTTGCCAATGATCCCCAATAGAAACGTCTTCTTATGCGCCCCACACGGGCGTTCGCTCACTGCAACAGTCGAGGGCGTCCCTGGCCTGTTGCTCTCTTTCTCTGCTTCTTCTGTGGCTGGTAGGTTGTGCGGAGGGGTTGAAAATGCTTTTACAACATCCACAAACAATTTCAGGAAAACATAGCGTTATACGTCCAGGTGTTTGGCGATTGAGCGCTGCAGGCTGCTCTTTTGTGCTGAGCACTGCTGCCGCGGTACTGATCGCACGCACTCTGGGTCCCGGTGACTTTGGTATCTATATGTTTGTGTTCTGGCTGGCGACAGTAGCAGTACCCGTCGTTGGTGTAGGTATGTCGATGATGACAAGCCGTCACATGGCTGAAATCCAGGGTCGAGAAGAGCCTCGCCTGGTGGCAGGCATCTTTTACTTCGTTTGGAAGCGACAATACCGCAGGATCTTACTCTATTGTTTGCTATACCTGCTGCTGGCGTTTCCCCTATCCTGGGTCTTTGGAGCAAGTGCGCCTGTTTTACTCTTGTTTCTGGCAGGGCTAACTGCTCTCCTCCTCTTGTTGAGCGGTGTTGCCGGCATAACATTGCGCAGCCTTCGTCGCTTTGATCTCCTGGCAATCATAAATCTCTTTGGAGCAGTAACTAGCTTGTTTCTGATACTTATAGCCATTCAGTTACAGGGTGATCAGGTTGGCATATTCCTGCTCGCCTCCGCCATAGCAGGTACACTTACGCTGGTTGCTGCACTTCTCTGCATCATGCGCTTACAGCCTATGAGACAGGCCATGAAGCCAGGAACACTTTTGCTGGATCGACTGACGCGAGGGCTGAACAATTCGCTGCTGCTCTTCACTCTGGATGTTATCGTCTGGCAACGTAGCGAGATGCTGCTTTTAGCCCATGGACATAGCTCTGCTGAACTCGGTTTTTATGCATTGAGTTCTGCTATAAGTGCGCGCGTCATAGATATCTCGCCCGCACTGCTCTCCACCTGTGTATTGCCGCTTCTCCTGCGTTATGTGCCAGGCCAGCGCTATACCAGTGCCTCCGGCGCCTTCGTCAAAACATCACTGTATGTCGCGTGCCTGGCTATTCCGTTAAGCATAGGCGCAATTTTGTTCTGTCCCACTGTCATTTCGTATTGCTTTGGAGATGCCTATCTGCCCGTGGTGACTCCCTTGCGCATCCTGCTTATTTCCGCAGCGTTTGGTAGTGTCGCGACTGTCAGCCTGACTCATCTCGCTGACGGTGATCGCAAACGCGCACAGATAAGGCTTGGTACAGGTGCGGCACTCTTAAATATTATCTTAGCCCTGCCATGTATTGCGTTCTGGGGAACAACTGGCGCAGCGCTTGCCAGCGCGACAGCACAGATTGTTTCTGCCACTGGCTCAATTCTAATTTGTAGGAAGTTGATCTTTGGATAAGCTTTGGGTGGACGAGATAAGGACTTCGCCGCGTTTTAGCATCATTCTCTGCACCTACAACCGTTGCAATCTTGTGCTTTCGGCGTTGGCGAGCCTGCGTCGCCAAACGCTGGCATATCACCAATTCGAGGTGATTGTTATAGATAATGGTTCTACAGATGGTACGCTCAGCGCTGTTTGTACGTATGTGAGTGCAGGACTCCAGTCAGGCAGAAAGTCAGAAGAGACCTGGCAGGTACAGTGCCTGGCAGAACCTCAGAACGGATTGGCCCATGCGCGTCATACAGGACTGCTGGCAGCAGCGGGCGAAATCGCCGTCTTTCTGGATGATGATACGCTAGCAGACCCGTATTTCCTCGAACGCTTGTTGCAGGCCTATGACGAAACAGGGGCAGACGCCATCGGCGGACGAGTTGAACTGCGCTGGGAGGCACCACGCCCGCACTGGCTAACCGATGATTTATTAGACATGCTAGGCTACTTTGCCCCCGCACCTCACCGAGCGCAGTTGCAAGAAGATACAAGCTTTAGCAGCAGTAGCTTTTCTGTAAGGATCGAGGCACTGCGGAGCATTGGCTATTTCTCGCCTTTTCTCAGCAAGCGCTTGCATGTACCTACCAGTATGGAGGTACAGGACTTATGCCATCGTCTCTCTAAAGCTGGCTATAGGCTCTGGTATGAACCGGGAGCTGTGGTTGCACACCGCGCTCCTGCTGCTCGCTTGCATCGTGCATACTTTGTTGGTCGGGCCTACTGGCGAGGACGCTCTGAAGAACTGGCTCAGTATGCAATCAAACTCCAAAATGGAGATACCAGCCATCAATCTTATACAGGGATACTACGAACAATCTTGCCAGAACTGCGTGAGATTGGCTACCTGGCACTTCTCCATCGCCCACTTCTCTGGCTGGCAAGCCGTTCAACAAATGAGCGTTTGGAGGCAGCAATGGCACAGGCGAGAAGTTGGGGGCGCTTGCTGCAGCAGCTCCAGTTCCTCGAACATGTGCCGGTAGAGGTGACAACGCCCGCTGTGCTCCTTGTCCGTTCTCCTGAACCTGATGCTACAGCAGATTTGTTGGCGCATGCTCTTAGTCTGCAAGATGTTTCCTGCACACAAGTGGCCGCTGATATTCCTATACCCT
>WNGQ01012780.1_pt1 | contig 15805 bp, 12 predicted proteins | sample 5407661 | NCBI WGS metagenome assembly WNGQ01 (sample SAMN13153382, study PRJNA577476) | soil metagenome | isolation source: 60 cm soil or saprolite under Garry oak tree replicate 2 | place: USA:California | collected 2016-06-15 | reverse complement strand
CCGACCTCGATCGCGGACGCGATGGCGCAGAACGAGATCCTGCAGATCGTGATCTTCGCGGTGTTCTTCTCGGTCGCGATGGGCGCGCTGCCGGAACGATCGAAAGGGTTGTTGGCGCTGATCGACGATATCGGCCACATCATGCTGAAGGTGACGAGCTATGTCATGCTGTTCGCGCCGGTCGCGGTGTGGGCGGCAATCACGGCCACCGTCGCCAAGAACGGCCTGCTGGTGCTGTGGAAGCTCATCGTGTTCATGGGCGGCTTCTATCTCTCGCTCCTGATCCTGTGGGGTATTCTGGTGATGGTCGGCTTCGTCGTCATCGGGCCGCGCTACAGCCACCTGTTGCGGCTGATCCGCGAACCCCTGATGATCGCGTTCTCGACTGCGAGCTCGGAGGCCGCCTATCCCAAGACGCTGGAGGGCCTCAACCGCTTCGGCGCCTCGTCGCGGATCTCGAGCTTCGTGCTGCCGCTCGGCTATTCCTTCAATCTCGACGGCACGATGATGTACTGCACCTTCGCTTCCATCTTCATCGCGCAGACCTACAAGATCGAGATGTCGCTGCCGACGCAATTGGCAATGCTCGCGACCTTGATGATCACGTCGAAGGGCGTCGCCGGCGTGCCCCGCGCCTCGCTGGTGGTGATCGCCTCGACCTTGTCCCAGTTCGGCATTCCCGAGGCGGGGCTGTTGATGATCATGGGCATCGACACCTTCCTCGACATGGGACGCAGCGCCACCAACGTGATCGGCAACTCGCTTGCGACCTCGGTGGTGGCGAAGTGGGAGGGCGAACTCGCGCCCGAGCACGCGCTCGGTCCCGACGACGTCGTTCCCCCGGACATGATCGCCGGCGAGGTTCCCGCCATGGCCGGTCACTGAGAGGAGCGGCAGATGCGCCGAACCAGTGCCGTCGAGGCGTTCGGCCTGTCGCTGGCAGCCTGCCTGCTGGCGACCGTGGCCTTCGCCCAAGGCGGGGCCGGCGAAGGGCTCAGCCCGACGCTCGCCAACATCAAGGCCAACCACGTCGTGCATCTCGGCTATCGCGAAAGCTCGCCGCCGTTCTCGTTTCTCGATCAGGCCAATCGCCCGATCGGCTATAGCCTCGAGCTGTGCGAGGCCATCGTCGATGAAATCAGCGCCGAGGTCGACGATCCCGACCTGAAGATCGAATATGTCAAGGTGACCTCCGACGACCGCATTCCCGCGGTCATTGAGGGCAAGGTCGATCTCGAATGCGGATCGACCACGGCGAATGCCGAACGTGCGAAGCAGGTCGCGTTCTCGCCCTTGATGTTCGTGGCGGGGACCAAGCTGATGGTGGCGAAGGCCTCGCCGATCTCGGCGCCCGCCGATCTCAAGGGCAAGACCGTGGTGGTGACCAAGGGCACCACCAACGAGCAGGCCATGCATAATGTCGACAAGAAGTTCGCGCTTGGCCTCACCATCGTGACCTCGCCCGACCACGAGCAATCCTACCAGATGCTGGCGGACGGCAAGGCCGACGCGTTCGCGACCGACGATATCCTGCTCTACGGCCTGATCGTGCGGCACAAGTCGCAGGACAAATTTCACGTCACCGGCGACTATCTGTCCTACGATCCCTACGGCATCATGTTTCGCAAGGGCGAGCCGCAGCTCGCCGCCGTGGTCGAGCGCGCCTTCCACAAGCTCGGCTCCAATCACGACCTGATCCCGCTCTACAACAAATGGTTCGTCTCGCGGCTGCCGACCGGCGAGCGGCTCAACGTCGCGATCTCGCCGCAGCTCGAGGAAGCCTTCCACGTGCTCGACGACTCGCCGGCCGGGAGCAATTAGCTGACCAGTTAGACGTCGTCATGCCCGGGCATAGCCGTCCGAAGGACGGCGTCGCTTCCGCTCGCCTATGCCCGGGCATCCACGTCTTTCTTGGTGCGGCCTAAGAGACGTGGATGGCCGGGTCAAGCCCGGCCATGACGACCGGTGTTCATGGGCCCGGTAATTTCCGATCAAGCTTGACCGAACACCTTGTCCAGCGCCGCTTCATAAGCCTTGTAGGCCAGGTCGGGATGGAGCCTGCCCAGCACCTCCATCATCACGCCCGCATTGATCTCGAGGATCTGCAAGCCGCCGTCGGTTCGGATCACGTCGATCGATCCGAAGCGGAGACCGATTGCGTTTGCAGCCTTGACGGCGAGCTGAACGCAGCTCTCCCTGCGATCACCTTGCTCCAGGAGAGCCGGGCGCGATCCGGCATCGAGGTTGTGACGCCAGTTCAGCACCCGAGATTGTCCCGCGGGCACGATCGCATCGAGCTCCGCCCTGTCGCGGTCGCGGACGAGGCCAGGCAGGACGGTGGCGCGCTGCTCGACGGGCGTTGTCGCGAGCGCAAGCTCGAGCAGGGAGCGCTTGCCGTCGCCGACCACGGAGGGCCGGCTCTTGCGATAGACGACGAGCGGCGCATCGTCGAGCAGGACTACGCGGACTTCATCCTCGATATCGACGTAGGGCGAGATCGCAAGACCAGCGTGCGCGGCAAAGACGTCTTGAACGGCCAGCTCGAGTTTCGGTGGGCTGGTCACCAGGAAAACGGATCGACCCGACGTCCCCTCATTGGGCTTGACCACGACGCCCGCGGGATGCCGCTTGAGCAGATCCAGCATCGCCTCCCACGATCCCATGGCGGGGATGTGCTGATACAGCCTTGGATTCAAGAACAGTACATGAGGCACGCAAGGGATACCGGCAAGCGCGAGGATATCGGCGGTCGCCGCCTTGTCGTTGGCGATTGCGCGCGCAACCGCGCTGTTCAGTCCGATGTCAAACCCGAATGCGAGATGCCGCTGCGAGCCCTTCTGCATCACGATCAGCCAGCCGTTCGACCTGACCTCGACCGCCATGCCGCGCCGGGCACAATAGCGACTGATCGCGTCGACGAAGATTCGCTGGCTGTTCTGCATCGTGAACCCATCCACCTCTGATAGAAGCAACTAAGTGCCGGATCGACGGCGTCTCCGGCAAGGAAATTACGCGACGGCCGGGCGCACGCGTCAACCGGTTTGAACCATCCGCGCCACCGGATCGGCATGCATTTGATCGACGTCAATCACGCGTCAGCGCGGGTTGATTATCTCCCGGTTTGGCGTATTTGAAACCTCAAATCCTCAAGCCTATCAGGGGTTTTCGCCTCTTCCGGGGCCGCGACAACTCGTTCGTTCTAACAGCACTGCGATCGGAAAAACGAAACACATGAGCGCCTTCTATAGAGAGAAAGTTCTTGCCGTCCGACACTGGACCGACACGCTGTTCAGCTTCCGTGCCACCCGCGACGCCGGCTTCCGCTTCCAGAACGGCCAGTTTGCCATGATCGGCCTCGAGGTCGACGGACGCCCCTTGCTGCGGGCCTACAGCATGGCGAGCGCCAATCACGAGGAGGAGCTCGAGTTCTTCAGCATCAAGGTCGCCGACGGACCGCTGACCTCCCGCCTGCAGAAGATCCGTGAAGGCGACACCATCCTGGTCGGTCGCAAGGCGACCGGCACGCTGGTCACCGACAACCTGATTCCGGGCAGCCGGCTGTTGCTGCTGTCGACCGGCACCGGGCTCGCGCCCTTCGCCAGCCTGATCAAGGACCCGGAGGTCTACGATCGGTATGAGCAGATCGTGCTGGTTCACGGCTGCCGCCAGGTCTCCGAGCTTGCCTACGGCGAGGAGCTGGTCGCGACGCTTCGCGACGACGAATTGTTCGGACCCCTGCTGTCGGAGAAGCTCGTCTATTATCCGACCGTCACCCGCGAGCCCTTCCGCAACCGCGGCCGCATCACCGATCTGATCGCCTCGAAACAGATGTTCGACGACATCGGTCAGCCGCCGCTCGATATTACCGCCGACCGCGTCATGATGTGCGGCAGCCCCGCGATGCTCGATGAGCTCCGATCCACGTTCGAGGCCCGCGGCTTTCTGGAAGGCAGCGGTAACCGGCCCGGCCATTTCGTGATCGAGAAGGCGTTCGTGGAGCGGTGAATCTCGTGTTCTGGACGTGGTGTGGCGTTCGCCCGGCGCTGCGAAGCACCGTCCGGTGCGCCCCGCCGCAGAGCCGGGACCCACTCGCGGTCAAACAGCTGGACTCCGGATCAGCCGCGCACCGCTAACGCGCTGCGCAGCGTCCGGGGCACGCCCCGACTTCTCAATCCCGACGACCATTGTTGATGGTATTTGCGGTTTGCGGACTGTCGGTCCGATCCTCTACAGAAAGCACTATCTGGCCGATGGCGCCCGCATAGCCATTGAGCTTGTCACGCTGAGCCCTGTCATTCGGGGCCTGTCCCTCGGGCCTGTCGCGGATGGCTTAGGTTGCGATGCAAAATAGGCCCGGCCATGCGGCGGATTGCTTCCCCGCCATGGGTGTCGGTACCCTTGGATGGTGCGGACTTCGACAAAACACCGTCATATCCCGATCAGGACTGCGCGATAGCTTCATATTCGTACTATAATTGGGAATAGACCGCGGCCGGAAACGATATGTCCGGCGATATTGCCCGAGGAATCTCATGGAAACTCTGATGCTTCCGTTCTCGCCGCGCTTCATCATCCTGACGATATGCGCGGTCGTCACGGCATTGCTGCTCGGCATCGGCATCGTGGATCGCAAGGTGTTCGATCTGGTCCTGATCCCGCTCCTGATCTTCGGCGCTCTCACCCTGCTCGGCGTCCGCGACCTCATGCAGAAGAGTCATGCGGTCCTGCGCAACTACCCGATCTCGGCGCATATGCGCTTCCTGCTCGAAGAGATCCGCCCCGAAATGCGGCAGTATTTCTTCGAGAGCGAAAAGGACGGCATGCCGTTCTCCCGCGACACCCGCGCCCTGGTCTATCAGCGCGCGAAGATGGTGTTGGACAAGCGGCCGTTCGGCACCCAGGAAGACGTCTATCGCGAAGGCTATGAATGGATCCACCACTCCGTGGCGCCGAAGGTTCGCAGCGGCGAGCAATTCCGCATCACGATTGGCGGTCCGGATTGCGCCAAACCCTATTCGGCGTCGGTGTTCAACATCTCGGCCATGAGCTTTGGCGCGCTCAGTCCCAACGCGGTGCGCGCGCTGAACGCCGGCGCCAGGAAGGGCCACTTCGCGCACGATACCGGCGAGGGCGGGGTCAGTCCCTATCATCGCGAGAACGGCGGCGACATCATCTGGGAGATCGGCTCGGGCTATTTCGGCTGCCGCCACCGCGACGGCTCGTTCGATCCGGAGGAATTCGCCCGCGTCGCTTCCGACGACCAGATCAAGATGGTCGAGCTGAAGGTCAGCCAGGGTGCCAAGCCCGGGCATGGCGGGGTGCTGCCGGCCGCAAAGGTCTCCGAGGAAATCTCCAGGATCAGAGGCGTTCCCATGGGCGAGGACTGCATATCGCCGGCGACGCATCGGGCGTTTTCGACGCCAAGGGAGATGATGGCCTTCGTCGGCGAGATGCGTCGGCTCTCCGGCGGCAAGCCCGCCGGATTCAAGCTGTGCATCGGCCATCCCTGGGAATTCCTGGCAATCTGCAAGGCCATGCACGAGACCGGATTGTATCCCGATTTCATCGTGGTCGATGGCAACGAAGGCGGCACCGGTGCCGCCCCCCTCGAGTTCATGGACCATATCGGCATGCCGATGCGCGAGGGCGTCAATTTCGTCCACAATGCGCTGGTCGGGATCAATGCGCGTGATCGCATCAAGATCGGCGCGGCGGGAAAGGTCGCCACCGCCTTCGACATGGCGCGCGCAATGGCGATCGGCGCCGACTGGTGCAACTCGGCGCGCGGCTTCATGTTCGCGCTCGGCTGCATCCAGTCGCTCTCCTGCCACACCGACCGCTGCCCGACCGGCGTGACCACGCAGGACCCGAGCCGCCAGCGCGCGCTGGTGGTGCCGCACAAGATCGATCGGGTCTACAACTACCACCACGCCACCCTGCACGCGCTGGCGGAGCTTCTCGCGGCTGCGGGTCTAGAGCATCCGCAGGATCTGCGGCCGATCCATTTCTCGCAACGCACCTCGACCACCAAAGTCGCCTCATTCGCCAAGCTCTATCCGGCGCTGCGTCCCGGCGAGCTGCTCGACGGCACCGACGATCCGCGCTACGCCGAGGCGTGGGCGATGGCGCGTTCGGACAGTTTCGCGCCGGCGGGGTAAGGATCATCGCGACTCGTCGGCAAACTGACCCGCGGGCTTGCCCCGTTTCACCATTTCGCCGCAGTAAGCGTAGAGCGCGTCGTAGACGATCCACTCGGCGGCATTGAGCGCGTGGTCGTCCTTGTAGCCGAGATGCCTGAAACCTTCGGCCACCGCCTGCAGCCCCGGTCCCTCGGCCTGATGGTAGAGCGTGTTGTCGGTGTCGGCGCCGTTGACGATCCGGCCAAGCAACACGAGAGCCGGATTGCCGGTCAACTCGTACTTCTTGAGGATCGCTTCGAATGAGCACTCCTTGCCGTGGTGGCCGAGTTCGACGTCCTTGACGTCGTAGGGAATGGCGTCGAGGCGCTTTGCCTCCGCCATCACCTTGTCCGCCGGTACAAAGACGAACTCGGCGTCCGCATCGACGAATTTCTTGATGAGCCAGGGGCAGGCCACGCGGTCGACCTTGACACGTTCCCGGGTAATCCACTTCATCCGATCCTCCATTGTTTGAACATGAGTGCGTGGGTATCGACCTTGCGGGATCAGGTATCCGCCAGGACGAGAATTCCGCCATGCGCGGGCGAGATCACGTAGAGCCGGTCCGGCGGCACCAGCACCGTTGTGTGCGCGCCGGTGCCGGTCACGGTGCGTACCGACTTGCCGGTTCGCGGAGCGAGCGTTTCGACAAGTCCGGGCTCGCCGATCGCGACATGGACGCGCCCGGTCGCCGGATTGAAGAAGGTCACATCCGGTACCCCGGCGATCGGCCAGACGTTGGTGATCTCGCCGGAGCCGCTGTCGATTTCGACCAGGGCGCCGTCGTCGCATGCGGCGTAGAGGCGGCCGCGGGAATGGTCGATGTCCAGGCCATGCGCGCCGCCCGACGGCAGTTTCCATTGCGCCACCGGTTTCAAGTCGGGCAGGCTGGCGACGAGAATCATCGACGGCTCCCGGATGCAGAGGAACACCCGCTCGGCGCTGGCATCGGTGACGCACCAGCGCGGCCGGCCCGGCAAATCGATCACCGCCTGCTTCCGATCGCTCAAGCCGAAGGATTGCAGTGTCGGCGTCTCGCGCGCCTCACCAATGCAGGCGGCGATTCCGAGCGCCGCGCGGCTCACGATCGCAGCGCCATTCGGCCGCGCGCCGGTCTTGAACACGGTCCTGGTTTCGAAGGTGGCGGCGTCGAGCCAGGCGAGGCTTGCCGCGCCGCGGTTGGTGACGAGGACCTGTCCATCGTCAGCGACAGCACCCGCCGCTCCGGGAAATCCCGGCAGCGTTGCCAAATGTCTTTGGCCATCATGGTCGATCACCTCGACAGCGTCGCGCGCCGTGTGCGCGATGAAGACGCGCCGGGTCCTTGGATCGAATGTGCCATGATCGAAGGCGCTGCCCGCGGCATCGGGCATCGCGATGATACCGACGGTTCCTAGCGGCATCATCGTGCATCCCCGCCGCGTCGCGAGATACGAAAAGTCCGCCTGACAATGGGGAGTGGGAGTCCGTCCATGCGCAATCTCCTCGAAACATCGAGCGTTGCGCAGAGCTTGGACGGCGTGCCGTCTGAAGGGGAGCCTGCGTGTCCCCTCACTCGTCAGTTTAGCCATACCGGAAGGTTCCGGCAAGTTCTTCGATCGTTGCCTTCGATCGTTGCCGTCAGTATTTCGGACGATGTGACGTCGCCCATTCGCGCGCGTGCTCAATGGGGTCCCGCGGCGGCAGGCCCGCGCGCAGCTTTCGAGTGGCCGGCAAATTCTCCATCCGGTCCCGCCACCGGTTGAATGCCGGGTATTTGGGATACATGGCCTTGCCTTCCCCGGTCAGGCTGAACGCAAATGTACTTGGCAGCACGAAGAAGTCGGCCAGCGTGAGCTCCGAACCGAGCAGATAGTCCTGGCCCCGTGATAGTTCTTGCTCCATGACGGCAAGCGCAAGCTCCACCTTGGGCAGGGCATGCGCCACGACCTTTTCATCGGACGCAATGCCAAGTTCCGGATAGACCAGCCGTTCGTGGGTCACATGATAGATCATGTAGGGGTAGTAGTAGGAATTGACCGCGCTGATCCATTGGTTCATGCGTGCGCGCTCGCGGACGTCCTGCGGCGTCAACCGCGGTCCGTCGAAGGCCTCGTCGATATACGACGCAATGGCGCTGGTCTCGTAGACGGTGAAATCGCCGTGGCGGAGGATCGGGACGCGGTTGAACGGATGCAGGGCCAGATGTTCCGGTTTGCCCATCACGGGTTCAAGATCGTTGAAAACGTAGGGCACGTTCTTGTGGGTCAGGACCAGGCGAACAATGTTGACATAGGTGCTTCGCGGGAAACCATAGACGATCGGATCGGGCATTTTCTTCTCCTCTGTCGGCGCGATGTTGACGGATGTTGGTCAGCGCCAGAATGGCTCGTTGGCTTCCTCCATCGCCTCCCGCCTCGTCAGTCCGATGTCGCGAAGCAGATGCGGATCGTCGGCGAGATCGCGAAACGCAGCGCGCCGCCGGCTTCGTTCGGTCCAGCGCGTCAATTTGTTCACCAGCGCGGCGCCTCCAAGCCATGAGGTGGATTGATGGGTGCGGGCCTGCGGGTGGCGGGCGCGGTGCCGGATCGTTTCGGCTGCATCGCTGAATTGCGTTGACATGGAACAGCTCCGGATCGCATGATTTGTCATCGTCGGCTGTCTCGATAGGCCCGGCTGGGCTCGGGTCGCAAAGCATCCTTTCTCGGGCCTGCCCTAGTTTTTCTCATGAACCTCTGGTGAAGGTTTGCGATGCGCCCGCGGCTGCCATCGTTGAATGCCTTGAAGGCCTTCGAGGCCGCGGCTCGGCACGAGAGCTTCACGCGGGCGGCTGCGGAGCTTTGCGTCACGCAGGGCGCGGTGAGCCATCAGGTCAAGGCGCTCGAAGCCGAGCTTGCCGTCAAGCTCTTCAATCGCGAACGCCAGCGCCTCCTCATCACGGAGGCAGGCCGCGACTATCTCAACGTCATACGCGATGCCTTGGACCGGATCGCCGTCGGCACCGAGCGGCTTCTGCAGCGGCAAAGCGCGGGCGTTCTGACCGTGAGCACGTCGCCGGATTTCGCCGCCAAGTGGCTCGTGCACCGGCTTGGCCACTTTGCCGAAGCGCACACCGGCTTCGACCTCCGCGTCTCGGCGACGCTTCATCACGTCGACTTCGCGCGCGAGGACGTCGATCTTGCGGTGCGCCATGGCGACGGCAATTGGCCGGGACTCGACACCACCAGGCTCAGCGCCGAACAGCTCTTTGCCGTCTGCAGTCCGAAACTGCTGTCGGGTCGTCGCCGGCTCGACAAGGTGTCCGATATCCCGAGGTTTCCCCTGATCCACCTGGATAGTCGGTCGGATTGGACGAACTGGTTGCGGGGCGTCGGCATTGACGATGCCGAGGTCACCCACGGCCCGGTCTTGAATCGCGCCAGCATGGTCATTGACGCCGCGATCAACGGGCAGGGCATCGCGCTTGCGCGAACGGCCTTGGCAGCCTGGGATCTCATCAACGGCCGGCTGGTGCGGCCCTTCCCGGAATCGCTGCGTTTGGCGAAGACCTACTGGATCGTTTGCCCGAAAGCGACCGCGACCCTGCCCAAGATCGTGACCTTTCGCGATTGGCTGCTGGCGGAAGCGTCACAGGATTTGCGCCAGCTGAAGGCGCTTGGTTCGCCATCGAAGCCCATGAGACGGACCGGCGACTGACCGCAAGCTGGTGGGGGCCTCATGGTTCTCCGAGCGATGCGGAGCATCGTCCGGAGACGGCGCGTGCGCGCCTTCTCACCTTGAGGGTCTAATGACGCAGCAAGACTAATGCGGGTTTTCCAGACTGAAGGTTTCGGTCTGCTCGTCATAGGCGAACAGCTCGGCATAACGCGCCCATGAGACGATGGTCTTCAGCGTTTCATCCGCCTGATCTTCCGCCATGTAATCCTCGAGTTCGTTGCGGAATCGCGCGGCGGGGGCGGTGTGCGTGGGCCGCTCGTCGAGCACGCGCCGGATCAGCCCCATCACCGGCACATAGTTCATCAGATGTTCGGCGAACAATTTCTTGCGCGCGTCGGTTTCGAGGTGGGCAAAACGTCGGCCGGCGTCCGTCAGCACGAGATCGCCCTCGCTCAGTTGGGCGAACCGCAGCAGTTGCAGGGACTCGCCGAGGTGGAAGATCTCGTCGGCCTCCAGTTGCAGGCTGTTGGCGAGCACAGGCAAATCGGCGTGCCCGTTATAGGGCGGCCCTGCGAGCGTCTCGATCAGGCCGGACAGCACGTTGGACGAGACGTGCGGCAGCACCATGCCGACGCCGGTGCCAGGAATGCCCTCGATCGACAGCGCCCTTGGTTCGGGGCGCTGGGTCATGCGTGCATAGATGCTGTCGACGAGCTGGCGGAATGTCGAATCGAGCCGATTGCGCGGGTGCGGCAGGTCGATCTTGATCTCGGCGGCGACGCGGCCGGGGTTGGACGAGAACACCAGGATGCGGTCGCACATCAGGACCGCTTCCTCGATGTTGTGCGTCACCATCAGCACCGACTTGATCGGCAGCCGGCCCTCGGTCCAGAGATCGATCAGGTCGGTACGCAGCGTCTCGGCGGTCAAGACATCGAGTGCCGAAAACGGCTCGTCCATCAACAGCAAGTCCGGATGCACCACCAGCGCGCGAGCAAATCCGACGCGCTGGCGCATGCCGCCCGACAATTCCTTCGGATAGGCGGACTCAAAGCCGTCGAGACCGATCAGGTCGATCGCGGCGAGCGCCCGCTTGCGGCGTTCGTCGCTGTCGACGCCGAGCGCCTCCAATCCGAGTTCGACATTCTGCAGCACCGTCAGCCATGGAAACAGCGCAAAGGACTGAAACACCATGGCGACGCCGTTCGGCGGGCCAGCGATGGTCTCGCCGCGGCATTTGGCCTCGCCCGAGGATGGGGCGATCAGGCCGGCGATGATCCGCAGCAAGGTCGACTTGCCGGATCCGGACCGCCCGAGCAGGCCGACGATCTCGCTCGAATTGATCGTCAGGTCGACTTTTTCGAGGACCAGGAGTTCCTCGCCGCTGCCTTTCGAAAACGATCGGCAGACGCTGCGGATATCGAGCAGGTTGGTCTGGTTGGCAGGATTGAGCATGATTTTCCCCTGATCAGCCGAGACGCAGGCGGCGCTCCCCGAAGGCATAGAGCGGCCTCCAGAGCAGCCGGTTGAACAGCGTCACCATGATGCACATGATGGCGATGCCGAGAACGACCCGCGGAAAGTCACCGGCCTCCGTCGCGGTCGCAATATAGGCGCCGAGACCGTTGGCCGTCAGGTGGGTGTCGCCCCAGCTTGCGACTTCCGCGACGATCGAGGCATTCCACGATCCGCCCGATGCGGTGATGGCGCCGGTCACGTAATACGGAAAAATGCCGGGCAGGATGACCTTGATCCACCACCGCCAGCCCTTCAGGTGGAAGCTGCCCGCGGCCTCGCGAAGGTCGGTCGGGAATGCGCTGGCGCCCGCGATGACGTTGAACAGGATGTACCACTGGGTGCCCAGAATCATCAGCGGGCTGAGCCAGACGTTTGCGTTCAGGCCGTAGCGCACGATGATCACCACGAACACCGGGAATGCGAGGTTCGCCGGAAATGCCGCCAGGAACTGCGCGAGCGGCTGGATCCGCTCGGCGAGTTTCGGTCGCAGCCCGATCCAGACTCCGACCGGGACCCATATCAGGGTTGCCAGCGCAATCAGCACGATGACGCGGAGCAGCGTGATGAGGCCGTATCCGACCGCGGTAAAGACATCCGACGGGCTCAACGTCGCCGAGAGATATTGATAGGCCCTCCAGGCGGCATACGAGGTCGCAGCGATAATGACGGCCAGCCAGACCGCGTCGATGACGCGCGATGGCGGGCCGCGTCTCGCGGGCGCCGTCAGGCTCGCTGGCGGCATGATCTGCAGGTTGGAGAAGGCCCTGTTCAATGCCGCAAACGGATAAGTCAGGGCGCGCAGCGCGCGCGTCCGTCGGAACAGGTCGAGCATCCAGGAGCTTGGTGCCGTGGTTGACGCGGTCTGTTCGAAGCGGAATTTATCGGCCCAGGCCACCACGGGACGAAACAGCAGCTGATCGTAGGCGATGATGACCAGCAGCATGGTCAGGATGGCGTAGCCGATCGCGGGCAGGTTCTGCTTTTCAATGCCGAGCGCGACATAGGAGCCGATGCCGGGCAGCGTGACCATGGTGTTGCCGACGGTGATGGCCTCCGACGCCACGACGAAGAACCAGCCGCCCGACATCGACATCATCGTGTTCCAGATCAGACCCGGCATCGCGAACGGGACGTCGAGCCGCCAGAAGCGCTGCCATCCGCTCAAGTGAAAGCTCTGGGTGGCTTCCTCCAGGTCCTTCGGAACGTTGCGTAGCGACTGGTACATGCTGAAGGTCATGTTCCAGGCCTGGCTGGTGAAGATCGCGAACACGCAGGCGAATTCTGCGCCCAAGACCTGGCCGGGGAAGAGATTCAGGAAGAACACGACCGTGAAGGTCAGGAAACCCAGGATCGGCACCGACTGCAGGATATCGAGCAGCGGGATCAGAACCATCTCGGCGCGACGGCTCTTGGCGGCAAGCGCGGCATAGACGAAGGTGAACACGATCGAGCAGACCAGCGCCAGCAGCATCCGCATCGTGGTTCGCAGCGCATAGAGGGGAAGATTGGCCGGATCGAGCGATACCGGAGCGGCGTCGAGCGTCGACAACGGCAGGGTGGTCTGCTCGCCGCCATAGACGATCAGCACCATGGCACCGATCACGAGGATCAGCGCCACCGCGTCCCAGATATTGGGCCGCAGGGCCTGTACCAGTGTCGGGGTCCGGATGTCTTGCAGCGCCATGTGAGAGCGGCCTTGGTTTGCACTCGCCGTGCGGGCGTCCTGGGGAAGCCAAACCCGCCCAAGAAGGATCTTACAGGCGGCTTCGTGATGGATTGACGATCGGTGGTCAAGCTATTCGTCGAAAGGGCACCAGGGTGGTGGTTCAGAAGTTCGCTTCACTGTTGCTGCGACCTCGTCAAGTGAACTTCTGAACCAGAACCACACTGGAATCATGGGTGTCTAGTGTCCTTTCGGATCCGAAGTTGGCCAAGCGGCCGCTGCGAATGGATGCGAACTTCGGATGCGGGACGCCGTTGAATGCCATCGCCGCGTGACGGGCGCGCAATACAGCTTGCGGACGGCGCCAGCCATGGTCCGAGCGCTGCAGCGACGGCGTCCTTGATAAGACAGTTCGAAGACGGATATGTGAAGTCCTGCGGCAGAGCGCGCGTCCGCGATCTGAAACGCGATGGCGATTCGACCAAAATTCGTCGCGTGTTAGTCGCGGCGGAATCGGCAGCCGCTTCTAAAACTCGCCGTGCAGTCGTCCGGAGAAGATCGAGACCGGGCCCCGATCGGCGTTGTAGGCGGGGTTGGTGACGAACTGATAGTCGGCGGTGAACGTGATCGCGTTGGTCAGCGCGATGGCGTAGTACGCTTCCATGATTCGTTCGCGCCGGTAATTCAGCTGCCCGTCGCCGATCAGGGGGCCGAGCCCGCCGGCGGCGAGGAAGTCGCGGTGATCCCGCGACAGGGCGTTGATCGCGCCGGCGATCCCGATGACGTCGTCCGGCCGGCCCCATCGGGTGCCCCTGATCGAGGTGCCCAGCGCAAGGCTGGAATCGATGTCCGCGAAGGTCATGATCTCGTTCTTGCCGTCGTTCCAGCTCCAGCGCCCGAACAGGCCGACATCAGAGGTTACGGCCTGTTCGAGACTGAGCACGTAGCCATATTTGATGCGGCCGGTGCGGGTCTGCGTGATGTCGAGATTGAGCGCCGGGTCGTTCAGCGTTTCGCGATAGCTTCCGGCATTGACGCTGTTGAGCCAGGCGATGGTGTGCAGTCTGCCGGGCTGCGAGAACAGCGAATAGCGTGTCTCCAGCTCCACCACATACTCGCCGCGCTCGAAGACCTTGGTGTCGAAATTGTTCGAATTGGATACGGCATCCTCCAGGAAGTAGCCAGCGCGCAACGCCCATTGCTTCTGGTTGAGCTCGGCAGTCGCGCCATAGGTCAGGCCGAGCTTATCGGCGGTATAGTCGAAGGCGCCGGGCGCCCAGATCGACCAGTTCATGAAGTCCTTGCGGGTGTCCTTGGCATAGGCATTGCCGTCGAAGACGTCGAGCACGGAGAATTTGCCGACCTGCAAGGTCAGGCGGGAGATGTCGACCTTCCCGGCGAGCTGCAGCTGCCCGCTGGGCAGCTCCTCCTGCTCGCCGCCGAAGCCGAAGGTCTGGCGCAGCAACAGGCGCGAGGTGTTGTAGTGCGGATAGGGGAAGTTCGACTTCTGAGCCTCGCCGTTGGAGAAGCCGCCGAGCCCGACCGTGTTGTTGAGGCCGAAGCCCTGCAGCAGTTCGGGATTGTAGTAGACCTCGCCGCCGTCCCAGAGCCGCGCATTGATGAAGAGGCTGTTGCTCCATGTCTCCTGAAGCTGTGAAGCAGGCGTCAGGCTGTTCGGCCCGCTATAGGGCGCGTGGAACGATGGATAACCCTGGGGCAGGAAGGTCGATTGTCCGTGGATTTCCCAACGATCGGATTCGGGGTCGTTGAACTCGGTCTTCGGCTTGAGATTCGACGAACCCGGCCAATCGATCTTGCGGTTGAGACCGACGCGCAGCGACTGGAAGTCCAGCGTCGAGGCGTATTGGGCGCCCGAGGAAAATCGGACATTGGCGTCATCGAACCGGCTGTAGAGATATTCGAGCTTCATGCTCCAGTCCGGCGCGAAGCCGTATTCCAGTCCGGCGCCGGCAGCCCAGCCGAATCGGGTGTTCAGGATCTTTTCCTCGTTTCCGATCGCGGGCGCATTGACGAAGCGCTCGCCGGTGAAGGCGAGGCCCCCGGTGACATAGAACAGCCAGGAGCCTGCGGCATAGCCGACGCGGCCGCGCGCAGTCCCGACAGAGTCCCAGGCCTCGGTGACAGCGGAACGCGGGGTGGCCAGCGAGGAGACGATCTTGTTCGAGGTGAAGTAGTTCGGAAACGAGAAGTCTGCTTCCGCGCCCAACACAAGCCCGGATGCGGCCTGCACGCCGCCGATCATGCCGTCGAAGACATTAGGCGCCGCGGAGCTCGCGGGATCGCTGAGCACGGCGTTCGACGCGCCGCGGCTTAGCCCGGCATGCGCGCCGACATAGAGGCCGGTCCAGTCGAAGATCGCCCGCATCGCCGGGGCCTTCAGCGGCAGGTCCGCGGCGCCGGCGGGGCCAGCCAGCACGAGCAGGCCAAGGCCCGCACCGGCAACTGCATTTTCCAGGCCTCTGCTACGGCGGCTCATCTTGCGATTTCGTCTCGGCGGGAACATTCCGGCGGTCTTTCTCTCATCACCGATTTGCCGGCGCACTGTCACCAAGAGAAATCAGGCACACGACGTCGCAATCCGGTGCGACGCCGTTTTCCTGGTCGCGAATCGGGCCAAAGGAATGCTCAATTCTCCAAAGAGCCTTGAGTTGTCGGGTGAATCTAAATGCAAATAATTCGCAATTGCAAGATGGGGATGACGGAGACCCGGTTCGTTGGCATCGTCCTGTGACAGACATGCAACACCGCGACCTGCGGATAGCTGGATGGCAACGTCAAATCCAAAACC
>WNGQ01023731.1_pt1 | contig 15809 bp, 14 predicted proteins | sample 5407661 | NCBI WGS metagenome assembly WNGQ01 (sample SAMN13153382, study PRJNA577476) | soil metagenome | isolation source: 60 cm soil or saprolite under Garry oak tree replicate 2 | place: USA:California | collected 2016-06-15 | reverse complement strand
GCAGCTGCCCTGGACGAGGTGCTCCGGGCCAAGCCGTCGTCGGCCAAGGGTCGCTACCTGAAGAAGGTCACGTTCGCCACGACGATGGGCCCGGGCATCCCGGTCGACGTCAGCCGCACGCGCAACCTGCTCGAGGAGTCCACGACGGGGGCGTAGTCGGGTGCCCGGCCACTAGTGTCGAATCGGGACGGCACCGACCGGGAGGGCGCCATGGGGCGAACGTGGACGGCGGCGTTTGCGTGCGCGGCGATCTCAGTTGCCGCGACCGGCTGTTCGACGACGCAGGCCGGGCGCGGGTTCGGGCCGGTGTTCACGACGGTCTCCGGCCTGGCCGCCCAGGCCACGAAGGCCGGCAGCGACATCACGAGCGTGCGCGGCACGTTGCGCGTGAAGTCCGGGCCGCTCGACCAGACGAGCACGTTCTCCGAGCAGTTGTCCCGGGGTCGTGTGACCGCGTTCGACGACCGGATCAGCACCATCTACCAGGGCAACACCACCCCGCTGCATCTGATCATCGTCGACGGCACGGTCTATGTCGACCGGTCCGGGCAAGGCGGCAAGCCGTGGGTCATCGCCACCCGCGACAGCAGCGATCCGGTCGTTGCCAACCTCGCCGAAAATGTCGACGGAACACTCGACCAGGCTGGTATGCACGGCTACGTGCTCATGGTCTCGGTGGGCCAGGATCTGCGCCTCGTCGGACCCGACACGGTCGGCGGCGTGCCGTGCGTGCGCTACCACTTGTCGGTCGACGCGCGGGTCGCAGCGCAAAGGCTGACCGGCCCGCAGGCTGAGCAGATGCAGCAGGCCGTCGACGCGGGGGTCGACACCATCCCGCTGGACGTGTGGGTCGATGCCACCGGCCGTACGGTCCGGGTCACGGATCACGTGACGGCAGGCGCGCAGTCCGCGACGGTCGATCTGCGGCTGAACCACTTCAACGAGCCGATGTCGATCGACGCGCCACCGCCCGATCAGATCGCTCCACGCTGAGCCCTGTTCATCTCGGCCGAGAGATGGTTCTATCCCCACGACGCGATCTGCGCGGGCGCCGGTCGGCCGCTGCCGCTGTCGAGATCGCCGAGGGGGTCGGGGCCATGCGTGCAGTCCGAACGGTCATGATCATCGCGGCTACGGCAGCGAGCTTCGCGGTCGCGTTCACGCCGGCCGCCGCAGCAGATGCGACGGACGGCCCGGGCGCGCTGAGTCATTTCGACCTCGCGCGCAAGGACTGCCTCGGCACCGCACGCAACACCACGTCCAAGATCTGGTACACGGTCGCCGGCGGCGTGCTGTCCGATGTGTACGCGCCGACGATCGACACGACGAACGTCGAGACGATGCAGTACATCGTCACGGACGGCACGTCGTTCACCGACCTGCAGACGCGCGACATGACCTACACGGTCACGGCCGACCCGACCGGGATGATCTGCACCGTCACGTCCACGGCGAAGTCCGGCAAGTACCGGCTGACCACGACGTACCTGACCGACCCGGCACGCGCCAGTGTTGTCGTCCGCACGCACTTCACGCCGCTGCGTGGACGGGCGTCGGCGTATCAGCTCTACGTCCGGCTGGATGCGACGGTCGGCGGTAACGGTGGTGGCGGCACCGGCAACGGCGGCGCCGACAACGCGGTGATCGACACGACGACCGGGTCGCCTGTGCCTGTCTCGTACGACACCGTGACGGCGACCAACGCCGCCAACCGCGACTACGCGGTGCCGACCTACCTGGCGTTGCGAGCCAACCCGCCGTTCAGCAAGGCCAGCAGCGGTTTCGTCGGGCAGCCCAGCGACGGGCTGACCCAGCTCGACGCTTCGCACACCCTGGCTGACAACAGCGTGGCCTCGCACGGCAACGTCGAGCAGACCGCCGCCGTCTCGCCGGACAAGCAGGGTGATGTCACCCTCTCGCTCGGCTTCGGCACCACGCAGCCGGCGGCCGTGGCGACGGCAGGGGCGACGGTCGGCACGCCGTTCGGTCAGCTCAACCGCGACTACGGCAGCGGTTGGCGCGACTACGACGCCGGCCTGCGGCACCCGTCCGACAGCCTGCCCGGCCTGTCGAAGGCGCAGCAGGCCGCGGCGGTCAGCGAGTACTACGTGTCGGCAAATGCCGTGAAAGCCAGCGAGGACAAGACGTTCCCGGGCGCGATCGTCGCGTCGATGGCCTCGCCGTGGGGGCAGGCCGTCTCGGCCGGCGACCCCGCGAACACGTACTTCGGCTCTTATCGCGAGGTCTTCTCCCGCGACCTGTACGAGGCGTGGACGGCGCTGCTCACCGACGGCGATCTGGCCACCGCACGGGCGGCGACCCGATTCCTGCTCGAACGCCAGCAACTCGCCGACGGGTCACTGCCCCGCAACTCGCTGGTAAACGGCAAGCCGGCGCCCGACACGTTCAACATCCAGTTGGACGAGGTGGCCTACCCGATCTTGATGACGTTGCAGTCCGGGCTGGGCAGCGACGCGGGCCTGTGGCCGCACGTGCGCGACGCGGCGAACTACCTGATCGCCCACGGGCCGGCGTCCGGGCCGGAGCGGTGGGAGGAGCAGAGCGGCTACTCGCCGTCGACGATCGCGGCTGAGATCGCCGGCCTGGTCGCCGCGGCGACGATTGCCCAGCAGCGCGGCGACGCGGTCGACGCCCGGATCTGGTTCGCCACCGCCGACCAGTACCAGCGATCGATCAAGGGCTGGTCGGTCACCACGAACGGCCCCCTGTCGAATCAGCCTTATTTCATAAGGCTTTCCAAGACCGGTGACCCGAACGCGGCGATCACCTACAACGTCGGCAACGGCGGCCCGACACTCGACCAGCGGTCCGTGATCGACGCCGGATTCCTCGAGCTCGTCCGCCTCGGCGAGCTGCCCGCGACAGATCCGGACGTGCTCCGCTCGCTCCCGGTCGTCGACGCGACGATCAAGAAGAACACGCCGAGCGGGCCGGGCTGGCTGCTGGGCGCCGACGAACCACGGCACCGGTCACGTCTGGCCCGTGTTGACTGCCGAACGCGGTGCGCAGGCGCTGGCCACCGGCTCGCCGGCCTTCGCCGGACAGCTGCTCGCCGCGATCGACGCGATGTCGTCCGGCGTCGGGCTGGTACCCGAGCAGGACTGGGACGTCCCGGACGTCGCGGCGTCGCCGTTCGGCACCGACCCGACGGTCGCATCGATCGGCTTCGTGAACGGCAAGCCGGCGGGGTCGGCCGCGCCGCTCACTTGGGGGGCCGCGTCGCAGGTCCGGCTGACCGCCGACCTGACCGCCGGCCAGGCGATCGAGCGTCCGGCGCAGACCGTCGACCGCTACATCACGCACACCCAGAAGGCGACTGCGCTCACCGTCACGTCGCCGCCTGATCAGACCGTGGCGACCGACCCGATTCAGGTCAGCGGCACCGCGGTGCCCGGCGCGACGATCGACGTCGCGGACGTGGCCGGTACGACCACGCACGTCAGCGGCACGGCGGGCGCCGATGGTTCGTTCAGCTTCAGCATCCCGGCAGCCGTGGGCAGCAACGTCATCGTCGTCACCAGCACCGCGCCGGACGGCGGCACCGCGCAGACCGTGCGCACGGTCGTCAACGACATCGTCGTGGGCACGCTGATCCTCGACACCACCGACCCGACCGGCGACGACAACGGGCCGGGCAACTACGCCTACCCGACATCGTCGAACTTCCAGCCCGGCGCGTACGACCTCACCGACTTCCAGGTGTACGACACCGGGTCGACCGTCACGTTCCGCGTGCAGACCCGCGACCTGACGCCCACGTTCGGCAGCCCGCTCGGCGCGCAGCTCGTCGACGTCTATGTGCACGATCCGGCTGCGCCCGCGGCCTCGACGACCACCGTGGCGTCCTTCCCGCAACGCAACTACAGCATCGCTGCGGCCGACGCCTGGAGCCGTCTGCTCGAGGTGCAAGGCTTCGGGCAGCGGTTCGTCGATTCGTCCAATGCCGGAGCGGCCGGCTCGATCACGATCAGCGCTAACCAGATCTCGCGGTACATCACGTTCTCAGTCGACAAGACCGCGCTCGGCGGCACCCCGACGACCGGCTGGAAGTTCACCGTCGTGCTCACCGGCCAGGACGGGTTCAGCCCCGACCAGGCTCGTGGATTCCAACCCACGCCGGAGGACTTCCAGTTCGGTGTATGTGCCGTGGCGAGCAGTGACCCGCTTTGCAAGTTCGACCCGGCCCTCGTGCCGAAGGTGCTCGACACGATCCCGCCGACGGGCGTGACGCAGTCCGACGAGCTGGACTACGTAGTGCACTCGCCGGTCGTGCTGAGCGGCGTCACTGTGCCGTAGCCTGTCCGCTACGGTCTGTGCATGGGTCGGATTTACCGGGTTTGCGCTGCCGCCGTTGCCGCGGGACTGCTCGTTGCGGCGTGCTCGTCGACCACGAGCGGTGACGGCGGCCCGGGTAGCACGCCGCCGGCGGGCAGCGGGCCGGCAAGCATGAGTCAGGCGTCGAATCCGGCACCCGCGCCCGACGAGTTGCCGGCCGCCGCCGCGATCAAGGGCGTCACGCACAAGGCCGAAGACGACCGAAACCACCAGGACGGCGTCGTGCAATACGACTCGTCGCCGCCGATCGGCGGTGCGCACTCGCCGATTCCGGCCGACTGCACCGGCACCGTGTATCCGAACCCGATCGCGAACGAGAACGCCGTGCACTCACTCGAGCACGGTGCGGTGTGGGTGACTTACCGGCCAGGGCTCTCGGCGGACGAGGTGGCGGCGTTGACGCGGCTGGTTCAGGGTCAGCCGTACGTGTTGATGAGTCCGTACGAGGGGCTGTCGTCGCCGATCTCGGCGCAATCGTGGGGCTACCAGCTTCGGGTCGACAGTGCCGCTGATCCCCGCCTCGCCCAGTTCATCAACGTGCTGCGCAACAATCCGCGGACCACACCCGAGTACGGAGCGAGCTGCAGCGACCCGCCGTTCAAGCAGAACCCGAGCACGCCGGGGAACCCGATCGACGGCTGATTTGGCGGCGAGCGGCCCCCGCCCGTACCCTTACGTTGATTCAACCGAAGACCGCTGGTCGTCGCGTGCGCGCACGCGATCGAACGCCTCCGGAGCGCCGGAGCGGCCCGCGCAGGCTGGACGGTTCGAAGCGCAGCGCGCTCGTCGCGCTGGATTGCTCCGCCCCGTGCGTTCTGCGCCGGGGCGTTTCTCGTCTGCGATGCGGGTTCAAACCAGCATGACCAGCATCGAGAGGAGGAAGCATGCCGAATGCCGAGAAGGTCGAAACGGTCGCCGAGATCAGCGAGCGCTTCAGCCGGTCGTCCGCGGCAGTGATCACCGAGTATCGCGGCCTGACGGTCAAGCAGGTGACCCAGCTACGGCGCTCGCTCGGCCGCGACACCACGTACGCGGTCGTCAAGAACACGCTCACCAAGCGAGCGGCGTCAGACGCCGGAGTCGCCATCGACGAGGCCCTGCTCGTCGGCCCCACCGCGATCGCGTTCGTCAGCGGCGACCCGGTCGAAGCCGCCAAGGGTTTGCGCGACTTCGCCAAGGCCAACCCGCTGCTGGTGATCAAGGGCGGCATCCTCGACGGCAGATCGCTCAGCGCCGAAGAGGTCAACCGGATCGCCGATCTCGAGTCGCGCGAGGTACTGCTGGCCCGGATCGCCGGAGCACTCAAGGCGCTGCCGACGCGAGCCGCGGGCCTGTTCCAGGCTCCGCTGTCGCAGATGGCCCGCCTGGCCAAGGCGCTGGAGGAGAAGAAGCCCGCCGAGGCGGTCGCTGCCGAGGCGCCGGCCGCCGACGCACCGCCTGCGGACGACGCGGCACCCGCTGCCGATGCCGTCGCTGCCGAGGCGTCCGCCGCCGAAGCCGGCACCACCGAAACTCCCGCCGAGCCGGCGGAGTAACCACCACCCAGCCGGCTCAACCGGCGAATCAGAAAGGACGCCAACCATGGCGAAGCTCAGCACCGACGAGCTGCTCGACACGTTCAAGGAAATGACGCTGCTCGAGCTCTCGGATTTCGTGAAGCAGTTCGAGGAGACCTTCGACGTCACCGCGGCCGCCCCGGCCGCCGTCCAGATCGCCCCGGGCGCCCCCGGCGGCGCCGCACCCGCCGAGGCCGTCGAGGAGCAGGACGAGTTCGACGTCATCCTGGAAGCAGCCGGTGAGAAGAAGATCCAGGTCATCAAGGAGGTTCGCACACTGACGAGCCTCGGCCTGGGCGAGGCGAAGGCGCTCGTCGACGGGGCGCCCAAGCCCGTCCTCGAGAAGGCGACCAAGGAAGCTGCCGAGAAGGCGAAGGCCGCCCTCGAGGGTGCCGGCGCCACCGTCACGCTCAAGTAGGGCAACACGCACGCCTTGCGGGGCGGCTCCATTTCGCGGAGCCGCCCCGTTTCGCGTTTCCGCCTGCTCCCGCGCCGCCGTTTCATGATCATGTCGCGTTTGCCAGCGCAGACCGCCAGGGTGGTCAGACGCGACATGATCATGAAATGACAACGTCGGCGGCACGCATCACGCCCCACGGGTGGCCAGATCGATGCGCCGGGCAGTCAGCCAGGCACGGACCGTCTCGATGAAGCGTTCCGGGCTCCGCAAGGCGGCGGGCGGCTGGTGGATCACCGAAAAGCCGGCCGTTTCGAAGGCCGCATGACGACCCATCGTGGCGCGCCATTCGGCAGGCGAGAAGTGGTGTTCCTCGCTGTCGATCTCGAGGACAGCGCGCGGCGCTCGCCACAGGAAATCGGCAACGTATCGCTTGCCCGCGGCGGTGAGCGGGCGTTCTGCTCGAAGCCGCCCAGCCCGGTCGCGCGGAGCAGCGAGGCGGCCTCGGCCTCAGGCGCCGATCGTGCACCGCGACCGACATCATCGACCGCCAGCCGCAGCAGTCGGCTGCCGTTCCGCCGACCAGCGGCCAGCTCTGCCGACAGGTCGTCCACGCTCGCCATGTCGCGCCACACCGCCTCGGCGACGAGGGCGCGCACGTCGCTCAGCCTGACCATCTCGCGTGCGGCGTCCGCGACGGCCCGGGCGGGCGGTGCCAGCGGCGGCCCGAGCCGCGGTTCGGCCCGCGGCAGCCGCGACGTGCGCCGTACCCGGACGCGGCCACAAGGACGCGCGCCCGAACGCCGAGCGACCAGCAACAGCACGCCGTCGCCGTCCGGGGCGGACCGCAAGCCGTACTCGCGAAGTGCCGCCGCCGCTGAGATCACCGCGCCCGGGCCGCCGTGCAGCACCGCCGCGTCGAGAAGGTCACGCCACGTCGGTGCTCTTGTGGTGAGGTAGATCCCGAGGCAGAGAAGCTGCCACCGCACGCGCGCGACGTGTCGGTCGATCACGTGGTCGGCGACGCCGCGTCGCATCGCCTCGGCCCGGGAAACGACGCGGGGGAGCGCGTCCCTGTCGAGCGGTGCGAGCAACGGGACGGCATCGTCGAACCAGGCGGGAAGGCGGCGCATCCGGCCAGCCTGGCTGCGTGAGTCGCGAAGATCACCATGCCGGCGCGATCTGTGGATTGCGTGATGAGCCGACTCGAACGTATGGACGGCTCGAACCACCGCACAGCCGCCTACCGCCGCCGTCGCCCGAGCCCGGCCCCACCATGATCATGTCGCGTAAGACAGCGGCGCATCCGCCCGGCGCGCAGTCAAACGCGACATGATCACGGAACGGGAAGCGGCCGGCGGATCGCCGAGCTCGCGAAGTCGGTCGGACGGCCCGCAAAGTTAGGAAGTGCCTGTGACGCGACGCGGCGGCGAACTCCGACACCCTCGGTGGTTCGACTTGCGCGGGACACGATAGTTTGTGCGTATTCTCGCAGCCGTGATGAGAACGGCGGCGTGGCTTCGGGTTGAGCCCCCGCCGTTACCGGGCGGTAGGAATCTCGTTTAACGTCTCGCCGGTAACACGCGGGTGACGCGCTGGAGACGTCACTCCGCAGGCCAGGGCTGAGAAAGAAGGGGATCAGCGCGTGGGCGTCGAGGTTGCCGTCAAGGGCCTTACCAAGTCCTTCGGCAAACAGGTCATCTGGGGCGACGTGACGCTCACCCTCCCGCCGGGCGAGGTCTCCGTCCTGCTCGGCCCGTCCGGCACCGGTAAGTCGGTGTTCCTCAAGTCCCTGATCGGCCTGCTCAAGCCCGACCGCGGATCCATCTTCATCCGCGACGTCGATATCGCCCGGTGCCGCGAGCACCAGCTCTACGAGACGCGCAAGCTCTTCGGGGTTCTGTTCCAGGACGGCGCCCTGTTCGGCTCGATGAGCCTGTTCGACAACATCGCGTTCCCGCTTCGCGAGCACACGCGCAAGGGCGAGAAGGAGATCGGGAACATCGTCATGGAGAAGATGACGATGGTCGGCCTGGAGGGGTCCGAGCGCAAGCTGCCGGGCGAGATCTCCGGCGGCATGCGCAAGCGGGCGGGCCTGGCTCGCGCGCTCGTCCTCAATCCCGAGATCATCTTGTTCGACGAGCCTGACTCCGGGCTCGATCCGGTGCGTGTCTCGTACCTGAACCAGCTCATCGTCGACCTGAACGCGGTCACCGACGCGACGTTCCTGATCGTCACCCACGACATCGGCACCGCCCGCACGGTGCCCGACAACCTCGGCATGCTGTTCAGCAAGCGACTCGTGATGTTCGGCCCGCGCGAGGTGCTGCTCACTTCGGAGCAGCCGGTCGTGAAGCAATTCCTCAACGGCCGCCGCGAGGGCCCGATCGGCATGTCGGAGGAGAAGGACGCCGGGCAGGTTGCCGCCGAGCTCGCGTCACTGGCCGAGCAGGGCCCGCCCACGCCCGGCACCGGCCCCAAGGGCGCTTCGGGAACCGGAGTGCCGCCGCAGTTGCAGCCCTCGCCCGGCCTGCCCCCACGCAGGGCTGCGGCGCGTCGCCAGGCCAGGGTGCTGGACATGCTGCACACCCTTCCGCTGGAGGCCCAGGCCGCGGTACGTAGCGCGCTCGATCAGGAGCACCGGCAGGAGGTCGAGTACCAGGACGCCATCGCGCACGGGCAGACACCGCAAGAGATCACGCAGCTGATCACGGGGATCTAAGGATGGCTCGACTCCTGGCAACACCGGAACTGCGCTAATGGCAGCACTTTCTCCCGTCGCGGGCGTCCGGCAGAGCGGCCGCTTGTTCGCCCTGTTCCTGGACGTCGGGCGGCTGACGTTCCGGCGGCCGTTCCAGTTCCGCGAGTTCATCCAGCAGGCGTGGTTCATCGCGAGCGTGACGATCCTGCCGACCGCGCTCGTCGCGATCCCGTTCGGCGCGGTCATCGCCCTGCAGCTGGGCAACCTGACCCGGCAGCTCGGCGCGCAGTCGTTCACCGGCGCCGCGAGCGTGCTGGCGATCATCCGCGAAGCCAGCCCGATCGTCTGCGCCCTGCTCATCGCCGGAGCCGGCGGCTCGGCGATCTGCGCCGACCTAGGCAGCCGCAAGATCCGCGACGAGATCGACGCAATGGAGGTGCTCGGCATCTCGGCGGTGCAGCGCCTCGTCGTGCCCCGCGTGCTCGCCTGCATGGTCGTCGCAATGGCGCTCAACGGCGTGGTCAGCGTCGTCGGTGTCGGCGGCGGCTACTTCTTCAACGTGGTGCTGCAGAACGGCACGCCGGGCGCGTACCTCGCGAGCTTTTCGGCGCTCGCGCAGATCCAGGATCTCTGGGCCGGTGAGATCAAGGCGCTCATCTTCGGCGCGATCGCCGCGATCGTCGCTGCCTACAAAGGGCTCAACGCAGGCGGCGGCCCCAAGGGCGTCGGCGACGCGGTGAACCAGTCCGTCGTCGTGACGTTCCTGCTGCTGTTCTTCGTCAACTTCGTCCTCACGGCCGTGTACCTGCAGGTCGTCCCGGCGAAGGGCTCGTGATGACGGCCATCGTCGACAGTGCGCGCCGGGCGGGGCACGCCCCGGGCGCCGCACTCGACACGCTCGGCGGGCAGATGTCCTTCTACCTGCGGGCGATCGCCTGGACGCCACGCACCCTGCGCCGCTACAAGAAGGAGGTGCTGCGGCTGCTGGCCGAGGTCACCTTCGGCACCGGGGCGCTTGCGGTGATCGGCGGCACGGTGGGCGTGATCGCGTTCCTGTCGTTCTTCACCGGCGCCACGCACCCTGCGCCGCTACAAGAAGGAGGTGCTGCGGCTGCTGGCCGAGGTCACCTTCGGCACCGGGGCGCTTGCGGTGATCGGCGGCACGGTGGGCGTGATCGCGTTCCTGTCGTTCTTCACCGGCACCGAGGTAGGCCTGCAGGGCTATGCAGCGCTGAACCAGATCGGCACAGGCGCCTTCACGGGATTCATCTCCGCGTACTTCAACACCCGCGAGATCGCCCCGCTGTCGGCCAGCTCGGCGCGATGCGGATCAGCGAGGAGATCGACGCGCTCGAGGTCATGGCCGTGCCGAGCGTGCCGTACCTGGTCACGTCTCGGCTGATCGCCGGCTTCGTCGCAGTGATCCCGCTGTACGTGATCGGCCTGCTGTCGTCCTACCTGGCGACCCGCACTATCACGACGCTGTACTACGGGCAGTCAGCCGGCACCTACGACCACTACTTCCATCTGTTCTTACCGCCGTCCGACGTCATCCGATCCTTCGTCAAGGTGCTGCTGTTCGCGATCGTCATCATGCTGGTGCACTGCTACTACGGCTACACGGCCAAGGGCGGGCCGGCCGGCGTCGGCGTCGCGGTCGGCAAGGCAGTGCGCACCGCCATTGTCGCCATCAACGTGATCGACTTCTTCCTGTCGTTGGCGATGTGGGGCGCGAACGCGACCGTGCGGTTGGCCGGGTAGGCGACGATGGCCGGTGAGTTCAGCAGCATGCTGCGACGTCGAGTCCTCGGCGTCGCGATGCTGGCGCTCATCGTCGCCCTGGTCGCGCTGTCCGTCGCCATTTACGACCAGAAGTTCACCAAGGTCGTCCTCGTCAAGCTCGAGACCGACCACACCGGCAACCAACTGCTGCCGCACTCGGACGTCAAGGAGCGCGGCGTCGTCGTCGGAGAGGTCCGCTCGATCAGCTCGCACGGCGACGGCGCCACGATCACGCTGGCGCTCAATCCGAGCAAGGCGAGGGCGATCAAGAACTACTACGTCGCCCAGCTGCTGCCCAAGACGCTGTTCGGCGAGCGGTACGTCTCGCTGATGACGTCCGCGAACGCGGCGCCGGCTTACTGCATGCCCGGCCAGGCGCCCGGTCCGGTCGTCGGCGGCCAGACGATCTGCCAGGACAACTCGGCCCAGTACGCCGAGATCCAGAACGTCCTCGCCGATCTCATGCCGGTGCTGCTGGCGCTCAAGCCGGCCGAGCTGAACGCCACACTCAACGCGCTGGCCACCGCCCTGAACGGCCGTGGCGAGCAGATCGGTCGCGACCTGGTCAAGGCCGACGCGTACCTGAGGCAGCTCAATCCGCATGTCCCGCAGCTCGTCGACGACCTCGACAAGCTGGGCAAGGTCGCACTGGAGTACAACGACGCCGCCCCTGATCTGCTCGACACGCTGACCAACCTGCAGACCACGTCCAAGACGCTCGTCGCGAAGCGGGCGGCGCTCGACAGCCTGCTCAAGGTCGCGACCAGCACTTCCGACGTGCTGACGAACTTCCTCGACACGAACGCATCGCGGCTGATCACGGTGACGTCGACCTCGAACGAGATGTTCACACTGCTCGCCGAGTACGCGCCCGAGTACGGCTGTCTGCTCAAGGGCCTCGCCGACCTCGACCCCCGGATCGAGGAGGCGTTTCGCGGCGGGCGGCTGCACGTCACGCTCGAGGTGGTCAAGGGCCGCGGAAAGTACGTGCCCGGCGACGAGCCGATCACTGTGACCGGAAGAGGCCCGCACTGCGCTGGGCTGCCGGCCCCGCCACAGCCGTACCAGATCCCACCCGAGTTCCAGCACGTCGACGACGGCGCGGCACCGGTCGGCGGCCCCGGCAGTGGCGCTATGGCGAGCCCGATGCGCGACGCCTACGGACCGGGCTCGGATGCCGAGAACGCGATGGTCAACGCGCTGATCGCCAAGCAGTACGGCACGACTCCGGACCGCGTGCCGGCGATCGACACGATCCTCGCTGCACCGTTGCTGCGGGGTACGGAGGTAACTGTGCGATGAGCGCTCGCGCGAAGAGCGACGTTGGGCGTGATGAGAGATGAGAGGTTTGCTTGCGCCGCTGATCAAGCTGTCGCTGTTCTTGGTCGTCACGATCGTCGCCACGTTCGTCCTCGCGGCGACGATCACCAACTCCAACTACGGCAAGTCGATGAGCTACCGGGCGTACTTCACCGACGTGACCGGCGTTGTGCCGGGCGACGACGTCCGCATCGCCGGTGTGCGGGTCGGCACGGTCAAGAGCATGAAGGTGGTGAAGGTCGACGGGCAGCGGCTGGCCGAGCTGAGGTTCACCGTGCAGCAGAGCCGCAGGCTGCCGCTGCTCACGCATGCGCGGATCCGATACCGCAATCTCGTGGGTCAGCGCTACGTCGAGATCGCCCCGCCCACGCCGGACGAGGTCGAGCAGGCCGGCGTCGACCCGAACGCGATGATGGCCAAGAACGCGGTCATCCCGAAGCAGCGCACCGAGAACGCGCTCGATCTCACGGCCCTGTTCGCGGGGTTCCAGCCACTGTTCCAGGGCCTCAACCCGAACGACATCAACTCGCTGTCGCAGGAGATCATCCAGACACTGCAAGGCGAATCCGGCTCGGTCGAGCTGCTGCTCGAGCAGACGGCCGACCTCGCGAACGCCATTGCGGACAAGGACAAAGTCATCGGAAACCTGATCGACCACCTCAACTCGGTGCTGGGCGCGGTGGATGAGCGCGACCAGCAGTTGTCCGACCTGATCACGTCGCTGCAGCAGTTCGTCTCGGGGTATGCGGACGACCGCGAGGCGATCGGCAACGCGATCAACGGCGTCAACCAGCTCGAGACGGTCACCACGCAGCTGCTCGTCAAGGTCCGGCCGGGCATCAAGAAGGACGTCACCGATCTCACCGGCCTCGCGAAGAATCTCAACGCCGGTGCCCCGACGATCGCGGGCGTGATCCAGCGGCTGCCGGAGAAGGTCGGCTCGCTGAGCCGCACCGCGAGCTACGGCGCCTGGTTCAACTTCTACCTGTGCCAGATGGGCGGGACGCTCAACCTGCCGAACAACGTCACGCTCAACCCCAACGTCACCTCGCCGCAGCCGAGGTGTGACTGATGGCTGAGCAGACCGGACGGCCGATGAAGACGCCGATGAAGACCCGGCGCGCGCTGCGCGGCCAGTCGTTCAGCGGCCGCAACCCGACGGTGATCGGCGCGATCGGCCTCGTCGTCATCGCCGCGCTGCTGTGGGCGGCGTTCAACGCCGCGAAGCTGCCGATCATCGGCGGCGGCACGGTCTACTCCGCGGCGTTCAGCGAGGCCGCGGGCATCAAGCCCAATGACGAGGTGCGGGTCGCCGGCGTCAAGGTCGGCACCGTCTCGTCCGTCGGACTCGAGGGCAACCACGTCAAGGTGACCTTCCGGGTCAAGCACGCGTTCATCGGCGACCAGAGCACCCTGTCGATCAAGATCAAGACGCTGCTCGGCGCGAAGTACCTGGCAGTCGATTCGGTCGGCGACACCAAGCAGAAGGCCGGTTCGGAGATCGGGCCACCGTGCAAGTCCGGCGTGGCTGATTCCAGTTGCCGGACGATGTCGCCGTTCGACATCTACCCGGCGTTCCAGCAGCTGACCCAGACCGTCGGCGACATCGACACCAAGCAGCTCGGCGCCGCGTTCGAGACCCTGTCCGCCACCTTCAAGGACACCCCCGAGTCCGTGCGGCAGGTTCTCGGCGGCCTGTCGCGGCTGTCGCAGACCGTTGCGTCACGCGACGCGGAACTGCGCAGCCTGCTCGCGAAAGCCCGCGGGGTCACGGGCGTCCTCGCCGATCGCGACAAGCAGCTGACGACCCTGATCAGCGACGGCAACCTCCTGCTCGCCGAGCTGACTGCCCGCCGCGAGGCGATCCACGCGCTGCTCGACAACACCTCGCTGCTCACCGCCCAGATCGAGGGCCTGGTCGCCGACAACCAGGCGACGCTCAAACCATCCCTGGACGAGCTGCACGGCGTCCTCAAGCTGCTCCAGGACAACCAGGACTCCCTGGATCGCGGCCTGCAGATGCTCGCGCCGTTCTACCGGGTGTTCGCGAACACGCTCGGCACCGGGCGGTGGTTCGACACCTACATCCAGAACCTGAGCCTGTCGGGAATCCTGGGCGTCGCCGGCATCGGGAACTCATGATGGGCAACCTCGGAAAGCGCGCCGTCCAGCTCATCGCGCTGGTCGCGGTGGTCGCTGTGCTGGGCGGCGTCGGGTACTTCGTGCTGTTCCACAAGTCGGTGAAGAAGGTCACCGCGCACTTCACCGCGGCGGTCGGTCTGTATCCCGGCTCGGACGTCCGCATGCTCGGCATCAAGATCGGCAAGATCGACAAGGTCACCCCGCACGGCACGTCCGTCGAAGTGCGGATGGAGTACGCGTCGAAGTACAAGCTGCCGACCGATGCCATCGCGGTGATCATCCCGCCGTCGATCGTCAGCGACCGCTACGTCCAGTTGGCGCCCGTGTACCAGGGCGGACGCGTCCTGCCCGACGACGGCGACATCCCGCTGGCGCGGACGGCATCGCCCGCCGAGCTCGACGACATCTACAAGGCGCTCGACACGCTGGCGACCGCCCTCGGGCCGGAGGGCGCGAACAAGGCACCCGCGGACGGCAAGAACGGGCCGCTCTCGGATCTGGTCAACGTGCTCGCGGCGAACCTCAAGGGCACGGGTACCCAGCTCGGGCAGACCGTCGGCGACCTGTCAAAGGCCACGCAGACGCTGGCCAACGGCCGCGAGGATCTGTTCGGCACGGTGAAGAACCTGCAGGCGTTCTCCGACGCGCTGGAGAAGAGCGACGCCCAGGTGCGCAAGTTCAACGCGCAGCTCGCGCAGGTGGCCGGCGACCTCGCCGACGAGCGCCAGTCGCTGGCTGCCGCCCTGCACAACCTGTCCGCCGCGCTCACCGACGTCTCGGCGTTCGTCAAGAAGAACCAGGCAAGCTTCCACGCGGACGTCGCGAGCCTGAAGGTCGTCACGAACGTCCTCGTGAAGCAGAGGGCGGCACTGGACGAAACGCTCGCGGTCGCACCGACCGCGCTGGCCAATCTGGGCCACACGTACAACCCGTCGAGTGGCACGCTCGACAACCGGACCAACCTCGACTCGCTGACCGATCCGGCCGTCATCTGCGGGACGCTGCAGGCGCTCGACCAGTTGCCCACCGCTGTGACCGACCCGATCCACCAGACCTGCGTGGCCATCGCGACGCAGCTCAAGACCACGATCGACGGGCTCGCCAAGCTGGTCTCCGGCATCACCGACTCGCTGCCCACCATTCCCGGCCTGCCGGGTGCCGGCGCGGGTGGCCTGTCCGGCCCGAGCATCCCCGGAGTGACGTCGTGACTCATCCCGCCGGATTCGGATCCGCGTCCCCACCACTCCCTGCGCTCGGGTGGATCCGCTGCTCCGCTCGCGCCTTCGGCGCGGCCGCGTCACGGCGGCGGGCTCTTCGCGCGAGCGCTCATCGCGGGGGCTGGGCACGCGCGAACCGTGGGCTCGTCGTCGGGCTCCTCGCTAGCGTCATGGTGCTGACCGGCTGCGGTTTCCACGGCCTGTACAGCACGCCGCTGCCCGGCGGGGCGAACCTCGGCAAGCATCCCTACACGGTCACCGTCGAGTTCGCCGACGTCCTGGACCTCGTGCCGCAGTCCGCGGTGAAGGTCAACGACGTCGCAGTCGGCAAGGTCGAT
>WNGQ01005085.1_pt1 | contig 15809 bp, 14 predicted proteins | sample 5407661 | NCBI WGS metagenome assembly WNGQ01 (sample SAMN13153382, study PRJNA577476) | soil metagenome | isolation source: 60 cm soil or saprolite under Garry oak tree replicate 2 | place: USA:California | collected 2016-06-15 | reverse complement strand
GCGCCCCAATAAACCCCATAAACGCCTGTCGTGCAAAACTGGCCTGCACCCTCTCCTCATACTGCGGATCACGCGGCACATACTTTCCTGTCACAGTCGCCTCCTAAATTGTTCAACTGATAAGCTCATCATCCTATCTTGCCCCAGATCTTTCATTTAAAAGATATCAGCCTGCCCCTCTCCCTGATTCTCCTGTGTATGCCTCTTCTGTATCTCCTGCACCCGTTCCTCCAACTTCCCCGCCTCATCCTCTCGTTTCATCTTTCGTAACAAATCAGCATAGTTTTCTAGAACTCTTGCCATGTAGGGATGTCCATCTTCAAAAATTTTCTCATAAATTGCTAATGCTCGCTGATAGAGCGGCTCTGCCTGGGCATATTTCATTTGACCCTTGTAAAGCGATGCCAAGTTACTTAGGTCAATAGCTACGTCAGGATGCTCTAATCCATAGAGCTGTTCGTCGATTGCCTGTACCCTTTTGAAAAGTGGCTCTGCCTGGGCATACATGCCCTGGTCATGATAGAGTGATGCCAGATTGTTGAGAATGGTTGCTACATCGGAATGCTGAGGCCCTAATAGCTTTTCACAAGTTATAAGTGCTTGCTGATATAGGGGTTCCGCTTCGGTGTATTTGCCCTGGTTCACATAAAGTACTGCCAGATTATTAAGGCCCATTGCTACATCGGGGTGCTCAGGTCCTAATACCTTTTCACGAATAGCAAGTGCTTGTCGGTAGAGGGGTTCCGCTTGAGTATATCTACCTTGCTTTTTGTAGAGTAAGCCCAAATTGTTGCAAATAGTTGCTACATTGAGATGGTCAGGCCCAAACACCTTTTCCGCAATCGTTAGTGCTTGTTGATAAAGTAGTTCTGCTTTTGTGTACTGTGCGCGTTGACGTAAGTAGTACCCTGCCAGATTCAGTAATCGTGCTGCCTCTGCCAATGCCATATCTTCTTGCTTAATCAGCTCAGCACATGTTCGTACATGCGGCAATAATCGTTCACATTCAGCCCATGTTCCATACTTACCAGATGGAAACACACAATTCACAGTTTGCACAACCCGTTTCGCCCATTGCTTTTGCATCTCCTCATCCATCTCATCCCGAAGCACAACCTGCACCAAACGATGCACGGTCAACGTCTGAGCATCCCGATCCCGCTTCACCAGCGAGTATTTGCGCAGTTCCTCAATCGCAGCGTCCAACTCAAGCGGGTCTTCAGCAATCGCCTGAAGCGTAGGGCCAAGTTCCTCTGCCCCCTCAATAATAATCTTCTCTGGAATGGCATCGGGGGCCAGGAAAGCGCACAAACGGAGCAGATCGGCTGCCGCGGGGTTGGCTTCTTCAACCTTCTTGAAAGAAATCTCCCAGGTATTGGCAACAGGTTTTGGATGATCGTGTTCAGCGGCAGTATTGCCACGACGTTTCAGCAATTTCTCGTGTTGTTTCTGATACAAGTCCAAGTAACGAGCTAAGCTACAAGAGGTTTCCTCAATATAAGCACCAGCTTGATCAAGGGCAAGAGGCAGACCGTCCACTGCCCATACGATCTCCTTCGCTTTTGCTATATTAGCAGCAGAAGCTTTATCGATCAAATCATCCTGCCCAATGATGTTGGCGCGGCGCAGAGCGAGGTGATCTTCTAGCTCTTTACGCAGGTTTTCGTCGGATGGGGCATAGGAGTAGAAGAGCTTTACGGCGTGCTGGTGACTGGTTGCATCTATCATGGTTTGCTGCTACTCCTCGTGCTTGTTGCACTTTTGGTGAAGTATAACCTTTTTTGTGGAGTGTCGCAAGGAGAGTGCATTGGGTGGGGTGTATGAAATAGTTGTAGGGGCCGATAAATCGGCGGTAATAGGCATCAACCTAAGGAACAATCGAGGGGAGAACATGATGGAATTAAGGGGTACAGCCAGGCTGCGAGCAAAATTTGGGCATAACTCATCTTTGTACCACGAAAAGTCACCACGCCCTATTTCCGTTTACAAAACCCCTGAGAAGAATACCGTTACATACAGCTTCAGAAAGTAAGGTTTGCAGAAATATTCGCTCGCTTGACAGCAGACATCTGAAACCTTATAGTAAAGACGAGCTTTTATCAGATCGCTACACAAAAGTAAGGAGGCCAGCATGGCTTCACCTGCTACCATCCCTACCGTCACGGTTTGCTTACCCAATGCCCTCCATGCCAGAGCCGGGGGCCGCAGGTCTATGCCGGTTGCCGGGCGCACGATTCGTGAGATCATCGATGCGCTCGATCAGAACTATCCGGGCTTGCGCTTCAACCTGTGTCACGAAACCGGTGAGCTGCGGCCCTTTGTGAACATCTTCTTGAACCGTGAGAATATCCGTTACTTGCAAGGCCTCGACACACCCGTAACCGCTGGCGCAACCGTTCACATTCTACAGTCCGTTGCTGGCGGCTAATGCCAGCAAGGTAGCCTAGAGGAGGAAACTTTATGAGCCATCACAGACCTTACGGTCCAGGCACCGTTATGCTGTTAGTCGGAACCAAACGTGGGCTGTTCCTCTTGACCTCAACCGATCGAGAAGCGTGGAACATTGAAGCACCGAGTTTGCGAGGGCACCGCATCTTCCATGCTATTCTTGATCAACGCGATGGTCACCGTCTGTTTGCAACCGATAATGGTGACTTCTTCGGCACATTTTTGCGCTACAGTGACGACTTTGGCCAGACATGGAAGGAGCCGGAGCGAGGCATCCAGTTTCCACAAGACAGCGGCGAGAAACTTAATAACATCTGGGTGATTGAGCCTGGGCGCGCCGGTGAGCCGCGAGTGGTTTATGCAGGCACTGACCCGGCGAGTCTGTGGGTCAGCACTGATGGCGGCATAAACTGGGATCTGAACGCGGGTCTTGCCACTCATCCCACACGAGAGTACTGGCAGCCAGGAGCCGGTGGATTGTGCCTGCATACGATCATCCCCGATCCCTCAAATACGTCCAGGATGTGGGTCGGCATCTCCGCCGTAGGCTGTATGCGCACCGATGATGGCGGTCGCAGTTGGGTCTTTGCCAACAAGAATACACGTGCCGACTTCTTGCCCACAAAGTATCCGGAGTTTGGTCAGTGCATTCACCGTCTGGTCCAGCATCCGACTCGGCCGAATGTGTTGTACCAGCAGAATCACTGCGGCATCTATAAAAGCACAAACGCGGGTGATGACTGGACGGACATTCAACAGAATCTCCCCTCCGAATTTGGCTTTCCTATTGCCCTGGACGTCCACAATCCCGATACGGTGTTTGTGGTGGTTGAGGACCCCATGGCCCGGCACAACGTTGATAAGCAGTTTACGGTGTACCGAACGGGGAACGGTGGAGAGCAATGGGAACCGCTCACCCAGGGGCTGCCGCAAGGTCCCGGAGTGTTGTTGGGCGTCTTGCGGCATGCCATGTGTACCGATGTCGAAGATCCGTGCGGGGTGTATGTAGGCACTAACACCGGGCAACTCTTTGCCAGTCGTGATCGTGGCGACAACTGGCACCTGGTCGCAGATTTCTTGCCACCGATTTACTCGGTAACGGCTGCTGTGCTTGCCTAGTTATGAGAAAGTACTTGCACTTGACCATCCGAGTTTAGCAGGTAGCCTCCACAATCTGGCGAGACTCTACCACGACCAGGGCAAGTATGAGGAAGCGGAGCCGCTCTACCAGCGAGCCTTAGCCATTGTAGAGAAGACATTAGGGGTACATCCCAATGTAGCACTTTGTCTTGAAAATTATGCTGGTTTACTGGAGAAAATGAAGCGCGAGGACGAAGCAGCTAAATTAAGAGAACGCGCTAAGGTTATACGAGAAAAACATGCACGGGAAAATTTGATGAAGGGTGATTAGCTGGGTAGGCGCAGAGCCGTTTGAGTAGCATGGCCGACGGTTTTGGTGGTAGGATAGAGGGCGGGTTGTTTGGTAATAAACAGAGTAATCAAGCAGGGCAGGGGTCATATTCTTGCAGAGCATGATGACCGCAAGAGTCATCACTACTATACACGACTACGTCGGCCAGCGAAGCCGTCGTATAGTAGTGATGACTCTTGCGGTCATCATGGAGGGGCGGGGCGACGCAATAGTATGACTGAAATATTCAAGAGGAGTATGTGATGAAATTTATTAACGTGCGTCTGCTGGTGGACAATTTTCCGGCAACGATGCGCTTCTGGCGCGATGTGATGAGGTTGCCTATGACGTATGGTGACGAGTCGATGGGCTATGCGTATTTTGATACGGGTAGCTCTGGAGTAGAGCTTCTCAGCCGCGATGGGTTTGCTGCCGCGCTGGGTGAAGCGACACCAGCACCAAAGCGGGTGGGGCGTGAGGCGGTACTCGTTTTTCAGGTGGATGATGTGGATGCTGCGTATGCCGAACTGGTTGAGCATGGAGCGACGCCGGTGATGGGACCGCAGGATCGAGCGGCGTGGGGAGTTCGTTCGGCCCATCTGAGTGATCCTGATGGGCATATCGTGGAAATCTATAGTCAGCTTAGTGGACAATTATAAAATACATGCTAAACAGCATGAGGCCGGGGTTGCAACCCCGGCCTCATGCTGTTTAGCATGTATTTTTAAGATTTTGCCAACAGCTTCTCCAACGCCTTTTCAAATTCCCGATAGGCGCGATCACCGAACAAGACCATGGTCACCTGTTTCAGACTGGTGGGCTTCTGGATGTGGGCGATGATAGTGCTGAGGGCGATGGGAGCAGCCTCGTCGAGAGGATAGCCGTAGACGCCAGTGCTGAGGGAAGGGAAGGCGATGCTGGCTATTTTGTGTTGCTCGGCGAGGTCGAGGCAGGTTTGGTAGGCACTGCGGAGCAAACGCTCGTCTTCGTCGGTGCCACCATAGATGGGACCGACGGCGTGGAAGACGTATTTGGCAGCTAGGTTGCCCGCGCTGGTGGCAACGGCACTGCCAGTGGGACAGCCACCGATTTTGCGACATTCGGCCATGATGGTCGGGCCACCGGCGCGGTGAATGGCTCCATCGACGCCACCACCACCGGCTAAGGCTGAGTTGGCGGCGTTGACGATGGCATCGGCCTGGACTTTCGTGATATCACCTTGCTGCAAAGCTAGAGTGACGCCGTTAATAGTATGTGTTGTCATGAAAACTTCTCCCCAGTTCATCATAGAACTAAACCAAAAGGTTCTTCTAAGAGACGTTTGACTTCCTGTAGGAAACGAGCAGCTATGGCCCCATCGATGGCACGGTGGTCGGATGAGAGGGTAACTTTCATACGGTTACGTACAACGACCTGACCATCAACGACCACCGGAGTGGGGGTGATGGAGCCAACAGCAAGAATAGCTGACTCAGGCGGATTGATCACGGCGGTAAAGCTCTCCACGTCGAACATGCCCAGATTGCTGACGGTGAAGGTGCCGCCGGTGAAGTCCTCTGGACGCAGCTTGCCCGTACGGGCGGCTTCGGCAAGGCGGCGCGTTTCACGGGCGATGTCGAGGACTCCCAGTCGGTCGGCGTTGCGTAGAACGGGTACGATCAGCCCCTCTTCGAGGGCGACGGCTACACCAATGTGTACCTGCTTTTTCTGGATCAAGCGATCTTCGGCGAACGAGACGTTGACTTGCGGCATACGTTGCAGAGCTTTGGCAACAGCTTTGACGATCAGGTCGTTGAAGCTGACCTTGATCGGTGAAGGATCGGTGGCAGCGTACTCGTTGATCTGTTGACGCAGAGCGGCGAGCTTATCGGTGTCAATGACGCTGGTGACATAGAAGTGCGGTGCCGTCTGCATGCTCTGACTGAGACGTCGAGCAATGGTACGGCGCATGGCGGTGAGCGGAATTTCGACTACTTCGTCGGTATCTATAGTGGCAAGGGTAGGCAGTAGTTCGGGTGCTGGCTGTGCCGGTTGGACAGGTTGGGCTGCCGGTGCGACTACGGAAGCGGCTTGCTGTTGCAGGAGGGCGGCTTCGACATCCATTTTGATGATGCGCCCGTTGGGGCCGGTGCCGCGCAGAGTTGTATAGTTCAGGTTATACTCTTGAGCCATACGGCGGGCTATCGGCGAGATGAAGATGCGCCCTGATGTGTTGGTCGGGGGAGTTGCAAGATTTGCAAGAGTAGCGAGAGTATCAAGAGTAACAGAAGTAGCAATGTTACTGGTTTGTGGCGTGTTAGATGCAGGTATTGAAGGTGGGTTTGTGGTGGTCTGTGCTCCGTTGCTTCTCAGGGAAGCAGGGAGCGGTTCGTCAGGTGTACCGATAAGGGCAATGGGTGCGCCGATGGGAGCAGAGTTGCCTTCGGAAACGAGTATTTTACGCAGCGTGCCACTGGCGAAAGCTTCTATTTCAATGTTGACCTTGTCTGTTTCAACTTCGGCCAAAGGTTCGCCCTTTTTGACTGTATCACCTTCTTGTTTGATCCAGTGGAGGATTTTGCCTTCCTCCATAGTATCGCCCATTTTGGGCATTTCAACGTTTTTCATATATATGTTCTCCGGGTTCCATTCCAGGATGGGGAAATAGGTGTGCGCCAAGTCCCGCGTAGGGGCGGGGGCGGTGTGGAGTGGAGTTGGGGCCCTTGTGGCTATACCTGTCTCCCAGACAGGGTTCCCGTTGTTGCCCATATATTGTCTGGCCGTCGCAGCAATACCCCACCAGGCGGGCGGCCACAAGGGCCCCTACCACCCATCCACACCGCCCCCGCCCCTACGCGATTTCCCAAGATTTCATTTTATTGTTAACATTATGCCTGATATCCGGGCGGGTGGCCACAAGAACCCCCCCTACGCGATTTCCCAATTTCCCGTCGTATATTTATGCATGTACAAGTGCCGCAGGCACGATAGCTTTGACTGCTGCAACTATATCCTTTTTGTTGGGGAGGGCGGCACGTTCCAGGACTTTTGAGTAGGGCATGGGAACGTCGGCCCCCGTGACATGCTGAATGGGGGCGTCGAGGTAGTCGAAGGCGTGTTCATAGATGAGGGCGGCAAGGCCCTGACCGGTGCCGTAGTATTTCCAGCCCTCTTCGGCGATGACCACGCGGTTAGTCTTTTTGACGGAATCGACGATAAGGTCGATGTCGATGGGACGAATGCTCCGTAAGTCGAGAACTTCGGCGTGGATGCCTTCTTGAGCAAGGGCTTCCGCCGCTTGCAGGCAGATGTGTAACATGCGTGAGAAGGTAATCAGCGTAATATGCTCGCCAGGTCGTTTGATCTCACCCTGGTTAAGAGGGACGGTGTATTCCACGTCGGCATCGGGTACTTCGCCTTTGACATTATAGAGCAGTTCATGTTCGATAAAAAGCACAGGATCGGGGTCGCGCACTGCCGACTTGAGCATGCCTTTGACGTCGTAGGGTGTGGCAGGCATGACAACTTTGAGGCCGGGGATATGGGCATACCAGGATTCAAACATCTGGGAGTGCTGTGCGCCACGTTGGGCGCCGCCACCGCCGGGCATGCGTAGCACAAAGGGCAGCTGGGGCTGTCCACCGAACATATAGCGCATTTTGGCGGCACTGTTGACCAGCATATCGGAGGCCAGCAGGCTGAAGTTGATAGTCATGAGTTCCAGGATGGGGCGCAGACCACCGAGCGCGGCTCCGATGGTGGCTCCGGTGATGACTTCTTCGGCCAGGGGAGTGTCACGCACGCGCTTCTCGCCAAATTCTTCATAGAGTCCTTTGGTAACAGCATAGGTACCGCCGTAGCCTGCGATATCTTCGCCCAGAATGAAGACACGCTCATCACGTAGCATCTCCTCGCGAATGGCCTCACGTAGCGCATCACGATATGTCATTGTACGCATTCTACTTATTTCCTCTCGTAGCGGTAGGTGAGAGCGGTGGAATCATCGACCATCACATCGGTGTAGAGATCGTCGAGGGTGGGATCGGGACTGTTGTCGGCGAACTCTGCGGCCTCTTCGGAGACCTGGGTGGCCTTTGCATCGTTGTCGTCAAATTCCTGCTGGGTTGCCACTCCAAAATCGAGCAATTTTTGCTCAAAGATGCCGATGGGGTCGCGTGTAGTGCGCCACTGCTGCTCTTCCTCACGAGTGCGATAATAGGAAGGGTCGGTCATGGAGTGGCCGCGGAAGCGATAGGTTTTGATTTCTAACAGTGTTGGGCCTTCACCAGAGCGGGCGCGTTCTACAGCCTGCTGCATGGCCTCATAGACGGCGATCACGTCCATGCCATCAATCTGTACTCCGGGGATGTTGTAGGCCGCAGCACGTGGGAGCAAGCTATCGACGGCCCAGGCTTTCTCCACGGCCATGCCCATCGAATACTGGTTGTTTTCGCAAACGTAGACCACTGGCAGTTTCCAGATCGAGGCAAGGTTGAGGGACTCGTGGAAGGCTCCTTCATCGACAGCCCCATCACCAAAGAAACAGGCGGTGACGCTATCCTGTCCCAGATACTGGGCGGCCAGAGCAACACCGGCAGCGATGGGCAACTGAGCTGCGACAATAGCGTTGCCGCCGAGGACACCCAATTCGTTGCTCCACATGTGCATGGAACCGCCTTTGCCCTTGCTGCAGCCGGTGCTTTTGCCAAACAGTTCGGCCATCACCGCCCCTGGCTCCATTCCGCGTGCCAGGGCGAGGCCGTGTTCACGATAGCTACTCAGAATCTTGTCGTCCGCTCGCAAGGCGGCGATACATCCTACGCCAACGGCCTCCTGACCAATATACAGGTGCATAAAGCCGCCGATTTTACCGCGAGTATACTCTTCAGCACTCTTTTCCTCAAAGCGACGGATGAGTGCCATCATATAGTGTATGTTGAGGAGTTCTGTACGGGTCAGACCCGCCAGAGTTGCATTGCTGATTGCCATAGGCCCCCTTCAATGTGTGTAAAACCAATCGGTAATATAGCCCAATCTCCTATACGACACTGTATACGCTGGGGCCTTTTTCTCACAACATTGTGATGCCTCCGCTTATCTATTGTACCTCATGATGGATAAGATGCATAGTGAAGGGGGCCTATCCTGTGACATTTTTGCCTTGAACACGATAGTTCTGATCATTGGGTAGCTTGTTGGTGCGCGGAGACCGTGTTAAGATAGATCATGTAACCAAGACAATAAGGTGGGAGCGATGGCGAGGATGGTAATCGTTTTTGTGTTACGAGTAATTATACTTCATCCAGCAATCCTTTCAGTGTCTCCAACAAGATATCTTGTGGGCAGGGTTTGCTGAGGTAGGCAGAGATGCCTAACTCGTTGGCACGTTTTTGGTGTTTTTCTGAGGAATGAGAGGTCAACATGATGACCTTGACGTGGGCAAGCTCTGGATGCAGGTGCATCATGCTAAGCAAGTCGTAACCGTTGAGGTTGGGCATTTCGAGATCGAGAACGAGAGCGTGGGGTGGATTGTCTAACATCAGTTCAAGGGCCTCCATACCATCCCGGGCAGTGTTGACGCGATAGCCTGCATGACTAAGGGTTTGCACCAACGATTGGCGAATGTAGACAGAGTCATCGGCCACCAGAACAGAAGGTTGGGTTGGATGGATAGGGCCATGATGTGTTGTGGTCTCTGTGTGGCGTTGAAGCAGCTTTTGATGCCGGAGTAGTTCGGGAACATCCACCATGAGCAGGACATGACCCGTACCATCGATAGCGGCACCGGTAATACCGGGGCGGCGCAAATGAGGAGCGAGCGGCTTGACCACCAGTTCGACCGCTCCCACTACCTCGTCCACCTGCACAGCCAGGGGCCGAGGGAAGTACGGGTTGATTTGCAGGATCAGTACAGGCCGCATGGTCTCCGGGAAGTCTGGTGGTCTGGGAAAGCCGAGCAGGGTATTGAGGATCACTGGCTGCGACTCACGATATTGTTGCCTGCTGTCGATGCGCAACACCTGTGAGAAAGGTACGATGACTTGCTGGTGTTCGACGCGCACGAGCAGGCCATGAACGGCCCCCTGTGAACGCGGCAGACGCAGGTAGAAGCTGATACTGCCAGTGTCGTTTCTCCGGGCAATGATGGACCCATTTAAGTGACGGATGGCTTCCTGCACGTCGTTGAGTGAGCCCCCACCTATGGGTTGTGAGAAGCCGATCTCTATGGTGATCTCGTTGCCAACGGTACGAATATGGAACCAGATACGGTCATCCTGTTGGCCTTGGGCCTGCTCTGGGACAAAGTTGCTGGCAACACAGGTGCGTACAAGTTGCAGCAGAGGCAGCTTTAATTGCTCGAGGATATCTTGATCGATCTCGGTGGTTTCGCCCGTTACTTCGAATTGGATTTGTCGCCGCCGGGCGATGCCGTTCATAGTGACAACCCGCTCGAGGCGGCTGAGCAAGACACTCATGGAAGTGAGTCGCAGGAGCGCGATATCGTTACGCATGCTGTTAGCCTGGATGACATGCTTTTGAGTGCTATGTTGTAAGCAGGCGAAAGCCAAGCGTAATTGGGTTGAGGCGGTAGCCACGTCGGCAATCGCCTCGTTAAGCGAACGAACCAGAACGTCGGTCTCGCTAAAATGCTCAATCTCTAAGGCATCCCATGGCAAATGTTGACCAGCAAGCGGGGCTGATGATAAGGCAGATGGGGGTTGAGGATGATGCTTGCGCTGATAATGATGGCCGGTGCGTTCGGCTACTTCATCAAGGATACGTGCGACCAGGGATGAAGTCGGTCGCTCGTTGGGTGCAGGTCGATCGGTCAAAGAAGGCTTCAACAAGAGGTGACTGACGAGGGATGCTTCCACGTGGGAGAGATGCGCCTGGGCTTCATGCAATTCCTGCATGGCTCGCTCTACCTCGGCCTGGGCATTCTCTAACGGTGCATGAAGTTCGATCAGTTGTTGGCTATGCTGGAGCAGTTGCTCGAAGTGACGCGCATCCACGGGCACAACAGGGGTGGAGGTTGACGGCTCCGTGAGGAATTTTGTTGAATTCTCTGTTGAGAGGCTCTCATTCTCTTCTGCGGCATTAAAAGGAACTCGTACCGCCCTCTGTCCTAGAGGAGGAGGAGGAGAAGAAGAGAGAGACGAGGAGTTACTGTAGATGTCAATGTCAAGGGTTTTGTACTCAGTCTCTAACTCATTGAGGGGGATAGTAGTTTCCTGATTGTAGGTCACGACGCTGTTGAGGGTTGTTTCCAGAGCCTGCATAGTTTGTGTAAGAACATGCAAACCAACGAAAGATGCCACGGTTCCGTTGAGAATGCGTTTGGTGAGCTCCTCCATGTGATGAGCGAGTGTTGAGGTGGTTATGTAGCCGATAGTACCAGCACTGCCTTTCATTTTATGGGCGGTGCGCTGGATGGTCTGTAAACGAGCCGTATCCAGTTGTTCATCTGGCTCCAACTGCTGGAGGGCTAGGCGAATGATGGACATATCTTCAGCGACCTCAGCAATGTAGAGGGCCAGCATATCCTCGGAAACTGGCAGTTCGGACGTTGAAGGTGGGAGAGAGGGCTGCTTACTGGCAGATAAGGTGTTGGCGGTAGTGATAGGCTCGCCAATTTCCCAACCGCTGAAGTCCATCTTCTCGAAGGCTTGTAGTATGGCCAAGTCTTCGGCGGAAAGCTCATCGTGGTGAAAAGATTCATCCATAGGTAGCTGCAATTTCTAATTGTTGTACCACATCGCTGAGGAGCGTTGGTATGTCTAAGACGAGTGCCTCGCCCTGTAAACGCTGTACGCAGGCGGCTCGTGTGGGGGCGTACCATGTGGGAAGAACGATAGAGGGAGCCTCGTGTTCGCTGAGTAGAGGTGCAGTCTGACCGATGGTGGGAACCAGCAAACCCAAAGGAACATCGGCATGCCTGACTATGAGCAGGAGGCCCTCGCGCAAAATCCCCTGCTGAGGCGAGAAGGTCGCTGGAACATTAGACAGGTAGGCTTCGAGATCAATGCTGGCTACGGCCTCTCCACGCCATGCAACAACTCCCAACATCCATAGAGGCAAAGCAGGTAAGAGGGTAAGTGTATGTGGTGCTAGCACAACTTCATAAAGAACTGTTAAGGGAATAAGGCACCGCCCCTGGCGTAGTACACATTCCAGGTATTCATTAGGATGGACAGCAGGAGGCACCGCATGCGCCAACTGGCGTGCATAGTCCCAAAATTCCTCATTATTTAACTGTTCAAGCCGGTCTATCTGCTCCTGTCTCACAGGAGCAGATATATCCGGGGGGGATGAATTCCGTCTGTCCACTATCTAACGCAAAATAGAGCTGTGTAACCTATTATGTATAGGTGGGAAGGCCTAAATATAGGTGTAGTCTATCCATCAACTCCTGTGTCCTAAAGGGCTTGGTGATGTAGTCTTTGGCCCCGGCGAGACGGCCTTTCAGACGATCAATCACACCATCACGACTGGTGAGCATAATAATCACGGTATGGTTAAATTGGGGTTTGCTCTTCAGGAGGCGGGCAAATGCATAGCCGTCCATTTTGGGCATTCCAATGTCAAGGATAATCAAGTCAGGTATACGCCTAATGCGTTGTTCGGTGATGGCCCGCATGGCTTCCATGCCGTCGGCGAAGCTGACCGAATCAAAGCCTTCGCGCTTCAGGCTGGTTTCAATGATCTTACGAACGGTGAGTGAATCGTCAACGATCATGACCAGTTTACTCATATTATTTTCCTCTTTCTCTTCTCCACACTACGACCAACCCGTACCCACTCGCCATCTAATTGTAAGAGATGGACCTATTCCGTCCATGAGCACCGAGGGGTACACCCCGTTTTGAACTCTGGCAAAGGCAGGAACAGGGCCAAACCTGCCTAGTTGCGAATATACACAAAGGCATCTCTTCAAGAGATGCCCTACTAATATCTAAAAACAATAGTACCATAGATCTAAAAACAATAGTACCATAGAGATTTATGATTTGCAATATTATGGGTAGTGGAAAAAAGCCTCAAGGATAATCCGCTCAATCTCCTGGGCTGGAAGTGACTCTATATCAATACGTTCACCCTCTATGGTCACGAGAAAGATCTTTTTCTGACTCTGTGCGCTCGTATCTTCCCGTAAGAAGCCATAGAGAGTCTGAGCTACGTTCTGCGCTGCTTTCTCTGCTCTTGCTCCACCTTTGGTGATACCAATGGCGACAAGAACTGGTGCAACAAGATCTTTTGGCACAACCATATCAACTTTTACATCATGAATGTGTTTCAATTGATGTTCGAGAGCTCTAATATGTTGCTTCGTATCTGATGTGAACTCAATAGTGACGGTGGTTTGCACAGTCTTTTTCTCCTTTCCTGGACTGCGATTACCTTCATTATACTCTATGTGCCTCTCCAATTATGTATGGCACTCGAAAATATTGGCTCCGGTTCACTTGAAAAGCAGGCCCCTGACGACCTTCCCGACGGCGTTTTTCGGCAGCTCAGTGCGAAACTCGATCTGGTGCGGCACCTTGTAGTCCTCCAGGCGCTCACGAGCATAGGCCAGTAACTCATCGGCAGTAACTTGTTGACCACGTTTGACGACAACAAAGGCTTTTATGAACGGAGATGCCGGCGTACTGGGCGTACTTGTGGCGTTCCCATCATCTTTTTCTGCTGGCGGCAGCATGCTCACCACTGCCACCTCAAGGACTTTGGGGTGTTCGTACAAGACCTCCTCCACCTCGCGCGGATAGATTTTGTGTGTGCCAAAGAGGGTCAGATGCTCTTTGCGATCAATGAAGGTAAAGAAGCCATCTTCGTCCATCTGCACTACGTCGTTTGTGCGCAACCAGCCATCGCAGAGTGTCTGGGCCGTCTCTGCTGGCATCTGCCAGTAGCCCTGCATGACCTGTGGCCCACGAATCAACAGTTCTCCGACCCCTCCTGCTGGGAGAGGTTCACCCGTCTCCAAATCGACAATCCGTGCATTCGTGCTGGGTAAGGGAAGACCGATACTGCCAACGCCCCGTTCACTTTTGTAGGGATTGGCGTGCGTCAAGGGAGACGCTTCCGTCAGGCCATACGCCTCGATCAGGTGTCCGCGTGTCAGCTTCTCAAACGCCTCTTGCACCTCAACGGACAATGAAGCTGAGATGCTGATACAGATGCGAATGGCCGAGACGTTGTAGCTGCGTACGTTGGGATAGTTTGCCATCTCAAGAAGGAGACCCGGATAGCCGATGAGCATACCTGGCTGATAGCGCTTTATCGCTTCGAGGAGTACATCTGTATGCGTTGTCGGTACCAATAGAAGTGAGCCGCCCAGGGCAATCGCCGCGTTCATTCCGGTAGTGAGAGCATGACGCCTTTGGGAAGACCGGTCATTCCTGCCGTGTACTGGATGAGTGCCAGATCGTTCGAGGTTGTTCCACTCTCGAGTGGCGTGATTGGCTGGCGACGTACCATGTTTCGAAACGAGGATACACGAAATGATGGCCGCCTGGAAGGAAGGTCAGAAGTTTTTCTCGCATCCTCGTTTCTTGCCAACAAAGGGCTATGCAGTGCTTCAACCAGGGGATTCTCATTGATGAGAGAGAGCAGCATATCGCGCTGGCGTCTGGGGAGGTACTCACGAACATTGGTATAGATCACATGCGTGATGCTCGTGTCGGCACACACCCGTTTGGCCACCTCTCGTAGAGACTCCTGCGTGAGCAAGACCCGAGCTTCCGTCTCTTGAAGCTGGCGATGAAGCTCCTGCTCGTGCAAAAGAGGATTGCCCAACACAACGACTGCTCCAGCCTTCAGCGCACCATAAAAAGCGATCACACACTGCGGTATATTGGGCAAGACAATCGCGACACGATCACCTGTCTTGATCCCCAGGCCTCGCAGAGCATGAGCAAAACGTGTGCTCATGCTCTCAAGCTCATGGTAGCGTATCTGATGATCAAAGAAGAAGATGGCAGGGCGCTGCGGAAAAGCGGCGGCACTGGTGCTAAGCATCTCATGGAGGAGTTGTTTCGGCTGTGGGATCTGGGCTGGTACACTGCTATCATAATGGTTGAGCCAAGGCATGTCTCTGTGCTGTGCCGCAAACGAAATCTTGCGAGCAATTCGCTGGAAGATGCCTGGCAGTTTCTTTCCGCTCTCTTTGCTCGTCTTAGCATCCCGTTGCTGTTTCTCCAGAAAGTGGTTAATGGCTCGATTGACAGCATCGGGTCGCTCTAGCTGCACGAGATGCGCCGAGACTGGAATATCGACCAGTTGTGTGCCAGGATTACAGCGTAGCACATCTTCATACAGCTTGCGTCGGAAGACCCGGTCGCGAGACCCCAACACAACGAGTGTGGGGACAGCAAATGGTTGCATACTCCAGCTAGAGAGAATAGTATCATTGATCCCTTTGAGTGTCCGCTGTGGAGCAAAGAGCGCAATACCTAGTCTTTTTGCCACGAAACTAAAAAGAGGGTCGGGAATGCGCAACAACCTTCCCAGAAGTGGCATCATGGTGAAGTGCGTGCTTACACCAATCAACACCAGGCTGCGTATCTTCTCAGGGTGGCGAATCACATATTCAGTGGCAATGGCCCCTCCAAAAGAGTGAGCAACAAGATGGACAGGCTCCTGGATTTGCAATGCCGCCAGGACGACCTCCAGATCAGAGACAAAACGCTCTATCGTGTACGCGAGTCCGGCAGGATCTTCGCTTAATCCATGTCCACGCAGGTTGGGGGCAATGAGGTGCATACTCTGTCCAAAGAAGCGTAACTGGTGAAGCCATTGCGACACATCGCCACCAAAGCCGTGCACAAAGACGAGCGTCTGTGTGGCCCCCTCAGGATGGATATCGATCACGCTAATACGCCGGAGATTCTGGGTGCCATATCCAGCAGGCACATAGACGTTGCTGCGATAGAGCACGATATCAAGTGCCATAAGGGTACCTCCTTTAGGG
>WNGQ01003493.1_pt1 | contig 15812 bp, 12 predicted proteins | sample 5407661 | NCBI WGS metagenome assembly WNGQ01 (sample SAMN13153382, study PRJNA577476) | soil metagenome | isolation source: 60 cm soil or saprolite under Garry oak tree replicate 2 | place: USA:California | collected 2016-06-15 | reverse complement strand
GCTTCTTCGAGGACTTCTACAGTACCTTCCTTGCCCGCTGCCCGCAGGCGAGGGCGATGTTCGCGCGAACGGACTTCGAGCGCCAGCATAAACTCTTGCGGCACGCGTTCGGTCTGCTGCTCAACTTCCCGAAGCAGCCCCCGCGGGAACCCACGATCCTAGCCCGGGTCGCCGAGCGGCACAGTCGGCGGGACCTCGGCGTGGATCCCTCGCTCTATGCGCCATTCATCGACGCCCTGATCGATACGGTGCGCCACTGCGACCCGAACTTTACGCCGGCCGTCGAGGACGCGTGGCGGAAGACGGTGCGGAAGGGTGTGGAGTACATGCAGGCGAAGTACTGAACCCGGTCACGTGCTTCGAATCTCCTGAAGGTTTCTTCATCGTGTCTTCACATCGACAAGGCCATGCGGCGTGCAAACTCCCTCTCACGGGCGGAGCTCAGTGAGACACTCCCGCCCTGCCGCGAACCTTCGTACAGGGAGCGCTTATGTCACGTCGAGTTGGGATCGTGCTCCTCGTTGGCGTCCTGATCACGGGCGCCGCACGTGCTGCACTCGCTGACGGTGGCGCCGGAGAGCGCGAGAGAGAAAACGCGGCTCGGGCGCTGCGGGCCTACGCCACGCGCTACGTACTCGCTGCCGCTCACCTCACGCCAACCTATGCGCGCCAGACCGGCCTGGCGTGCAGCGCCTGCCACACCCATTTCCCAGAGCTGACGCCCACGGGACGGGCCTTCAAGCTCAACGGCTACGTGTTCCGGAGGAGTGAGTCCCTCGAGGGCAAGAGCCCCGAGGGCCAACAGAGCCTGCTGCTCAACCTGGTGGCGCCGGTGTCCTTGATGTTCCAGACATCGTACACCAGCACGAAGAAGGCGCTGCCCGGGACGCAGAACGGCACGGTGCTGTTTCCCGATCAGCTGAGCCTCTTCACCGGCGGCGAGATCACCCCGCACGTGGGTGGTTTCCTGCAAGTGACCTTCGATCCGCAGAGCGGTCAAATCGGAGTCGACAACGCGGACTTCCGCTTCGCGACCCATGGAAGCGTCCTCTCCAAGCGCGCGACCTTCGGCCTCAGCGTGAACAACAACCCCACCGTACAGGACGTCTGGAACAGCACGCCCGCCTGGGGCTTCCCGTACGGCAGCTCGGCGGTGGCTCCTGCGCCGGGCGCAGCCACGCTCATCGACGGCACACTCGGGCAGCAAGTGGCTGGGCTGACGGCGTACACGATGTGGAACGATCGAGTCTACGGGGAGTTCGGTGCGTACCGCTCCGCACCTCTGGGCATACAACGTCCGTTGGACTCGACGGCCACGGGGGTGATCAGTGGCGCCGCGCCGTACTGGCGGGTCGCGTTCCCGAACGTGTGGGGCCAGAACTACCTCTCCGTTGGGACGTACGGCATCGCGGCCAGCGTCTACCCGGCCGGCGTCACAGGGCCGACCAATCGATTCACCGATGTTGCGCTGGACATCGCGTACATGCACTCGTTCGGGTCGAACAGCTTCACACTCGACGGCACGTGGATCCACGAGAAGCAGACCTGGACCGCGGGGGGCGCCGCGAACCCGACGAACACACTGCGCACGTTCCGAATGGACGCCATGTACCACATCGGCACGCGGTACGCGCTCACCCTCGCGCCGTTCGTCACGACCGGCACGAGCGACACGCTGCTCTACGCTCCGGCGCCGGTCTCGGGGAGTCGTACCGGCAGCCCAAAGAATGACGGCCTGATTGCCGAGGTCGACGTCATGCCTTGGCAGAACCTGCGGCTCCAATTCCAGTACGTTGCGTATGATCAGTTCAACGGCAGCTCGAGTAATTACGACGGCTTCGGGCGCCGGGCGAGCGATAACAACACGCTGTATATCCTGACGTGGCTGCTGTACTAGCCGCCGCGTCGTTATCACAAAGGGAGATTGTCCATTATGCGACGGCCAACGCGCTTGACCGTACGAGTGCAACGCGCCCTACTCCTCACCGGGGTGCTGCTCCTCGGGGCGGTCGGCGCGCGCGCGCAGACGGCCAAAGGCGGCACGATCGACGCGACCTGGCTCCGCGCGGATGCGGCGAGCAAGACCGTCGACTTCAAGCTCGTCGCAGGCCTCACCGACGCCAATGGCGGCATGAACTTCAACGGGTTCGGGCGCGGTGGCCTGGTGCTGACGGTGCCGCAGGGGTGGACCGTGGTCCTCCATTTCAAGAACGAGGACCCGAACCTGCCCCACTCGGTGGAGGTGATTCCTGAGGCGGCGGCGCTCCCTACGGGTCCAGTGCCTCCGGCGTTCGAGCACGCTGCGAGTGGCCGCCTTGAACAGGGGTTCTCGACCGGACAGGGTGCCGACGTCCGTTTCATGCCCGGGAAGGCCGGTCCCTTCCTCCTCTTCTGCGCCGTGCCGGGTCATGGCGCCGCTGGGATGTGGATCAGGCTCGCGGTCTCCGAGGCGGCCGATAAACCAGCGGTTGCGACTGCGGCTGAGCGGTAACTGCTACCGGGGCCTCGCTGCGCGGAGAGCGACGGCGCCGACGCGCGTGCCGGTTTCGTGACGGTTTCGGGGTCGGATTTCGGCGTTTTCCGTCCTTTCCCGCGAGAAGGGCCGTCAGCTAAGTCGTTATCCCTGGGCGCGACGCGCTTGACGGGCGGAGCGGTCGCCTGAGGAAGTTGGAGGTTCGAGTCCTCCCGCCCCAGTTCACCTAGTTCAGTGCGCCGTTCGTCAATTCCGCTTGGCGGCGTCGGCGGCCTTCTCGGCCGTATCGGCCAGCTCGGCCCGAAATCTCGCCGCCTTCTCAGGCTGGCCGAGCGCGTCGTACGCCGCCACCAGGTCCTTTCGTGCGTCTACCAGCCAGCTCACTCCGCGATCGGTCCGCTTCGCGAGGATCTCGTAGCCTGCGAGTGTCTCTCCCACCGCCTCTGCGTAACGATGCTGGCGCAGCAGCGTCCGGCCCAGTTTGATCCGCGCAATGCCAGTGTTCAAATGCTCGGCTCCTTGAGTCTCTGTGAAGATGCCGATCGCCTCTCGAAACAGCGGCTCGGCTTGGGAGTACTGGTTGTGCTTCATGTACACGCTCGCCAGATTGGCGACGCCGACGCCGGTAAACGCGTGTTTGCGACCGTACACCGTTCGATAGATGGCGAGCACGCGCCTGGCAAGCGCTTCCGCTTCGTCGAACCGGCCGCGCGCCAGCGCGACGCCTCCCAGCTCGTTGAGCGTCGAGGCAACCTGGGGGTGCACCCTCCCGAACACTCGTTCCCGAATAACCAGGGCCCGTTCAAACAGGCGTTGGGCCTCGTCGTTGCCCTGCGGCTCGAAACGGAGAGCCCGGCCGAGCACCGTGAGGCCGGCGGCGGTCTTATAGTGATTCGGTCCGTAGAACGCTTGCGTGATGTCGAGCGCCTGGCGGTAGTAGCGCTCAGCGTCCTGGTAATGTCCCCACTCTTGCTGCACGGCGCCGAGGTTGATCAGATCCTCGGCGACGAGCGGGTGGCGCTCACCGTTCAGCCGGCGAGTCATCCCCAGAACGAGGCGGTCGAGCGAATCGGCGACCGCAAGGTGCCCGGCGTAGTAGTGCGTGTTTGCCAGCTCGCGCAGGCTGGACGCCAGCTCCGGTGTGGGCGGGCCTCCGGCCGCGCGGCGGAGTCGAACCGCCTCCTCGAGCACCTCGATCGCCTCGGCGTACTGGCCCCGCTCCTCCAAGATTTGGCCGAGGGCGAGCGTGGCGCTGGCGATCGCCGGGTCGTTCGGCCGAAGCTGCCGCTTGCTCATCTCCAGGCCTTCGCGGGCCAATCGCTCGGCTTCCTCATCCTGGGCTTGGTCGACGCGCAGCCGGCCGAGCGCCACCAGGCTTCGGGCTACTTCGGCATTGTCGGGTCCGAAGAGCGAGCGCCGTTGGTCGAGAGCCGTCCCGAGCAGCGAATCCGCCCGCTCGAGCTTTCCTAGCTTCTGGTAGATGCTTCCCAGCGTCTCGCGCAGCTCGGCCTGCACTGCGGGCTCCCCGTCGAGGGCCTGCGCCTCCTGCACCCCCCGGTCGAGCAGCGTCACGACGCGCAGGCTGTCCGCCGGGCCGACTGCTTCGTCGCCACCCTGGAACAGGTTGAGCATGAAGTGCTGGATGCGCTGGGTCCGACCCGCCTCGGCGACGGCGGCGTTCCGAGCGGTCGCGAGGCGCACGGTATAGAAGACGACCAGGCTCACGACGACGAGCAGCGAGGCGGCCGCGGCCGACACGGGCTGCCAATTGCGTCGGACGAACTTGCCAATCCGGTAGCCGAAGGTATCGGGCCGGGCCTCGAGTGGTTCGCCCGCGAGGTAGTGATCGATATCCCGGATCAGCGCCTCGACGGTTCGATACCTCCGCTGAGGCTCGATGTGCATCGCGGTGAGACAGAGCACATCGAGATCCGCCCATGCTCGCCTGCTGATGGACTTCTCCTTAGCGGCTGCCGACGGCCGCTCCCGGCCTTGCTTGATAATGGCCGTCTCGGCCTCGCCCGGCGTCCGGTTCGACAAATCGAACGGCAGCCGCCCCGTGAGCAACTCATACAGCACAACGCCGAGGGTGTAGATGTCGGTATGAATGCCGACAGGGTCGCCCAAGATCTGCTCGGGCGCGGCGTAGGCCGGTGTCATCAGCCGCAGTCCGGTGCGGGTCCGGTCCACAGGCCCTTCAAGGCTATCGAGCTGCTTGGCGATGCCGAAGTCGAGCAGCTTCACGCTCCCATCGGGCTTGACCAGGATGTTCGAGGGCTTCAGGTCGCGATGGACGATCAAGTGACGGTGGGCGTGCTCGACCGCCTCGCATACCGCGCGGAAAAGACGCAGGCGCTCGAGAATCGAGGAAGCATGGTGCTCGCAGAACTCGGTCAACGGGACACCTTCGACGTACTCCATGACGAACCAGGGAGTCCCGTCGGGGAGAGTGTCGGCGTCGTACAGCCGCGCGATCGAGGGATGATTGAGCTGGGCGAGGGTCCGCTGCTCGCTGGCGAAGCGTTCCCGGCGATCCGGTGACAGCCAAGCGTCGCGCAGGATCTTGATGGCCGCGACGCTACCGAGGTCTTCCCGTTCGGCGAGGTACACCACACCCATCCCTCCCTGGCCCAGCGCCTCCTTCAGCCGATAGGGCCCGAACGTCTGGTCCAGGAGGGCAGGGGGGATTCCTTCATCGAGCACCTCGGCAGCCACGTGGGCGGCGTCGCGGTCGAGCAGCGAGTCGCCCCGGGCATCCTGCTCGAGGAGGCTCAGCACCTCCGTCATGAGCGTTGGGTCCTCGGCGCATTGCGCTTCGAGCGAGGCCCGTTGGGCGGGGTCCGGTAGGTCCGCCACTTCATGAAAGAGAGCCTGGATCTGTTCCCAGCGGGCGGCATTCATCGACGGGTATCAGCTCGCTCGCCGCAGCTCACGGGCCAGCCACGCCTTGGCGGCACGCCAATCGCGCAGCACGGTGGCCTCGGAGACGCCGAGCAGCTCGGCGCTCTCCGCCACGTCGAAGCCGCCGAAGAACCGGCTCTCGACCACCAGTGCCTGACGCGGCTCGAGGCGGGCGAGCGCCTCGAGGGCGGCCTCGAGACCGAGCAATTGATCCGCGCCGCTGGGCGGCTCCGCGACGGCGTCGTCGAAGGTGGCGATGGCCAGTCCACCGCCACGCTTTTGCGCCTTCCGTCTCCGGGCGGCCTCGACCAGGACCTGCCGCATGGCGCGCGCCGCGATCCGTTTGAAGTGCAGGCGGGAGACCCCGGCGAGCCGTGGCGAGTTCCGGAGCTTGAGCCAGGCTTCGTTGACCAGGGTGGTGGGACTGAGTGAAGCGTTGGGGTCGCTGCGCCGGACGCTCGAGGCGAGGTGCCGCAGCTCCTCGTAGGTCACGCTGAACAAGTGGTCCAGGGCGCTCCGATCGCCTAGCAGCGCTTCCAGCTCGCCGCCCTCGAGACCGTGCTCCGTTCGGATGCCTCGAAGCGCCATGACGCTAATTCCTGCGGACCCGCGCAATGCAGGATAGACGCCAGTCTGCCTACCGGCGGGCGGTCGGGCAGACACTCTAAACCCTCAGCGCGCAACAGTATCACTAGGGAGGCGCGGGTGCAACCAGCGACAGAGCGCGAGCTACCGACGCCTCGGGAGGAGGGAATTGCGAAACCGGCAGAGTGGGGGACACCCACGTGGCCGGTTTTTTGTGTGCTTCAGGCGAAACAGCAGCGGGCGTCAGGCCCCCCTTGCCCATCCCACCAAGTCAGACTTTCCGAGGAATCATGCGCGACTCCGTTCTGAAACATTGGATGCGCTCCGGCCTCGTTCTGGTCGCCGGTGTCGCCGTCGCGGTTGGCTGCGGCACTAAGGAAAGCACCGGGCCAGCCGCCGACTACACGTTGTCGCTCGCACCAGCGGCGCTCACGATTGTCCAGGGCGCGAACGGCACGGCGACCGTCACTATCACGCGCACGAACTTCACCGGCACCGTGACTCTGAGTCTGGGCGGCGCGCCCGCTGGCGTCACTGGGTCGTTCAATCCAGCGGCACCCACCGGGACAAGCGCGACGCTCACGGTGAGTGTGGGAGGCACAGTAGTGCCCGGGGTCTACAACCTGACGGTGAATGGCAGCGGGAGCCCGGGCAACCGCTCGACGCCGCTCACCCTTACGGTGAGCGCGGCTCCGGACTACGCGCTGTCGCTCGCACCGGCGGCGCTCACGGTCGCCCAAGCGGCGAACGGCACCGCGACGGTCACCATCACCCGCACCACCTTCACGGGCGCGGTGACGTTGAGTCTGGGCAACGCGCCCGCCGGGGTCACGGGAGCGTTCAACCCGGCGGCGCCCACGGGAACGAGCTCCACGCTCACGGTGAGCGTTGGGGCCGCCGTGCCGCCCGGAGTCTACAACCTCACGGTCGATGGGACCGGCGCCCCGGGCAATCGGTCGACGCCGCTCACGCTCACGGTGACCGCGGCTCCCGACTACACGCTGTCGCTTTCACCGACGGCGCTCACGATCGGGCAGGGCGCGACCGGCAACACAACGGTGACGATCACGCGCACAAACTTCACCGGCGCCGTGACCTTGAGTCTCGGCAACGCGCCCGCCGGGGTCACGGGAGCGTTCAACCCGGCGGCGCCCACCGGGACCAGCTCGACGGTCACACTGAGCGTGGGAGCCGCCGTGGCGCCCGGGGTCTACAACCTGACAGTGGACGGCACCGCGACGGCGGGCAACCGCTCGACGCCGCTCACGCTCACCGTGAGCGCAGCCCCGGACTACACGCTGTCGCTCTCACCGGCCACGCTCACGATCGCGCAGGGCGCGACCGGCCCCACGACCGTCACGATCACCCGCACGAACTTCACCGGCGCGGTGACGCTGAGTCTGGGCAGCGCGCCCGCCGGCGTCACGGGGTCGTTCGATCCCGGGACACCTGCGGGCACCAGCTCCACGCTCACGGTGAGTGTCGGGCCGGCTGTGGCGACCGGAGTCTACGACCTGACGGTGAACGGCAACGGAAGTCCTGGCACGCGCTCCACGCCGCTCACCCTCACGGTGAGCGCAGCGCCGGACTACACGCTGTCGCTCTCGCCGGCGGCGCTCACGGTCGATCCGGGCGCGACCGGCACCACGACTGTCACGATTGCGCGCACGAATTTCACCGGCGCGGTGACGCTGAGTCTCGGCAACGCGCCCACCGGGGTCACTGGATCGTTCAATCCGGCAGCTCCCACCGGGACCAGCTCCACGCTGACGGTGAGCGTGGGAGCGGCGGTGGCAGCGGGGACCTACAACCTCACTGTGGACGGGACCGGCGCACCGGGGAACCGCTCGACACCGCTCACCCTCACGGTGAGCGCGCCCGGGGACTACACGCTGTCGCTGACACCGGCCGAGCTCACCGTTGAACAGGGCGCGACCGGCACCGCAACCGTCACCATCACGCGCACGAATTTCACCGGCGCGGTGACGTTGAGTTTGGGCAACGCGCCCAGCGGCGTCACCGGGTCGTTCAACCCAGCGGCGCCCGCCGGGACCAACTCCACCCTCACCGTGGGTGTCGGGGCCACCGTGGCGCCCGGGGTCTACAATCTGACAGTGGGCGGGACCGGGAGCCCGGGCAACCGCTCGACGCCGCTCACCCTCACGGTGAGCCCGGCCCCGAGCTACACGCTTTCGGTCGCGCCGACGGCGCTCACGATCGGCCAGGGGGCGACCGGCACCACGACGGTGACCATCACCCGGACCAACTTCACTGCGGCGGTGACGATGAGTCTGGGCAACGCGCCCACCGGCGTCACCGGGTCGTTTGATCCCGCGGCGCCAACCGGGACCAGCTCGACGCTCACCGTGAGCGTCGGGCCTGCCGTGGCGCCCGGGGTCTACAACCTGACAGTTAATGGGACCGCGACAGCGGGCAACCGCTCCACTCCGCTCACGCTCACGGTGAGCGCGACGCCGGACTATGCGCTGTCGCTCTCACCGGCGGCGCTTACCATCGTCCAGGGCATGACCGGCACTACGACCGTCACCGTAACCCGCACGAATTTCACCGGCGCCGTGACGTTGAGTTTGGGCGGCGCGCCGTCCGGGGTCACGGGGTCGTTCAACCCGGCCGCGCCCACCGGAACCAGCTCCACACTTACGGTGACCGTTGGGGCCGCCGTGGCTCCCGGGGTCTACAACCTGACGGTGGATGGGACCGGCACCCCCGGGAACCGCTCGACGCCGCTCACGCTCACGGTGAGCGGGAGCGCACCCAGGTCCCTGATCAACGGACAGACTCACAGCGGTACCATCTCGGCTCCAGGCGAGCTCCATACCTGGACCTTCACCGCCACGGCGGGCGACTACATCGCGCTGAGCATCGGGGAGGTGGCCCCGGTATCGGTGGACTTTACGCCGTGGATTCGCCTGGTGTCGCCCACCGGCGCGCTCCTCGCGAACAGCTCCGGAGCCTCGGCGGCGCAGACCGCCGCGACCGCGCCCGCGACCGGCACGTACACCGTCATCGTCGGAACCGCTGACGCGGGCAACAATGCGACCGGGAGCTACCTGCTCACGCTCGCGAAGGCACCGGGTGCGTTCGTCACCTCGGCGGGCGACGAGGGTGGCGCCCTGACGAATGGGGCCACGCACGCCGGCACGATTTACCTGGGCGACCTCGATCAGTGGTCGTTCACGGCCACGCAGGGTGACTACATCGCGCTGAGCATGGGCGAGGTGGCCCCGGTATCGGCGGGCTTCCGGCCCTGGATCCGCCTGGTGTCGCCCACCGGCGTGCTGCTCGCAACCAGCTCGGCGGGGGCTTCGGCGGTGCAAGTCGCCACGAACGCGCCGACGACCGGCACGTACACCGTGATCGTCGGGACCAACGACGGCTTTGGTCGTAACGAGGATACCGGCAGTTATCTGCTCACGCTCGCCAAAGGGCCCGGCGCATTCGCCACCTCGGCGGGCGACGAAGGGGGCGACCTGACGAATGGGGCCACGCACGCCGGCACGATTTACCTGGGCGACCTCGATCAGTGGTCGTTCACGGCCACGCAGGGTGACTACATCGCGCTGAGCATGGGCGAAGTGGCCCCGGTATCGGCGGGCTTCCAGCCTTGGATCCGCCTGGTATCGCCGACCGGCGTGCTCCTCGGGAACGGCATCGGGGCCTCGGCGGTGCAGATCGCCGTGACCGCGACGACGACTGGCACGTACACCGTGATCGTGGGGACCAACGACGGCTTTGGCCGTAACGAGGATACAGGGAGCTATCTGCTCACGCTCGCCAAGGGACCCGGCGCTTTCGCCACCTCGACGGGCGATGAAGGGGGCGACCTGACGAACGGGGCCACGCACGCCGGCGCGATCTACCTCGGCGATCTCGACCAGTGGTCATTCACCGCCACGCAGGGTGACTACATCGCGCTGAGCATGGGCGAAGTGGCCCCGGTATCGGCGGGCTTCCAGCCCTGGATCCGCCTGGTGTCGCCCACCGGCGTGCTCCTCGGGAACGGCATCGGGGCCTCGGCGGTGCAGATCGCCGTGACCGCGCCCACGACGGGCACCTACACCGTGATCGTGGGGACCAACGACGGCTTCGGCCGCAACAACGACGCCGGGAGCTATCTGCTCACGCTCGCGAAGGGGCCGGGCGCGTTTGAGACCTCGACGGGCGATGAAGGTGGCCCAATAACTGCCGGAGTCAACCAGGCCGGCGCCATCTACCTGGGCGACCTGGACATGTGGTCGTTTACGGCCACCCAGGGCCAAGTCATCACGCTGAGCATGAGCGAGGTGGCACCGGTAACGGCAGGCTTTCAGCCCTGGATCCGCCTGCTGTCGCCGACCGGCGTGCTCCTCGGGAACAGCATCGGGGCTTCGGCGGCGCAGGTCGTTGTGACCGCGCCCACGACGGGCACCTACACCGTGATCGTCGGGACCAACGACGGCTTCGGCCGCAACAACGACAGCGGGAGCTATCTGCTCACGCTCACGCGATGACCCGATCACCCGGCTCGCTCTTGCCTTCCACCCACTTCCGGAGGTGCGTACGAACTGTCCGAGCTGCAAGAAGGAGATCGTTCCAGATTCCGTCTTCTGTTCTTGGTGCAGCGATTTCGTGCCGTCGTCGGGACAGGGAAGGAAGGCGGGTCTCTTCCGGCGCTGGGTGGCCTTGGCACTCGACCCGTTGATCGCCGTCATCCTCTACGCGCTGGGCGTAGGGCTCTTCGGCTCCATCTCGAAGGACCTAGAGGGAGAGCCTGCGTGTCGGTAGGCGGAACCGCACGGCGAAGTGAGGCGTGTGGCCGTGCCGACAGGCCGGTCTCTGCTTTTTCCGCGGGTCTGCAAGAGGCTCAGAGAATGTCGCGGAGCGGACAGCGAAAGCCCGGTAGCACGTCCTCACCATCCAGCTCGTCGTCCGGTCCCACGGTCGAAATAGTCCCGTCTGCCCGATAGACCTCGGCGTAGCCCGCCTCCGGAATTTGAGCGAGCCGCTCGCGTGGCACGAAGGCGACGTCCGGCGCGCGCACGGTGTCGGGGTCGCGCTCGATCTTGAAGCCGGTATCCTGCGCGAAGACTTCACCCAGCTCACGCTGCTCGACGAATGCGCCGACCCGCAGCGTAAGCCGTGCGGAGCGGCCTCCGTGACCGGTGCCCGGGGGCTCGCGCACGATTAGCACGCCCCGCACGAGCTCCGCCGTCTTTCCGGGCTCGCGAAAGTGAAGGAGGTCTTCCGCCGTCTGGACGGCCGTCGGCGTCATCGCGGAAACGTAGCGCCGTTGCGATTCCACAGCGAGCGATGATGCGGGAGGGGCTTTGTGCGGTGGTCCACGGTGTGATACTCTCCACGATCCATGGGATCTTCGGGCATCGGCGTGACGCCTGGCGGTTTTCGTGACGCCCTGCGGGAGCAGCGATTCCTGCTCCTGGAGCTCCTGGTCGCGGCGGCGATTCTCGCCGTCGGGTTCGCGGGGATCCTGCCGTTCAGCGCGACACCGTTTCTGGTCGTCGTCGGGGTCGTCTCGCTCTGGCTGCGCCGCCAGGGCCCGCGGGCCGTCGGGCTGGCCTTCCGCTCTGATTGGGGTCGCACGGTGTCAGTGGGTATCGGAGCCGGCATCGTCTACCATGGCTTCAGCCTCTACATCGCCGAGCCCGCGATCGCCCGACTCACGGGCAAACTCCCGGACGTCAGCCTGTTCGCTCCACTGGCGGGCAACATCCACCTGCTGCTCATTTCGCTTACGCTGGCGTGGACGCTCGCCGCCTTCGGCGAGGAATTCGTGTATCGCGGCTACCTGCTGACGTGGATCGCGCGTGTGCTCGGTGACACGCCCCGCGCCTGGCTCGGCGCACTCGTGGTCACGAGCATGCTCTTCGGGATGGGTCACCAATATCAAGGGCTCTCAGGCATGATTACCGCCGGCTTGGGCGGTTTCGTATTCGGGCTCTTGTACCTGGTCACCGGTCGCAATCTCTGGGTGTCCGTCATTGCCCACGGCACGATGGACACGGTCGGGTTTCTCCTGCTCTTTCTCGGGAAATACCCCGGCGTATGACGCCTGAGCTCGTCACGGTCTTCCAGACCGGGAACCCGATGACGCTCGCGCTCGCGAAAGGCGCACTCGAATCCGCGGGTATACCGTTCGTAAGCGAGGGCGAGGGTCTGCAGGACTTGATCGGGCTCGGGCGGTTCCCCTGCGGCTTCAACGTCGCGACCGGCCCGGTGAAGATTCAGGTGGACATTCGCGACGCCGACGCTGCGAGAGAGGTGCTCGCGGATATCGAAAACCCGTAAAGTGCGCCATGTTGTAGCGGTTCCACACGTCGGACCATGGAGGCACGTATGAAGACCCTCGCCTTGACCACCCTCCTGACACTCACCATTGGTGCGTACACGCCGGCGCGCGGGCAGGGCCCGTATGACAACCGCGCGGACGCGCACAAGGACATTCAGGCGGCGCTGGCCCAGGCTCAGGCCGACGGCAAGCTGGTGCTCCTCGACTTCGGCGCCAACTGGTGCCTCGACTGCATCGTCCTGTCGCATCTCTACGAGGACCAGACGGTGCGTCCCTTCCTGGATGCAAATTTCCACTTGGTGAATATCGACGTAGGGAATTGGGACAGGAATCTGGACGTCTCGCAGCGATACGGCAGTCCCATCGCCGGCGGCATTCCCGCCCTCGTGATTCTCGCCGGCTCGGGCGAGGTGGTCGCATCCACCAAGAACGGCGCCTTGGCCGATGCCAGAACCGCGACGGCGCGCGAGGTGCTGGACTACCTCAAGCGCTGGGCGGCTCTCAAGCCCTCGCATGCGGCTGCGCACTAGCGGTTACGCCCGACTGGCGCCGATCGCCTGCGTGATCGTGTTGGGGGCTGGCGGAGCGCGGGTTCAGTCTGAGCGATGGCCCCTGACCAGATTCGTGGAGCACGATGTCTCGGTCGAGATCGCGCTCGAACGGAGCCGATCGGGCACGACGTGGCTCGTGGGGACGTATACGCCATCCCGGGCGACTCTTCACCTGTACGGCAAGGATTTGCCCAAGTCAGGAATTCACGGCGTGGCACGCCCCACGTTGCTGGAGCTCGTCTCCTCCGCATCCATCAGGCCCGCGGGCCCGCTCGTCGCGGACCAACCGACGATCGAGCTCCACGTCGCCGCGCTGGGGTTGACGTTTCCCGTGTATCCGGAGGGCGCCGTGACCCTCCGGCTGCCCGTCACACTCACCGCGAAGGACAGCGCGACGGCCGTGCTATCGGTGACGTATATGGCGTGTAGCGACCGCATCTGCCTGGCGCCGGTCATCGATAAGCGGATCGCTGTGAGGATTCCGGCCTTGGCCGCCTCGGCCCCTTGACGCCGTCCGGGCGCCCGGGCTTAGTATTCGACATTGGTGGCAAAACGAGCCTCATGCTGCTTCCGCTCTTCGTAGCGCTCTTCCAGACCGTCGCCGACGGACAGGTGCCGTCGCGTGATGCGAGACCGGTGCGCGTCTGGCTCGGCTCGAGCGGCGTCCTCACCCGCGGCACCCCAGTCCGAGTGTACGTGCAGGCGGCGCAGGATGGCAACCTGATCGTGCTGCACCGCCGCACCGACGGGCGGATCGAGGTGCTATTCCCCGGCAAGCCCAACGAGGACCCGTTCGTCCGCACGGGCACCTACGAGATCCAGGCGACGCCGAGCCGCGTCGCCTTCGTCGTCGCGGAGCCCGACGGCTCGGGCCTCGTGCTCGCCGCGCTGGCGCCCAGGGATTATCGGTTCGACGAGTTCGTGCGCGCCGCGGCGTGGGACCCCGACGCCCTCGCGCCATCCTGGGACGGCTCGGACGGCGAGGGGGTGCTCTCGGACATCGTACAGCGCATGCTGGGTGACGGCTATTTCAATTACGACATCGCGGCGTACACCGTCGCGCCGCCCGTCTACGCGATGCAGCCGGACACGGGGGCCCAATATCCGATGTACCCAACGTGCACCGACTGCGCCTTCATCGGATTCCAACAGAACGTGTTCGATTCCTTCGCGCTGTGCGATCCGTTCTTCTCGCCCTGCATCGGCGACGGGCGGTTCCACCAGCGCGGGCGGCGGGCCGACGGGGAGCCAACCGCCGCGCCGACCCGGACGATCGCGCTCTCGATGCGTGGATCGTCCGCCACGGCCGCGATTCCGCGCGACGGGAGGGCCGGGGGTGGGGGTGGGGGTGGGACGGGGTTCGCGCGCAAGACGCCGACTGCCCGTAACCCGCCGATCGAACCTCGCGCGCGAGCACCGCTCGTTCTCGCACGTGAACCGAGTCTCCCGATCCGGGCGGTGCCGCTCGGGCCGGGGCGGGCGGTCCCCGCCCGGCGCCGCATCGTGAGTGCCCCGGCAGCGCCCGCGCCAGGCCGGGTGGTGAGCCTCACGCTGACGCCCACCCGTGTGCGGGAAGAGCCTGCCGAAGCGCCCCGGAGCAGCGGGTCGCTGGTCCTGACGGGTCTGACCGTCTCACCACCGGTCCAGCCGGCACCCCGTTCGCGCACGGCCGGGTCGCAGCGGGACGTCCTCGCCCTACAGACGAGCGCGCCCGTGATGGCGCGGGAACGGGGACTCGGCGTGGCCGGAAGCGGCTCGAGGGGGGGAGGGGAAGCGGCAGCGCCGGCGACGGGCCGAACCCAGGGGATCGCTGTCCCACCGGCGATATTCTACGGAGCCCAGGCGCGTGTTCCCGCCACGCGTACGGGCGTTCGGCGGCGCTGACGGGCGAGTAGCCTTGCGGGCTGCTCCGTAGCGGACTCTGTGCCTGCCGACTGGGACGCCATCCGTGCAGAGCTGCTCGAGATGGGCCGCGGGGACCTCGCGCTGCTCAAGGACTTGGCCCGCGACGGGTCGCTCTTCCAGGGTTACCACCCGCGCATGGAAGCGCTGCATCAACGTCATGCGACTCGCTTAGCAGCCCTCATCGACGCCCATGGCTGGCCCGGTCGCTCGCGCGTGGGCGAGGAGGGCGCGCGGGCGGCGTGGCTCATCCTGCAGCACGCGATCGGAAACCCGCCGCTCATGCGCCGGGGCTTGACCCTGCTGCAGGGCGGGGTGAGCGAGGGTGAGGTCTCGCCGCTCGAGGTCGCCATGCTCGAGGACCGGATCCGTACGTTTGAGGGCCGACGGCAGCGCTATGGCACCCAGTTGGATTGGGATGAGCACGGACACTTGAGTCCCTTGCCGCTCGAGGACCCGGCTGGTGTCGACGCGCGCCGGCGCGCCATCGGCCTGGGGCCCCTGGCCCAGGATCTGTGGCGCCGGCGCTGGGCCATGGCGCGTGGGCGGTGGCCGGAGCGCCCGCCGGCCGCTTGGGCCGCGCGGCAGCGTGAGATGGAAACGTGGCTGCGCCAGGTCGGCTGGCGGGACTAGGGACTAGAATACGCGGTACGATGCTATGACGCTACGTTGTATGATGCCCCCGCGCGAGCACCGTACAACGTAGCGTCGTACCGTCCTAGAACAGTTACTGTCCTACCGTAAAGTCGATTCTCTTCAACACCGTGCCGGCCGCGTCTCTCACCTCGACGTGCCAGGCTCCGGTCCAATCGGCCGGCACCGTCTTGCGGCTCCACGTGCGCCAGGGCGATCCGCCCACCTGCAGCTCGACGTCGCCCACCTGCGTGTCGCCATGAAACCACACGTGGTGAAGGCTCGAGCCGCCGGCGCCCTCCACCTTGGTCCAGCAGTTGAGTTGGCCGACATCCGCCGGGAATGCGGCGCCGGTGTCCTGCGGCTGCCGGTCCAGGACCGATCGCGCGACGACCGCCTCGACGACCGTCACGGATGGCGTGGCAGCGGCGGGTGCAGCGGCGGGTGCAGCGGCGGGTGC
>WNGQ01003492.1_pt1 | contig 15812 bp, 15 predicted proteins | sample 5407661 | NCBI WGS metagenome assembly WNGQ01 (sample SAMN13153382, study PRJNA577476) | soil metagenome | isolation source: 60 cm soil or saprolite under Garry oak tree replicate 2 | place: USA:California | collected 2016-06-15 | reverse complement strand
TTCTTTTGATAGGTTCCAGAGTTGTTGGGTTGTTACTGCCATTCAGTTTTCCTCAAAACAATATTTTTCAAAAATCTTCCACGACATATCTGTAAAAGTCGGATTCTCCTGCGGTCGCGCTCCTCCGGATGACCTTGATTATATCGCCTGGTTTCGCACCAACTGTTCTAGCGGCGGGGTCGCTTGACTTGATGTATGGTAGCTGGAACGGTTTGATGTGAAAGCGGCCTAGAACGTCCTTCGCTTCTTCAGGCTTGAGGAGGATGTGTTTTGGGACAAGTTCGTGCTTGAATACGTCGTAAGAGAGTTCCTTCTCCTTGTCTTGCTTCTTTACCAATTATTAGTAGCTACCTCGGGAGCGGGGGACGGCTTAGAGTCCGACCTACCACAGGTAAAAAGTACGCCAGCCGGAAACCCGTTAATAAACCTAGTTTCTAACATCTGGACGCAGATAAAACCCTTGTCGTCAAAATACGAAATTCGCAAGAAGCGTAGACCAGTGAACCGGCTAAACGATCTCTCGGGAAAGGAATGGATCAAGTTCACAAAGTCTTGGTTCAAACATAGCCCGCCACCCAGAGATAAGACGAAACTGATTCATCCGGCGGGGTTTCCCGAGACGCTTGTTCGCGAGTTCGTGGAATTCTTCACGAAGCGGAACATGTGGGTCCTTGACCCGTTCTTGGGAACCGGGAGTACACTTCTTGCAGCGAGAGCTGCAGGGCGTAACGCGGTTGGAGTCGAGATCAATCCTCGCTACACTGCAATGGCAAGGTCGAGGCTCGAAGAGGCTCCGCCATTCAACGGAACCCGACAACTTGTACTCCACGGGGATTCCCGGGACCTACGGAAGATCCTAGTGAATGATGGCGTTCGTGAGGTAGATTTCTGCATCACCTCGCCACCATACTGGAATCAGCTGAAACGCGCCAGCCTCCGACAACGCGAACGCAAGCAAAGTGGACTCGACACTAACTATAGCGACAATCCGGAGGATATTGGAAACATTAGCAACTACGAGGAATTTCTCACCACCCAAGAACGAATCTTCGACGAGGTATACGCGGTCATGAAGATCGGAGGGTACTTGGTGGTGGTGACGAACAATGTCTTCTCGGACGGTCGACTGCACCCTCTCGCGTTTGACACATTGACAAGCCTGGGCAAGACATGGGTTCCGAAGGACGAGAGAGTCTGGTTGCATGATGATAAGCGGCTACTTCCTCTTGGTATATACAACGCGTGGGTAGGGAACAGGTCGCACCAGTACTGTTTGGTTTTTCGAAAAGAATCGCCCCACAACTCTGTCCCGTAGGAATGAAATCAGGAACAGAGTTCTCTCTTGTGAAGTGAAATGGAAGTTTTTGTGCCCGTGGACAGGGTAAGGCGTTTCGATAAACTGTTGGACTGATTGCAGACGGGCGAAGCTTTCTCGATGGCTAACGTTTTGATCTTGAAGTGCTAGATTCCGGCAGCGGCTGCTTCCATCTCGGCGTCATATGTCTCTCCACTCTCACCGGTGTCAGAGTAACGGTCTCGTTTTCTCCAACTGACAATAGTCCGCAAGAAGCTAGTGAGAGACCAATACCTTCCAAGCGCGCGGCTAGAGGAAAGCCATGGTGCTCTAGTATTCGAGTATACAAATCGACGAATTCTGGCACGCCCGAGCTCGGACCTTTCTGTCGAGTCTCTGGAAATCATTCTTTCTCGACCTTAATCACGTGATCTCCGTGAATAATTGCTCATCCGACCGACACTACTGACGAACTCAGTATCTCACTATTTCACAGTATTATTTCTACAAACGCCCAACAATAACTACGCTCCAACGTGAAGCGTGGCTATTTTCGCGGGCTACGCTCACCCGAAGCGATGTACAGAACAGTTTCTCCGACATACGTGGCGTGATCGGCTATCCGCTCCAGATATCTCAAAATGAGAGTCCCGGATACTGTGCACTTCATGTCTATGCCCGTTCCGTGAGCCGCTTTCTTAACGAAGTCTAAGTAGATGTTGTCCACCAAGTCATCCATTTTCCTAACTCGATTTGCAAGTTCCACATCTCTCTCGTTGAATGCTTTGATACTAAGACGTATCATGTTCTTTGTGTGATCTCCGGCTTCCTGTATAGGGGACTTATCGCAACTAGACAGGTCTCCAAAGATGCCGAACACGTCTGAAATATCGTGGGCATATCGTCCGAATCGCGAAAGTCCATACGCTATTTCCATGCATGATTTGATGAACCGAAGATCGGAGGCGACAGGCTGATACCTCGCCAATAATTCGACAGCAAGTTCACTCACTTCATCCTGAAGAATTCGAAGCTCTTCGGACCACCCGTAGATTCTTTCCCGCATGTCTTTGCCTTGAAGGAAAGCGTCGATAGCCGTGGATACTGTGCTATCTGAGAGCTTGCCCATGTCGATAATCATATTCCTCAGCCTTTCGAGGCCCATATCCATTAAGCGAGCCAAAATTAGAAGCCGCCCTAGCCAAACTTCCCGGTGATATAGCGTTCTGTTAATTCATTTTTGGGGTTCTCGAACAACTGAGTGGTCTCTCCGTATTCTACAAGCTCTCCGAGATACAGAAAAGCGGTGTAATCCGCGACCCTTGCAGCCTGTTGCATGTTATGTGTAACAATGACAACAGTGTATTGCTCCTTCAGATTGGTCATGAGCCCTTCAATCTTCGCAGTAGCAATAGGATCAAGGGCGGAACAAGGTTCGTCCATTAGGATAACCTCTGGTTCGACGGCTAATGCCCGGGCGATGCAGAGCCTCTGTTGCTGTCCCCCGGAAAGGCTCATCCCCGACGCGAATAGGGAATCTCTCACCTCATCCCAAAGGGCAGCCTGCTCTAGACTTCGTTTTACAGCACGGTCAAGCTTCTCCAAGTTTCTCATTCCGTTCAGCTTCAGGCCAGCCGCAACGTTATCGTAAACAGACATCGTCGGGAACGGATTGGGTTTCTGGAAGACCATTCCTACCTTTCTACGGATTGACACGGCATCGATTCCACGAGAGTAAATGTCGGTGTCATCGAGAATCACTTTTCCGGAAGTCTTCGAGTGAGGCACAAGTTCGTGCATTCGATTCAGACAGCGAATGAAAGTTGATTTTCCGCACCCTGAGGGTCCGATGATCGCTGTGATAGCGTGTTCGCTCATGTCGAGTGAAAGATTCTTCAGGACATGGTTAGTACCGTACCAAGCGTTCAGAGCTTCGGTTCGAACCTTTGGTCGCTCCATTTTCCTAACCGGTTGCGTGACTGGTTCGCTACTTACAGTTTGTTTCTCCCGTATTTCCAAGTCCAGCGTCGAGATCAGGACCTCACCGAGGACATTCTTCCTCTGGTTGCAAGCCTCACTCCAATATTCAGCGTCAATACTATGGCAATGAGAACGAGCGCAGCTCCCCAACCTTGTTGCTGCGCCGATGCATAGGGGAGTAGTGCGAGCCTGTAAATTCTTAGGGGAAGGGCGTCTACCGGTTTGGTTAGCCCTGAAAAGAACAGCTGGCTTCCGAGAACTGTCAAGATCAAAGGAGCAGTCTCCCCGGCGATCCTAGCAATTGCAAGTAATACGCCCGTTACGACGCCGTTCCGGCCTGTGCTGAGGACAACGCTCAACGTGCTTCGCCACTTCTTGATTCCCAACGCGGCGGCAGCATCGCGAATGGAACTCGGAACTAGCTTCAGAGACTCCTCTGTCGCACGTGTGACAATAGGCATCATGATAATGGAGAGTGCTATTGCCCCCGCGATAGTCGAAAAGCTTCCAACTGTTAGAACGACGAATGAGTAGGCTAGGATCCCCACCACGATTGAAGGGAACTCGGACAGAACATCGTTAAGAAATCTGATGAATCGTCCGTACTTGTTATCCCCAAATTCCGATAGGAAAATTCCGGATATTACCCCCAGTGGTACGCCCATGAGGCAGGTCAGCCCCACCAGTATTAGACTACCTTCGATGGAGTTCGCAATTCCACCCCCTGGTTGCCCAATGACACCGGGCCCACTAGTGAGAAACTCAAGATTCAGAGCAGGGAGCCCTCTTAGGACAACGTCGGCTAGTATGCTGAGCAGCGGGATCATAGCAAGTATTACGCATACACCTCCAATGATGAAAGCCAGCCAATCTTTGAATTCTCGAACAGACTGGTTTGACATGACTATTCCACTGATCCTGACTTGATCTTCAGCACTCTCCAGACCAGAAGCTGGGCAAGAACGTTGATCGTTATTGCAAACATGAAGAGAACAAGTCCTACACCGATGAGCGCGGCTGGATGCAGCGAGGTTGGGTCGGCCTCGTTGAACTCATTGGCGATCAGCGAGGACATTGTCTGCCCGGGCCTGAACAATGAGGAGGGTATTGCCTGCGCGCCGATGGCGTTACCTATGACCATAGTCACGGCCATCGTTTCTCCAACAGCTCTCCCCAGGCCGAGGATTGCTGCGCCGAAGATACCGGAACGAGCATAGCCTAGGACGCTTATCCTGATCACTTCCCAGCGGGTCGCTCCAATGCTGTAAGCCGCCTCTCTCTGTGCCAGTGGAACTGCCGTCATTACTTCTCTTGAGATTGCGGAAACAGTTGGTATGATCATGATTGCTAGGATTAGGCCCGCGGTTAGAATGTCGAGCCCAAAAGGAGTGCCACTGAAAACAGGTACAGAACCGAGATACTTCGATAGAGGAGTCTCAACGTAGTCAAGAACCCAAAACCTGAACACAAAGAGCCCCCAGAGGCCGTAGATTACGCTGGGAACGGCGGCTAGCAACTCGATCCCACTAGAGAGTATGCGTAACATAGTCCTGATGAGCCCCCCTAAGACACCGGAGCCTGCCGCTCTGATCGCGTGCGGAGCCATTTCCGAGAGGAAGATAGCCACTCCGATGCTTAGCGGAACCCCGATGGCGATTGCGATGAGTGAAGTGACGATTGTGCCCAGAATGTAGGGCAACGCCCCAAAGACCTCTTTGACCGGACTCCAAGTGGTTCCCGTTAGGAATCCCCTCCCGAACTTCGACCAGACTGGGACCGAGCCAGAAACAAGGACGTACCCAGTAAGTACGAGAACGACGATTATCGCGGAGGCGAAAATTCCCGACTGGATTACGAAGATATCGTCTGAGGTAGGCCGCCTCAGTTGCCCCATGCGTCGTGTTTCACCCATAGGGCCGATACTCCATAAAGAGAGCTTGTCAGCTATGAATAGATACTCCGCAAGCCGCCCTTTTTCTTCCTATGTCGGTAGTGTTTGCCCGTTGAAGGTTATAGATTCTACTGATCTCTCATCTATCGCAACAGTCCCCGCCGGAAGGGGAACGTATGCTAAGGGCGACGCTTGCGCTTGTCCATTATGGACGACGAACCATAGAAAGTCAACGAGGGCTTTTGCCTTGTCCAGGGTCATGCCTGGAACTATGCTAAGTTCTCTGTAGACAAGTAGGTAGGTGAAGCTGACGATGGGGTACGACTCCAAGCCCTTTGCGTTAAGGAGGTTGACTGAAGCCCAGCTCTGATTCCCTTCGGGCAATGTAACCGGGGCCGCAGTGGCGTTCTGGGCTGCGTAAGTGACGTTGGCGAGACTGGGTTTGACGAAGGTAGTGTTATCGTGGTTCCTAACGAAACCGTAAGTCATAGCGGAGTTGGTCAGCGCGTAGGCAAGTTCCACATACCCGATCGTGTAATGTGTCCCAAGGAGGGGGCCCGCAACTCCTTGGTTGCCGAACGCTCCTATGCCGACTGGCCAAGCAATGCTTGTCGCCTGCCCCAAGACCCAGACGCCGGTTGCGGCAGTGTTGAGATATCCTGAGAAAACGAATGTCGTGCCCGATCCATCTGAGCGGTGAACAACCAGGATCTGTTGAGCTGGAAGGGTGAGTGAGGGGTTGAGCGCCTGTATTCTTGGATCGTTCCACATTGTAATGTTCCCTTGGAAAATTCTAGCGATTGTCGTCGAGTTAAGATTCAACCCAGTCAATATCCCGGAGAGATTATACGCCACGACCACCGCTCCGATGGTTTCTGGGATGTGGAGTGCCGCGGCTGGCAGTGCCGCTATTTGGGCTGCGCTTAGAGGAGCGTCTGAGGCTGCGAAGTCAACGGTCTTCGCGCCGAGAGCCTTGATTCCGGCACCACTGCCAATTGCCTGATAGTTGACCTGAATGTTCGGATGGATTCTGCTATAGTTGTTTGCAACTGCTGATAGGAATGGATAGGGAAAAGTGGCACCTGCACCGTTCAAGGTCTCCCCAGCGGCGGGTGGATGCAAGAATCCGTTTACCAGATAACCAGTTACTCCGCTTACAGCGGCAACCACGACGAGGGCGATAATGAAAATTGTCCGGCTGATCCCGGGTCTTCTCTGCATAATCTCACTGCTTCCAGTCAACTACGAGTCTCCTTAGGGTTCACCGGCGGTGACGCAATAGAATAAGTAAACGTACGGAATATCCGGAGAGACTACGTATATCAGTAGCCTCAGAGAGGCTGAGAATTCCGGTTGAATGCCCAGTAGCTTGGAGTTTCCCCTAGCTGAGGAAACGCTTTGGTTTGGGTTTTCTGATCTCTCTAATGGCCGCGCCGATGACAGCTATCCAGAGCGCTCCAATGATCCCAAAGTATGACAGTGGTTGGAGGCCTAATATCGTCTTGGCAATGGGGATGGAAGTGACTGTGATGGTTGTCGTTATGGTGTGATTTACGCTGACACCCAAGAATGTGGTGCCGAGTGCTGTCATGTTTACGATGTAATTTCCAGGCGCCAAATATGCATCTGTTGTAATCGTCATTAGCGAGGTTGATGAACTTCCAAAATCTAGTGCGACTGAGGGCCGAGTGAACACCTCCTTTATCCCGGAAAGAGAGGTGGCGAGGAGAAACAATTGGCCCTTGAAATAATCAACGCTGGTCATATTGAGAGTGAAGGTGCGGGATTGGCCCGCCTGGACGACAAATCCAGGGCTGCCGATCTGGAAGATGAAATCTGGCGAAGGAGACTTCGCCGTGATCGTAAAAGGCATGTGGGTGATGACTGACTACTCGCGGTGATGTTGATGAGATACTTGAATGGAAGGTCAGACGGAGGAGTGCTAACAGCAAAAACTGTCGTGGCAGGCTGGCCGGGCGAAATGGTAAAATCTGTTGCGCCTAGCAATGCGATGAGATCGGGCACTGGCGGCACGTCCATCTTAAGATGGATCGATCCTGAGAAACCAGACTGAGAATGTCAGAACTGGCCGACGCATCATCGAATTTCTTGGCAGATTTCATTCGCCCTCTGAGCGTTGTGAGAGTCTCGGGAGGGAATATATAAATGCCCGACATAATATATAGTCACACTGAGAATCTCCGTAAACAACAGTAGGCGTCTAAGATTTGGAAGAAGTTGAGCTAAGAAAACTCCAGATGACTGGTGGAGCAAGCTACACCCTGTCCCTCCCCAAAGACTGGATCAAACAACAGAGCCTCAAGGTTGGCGATGTTATCGCAGTGGTTACCAGGGCAGATTCGTCCCTCTCAATCGTCCCTCACCAGAAAGTCCCCCTAGGTCTGGACAAGACCGTCGAAACGACTCTATCTCTCAACAAGGACCAGGATAGTGAACAGGCACTCCGAGTTGTTGTCGCGCACTATCTGGCAGGCTACGACGTGATCCGAATCCGGTTCCCACCATCTTCCACGCCCAATTTGCGAACATCTCTTCGGGAGGCGGCCAGGCGGATGTTTGTCGGAGCAGAGATTCTCGAAGAGTCCCGAGACGAACTCGTAATCCAGTGTATCTCAAGCTATGATGATCTACCGGCTCCCAAGGTCATCGCAAGGATGAGCCTCATCGCCAAGCTCATGGTGCGAGACGCTGTCGAATCGTTGCGTAGTAGAGACGTTGCTTTGTCAGATGAGATCATCAAACGAGATGAAGAAGTTGACAGGTTCTATTTGTTCATTATTCGCCAATTGACGATGGCTGTACTGAGCCGGAGCATGATTCAAGCCATTGGGCTCATGGATCCAAGGGATTGTCTCGTATACCGGATTGTGTCTAAGAGTTTGGAGAGGATAGCGGACCATGGAACTACTATTGCCGCAATGTCGAAGACGATTGAGCACCCACTCCCTCCGCGGCTGTTGGATGAGATTACGAAGGTCAGTACTCTTACGAACTCAGTCTTGGAGAATGCTTTGAAAGCGCTGGTCAAGGAGGACTCCATAATCGCAAATGCGTCAATAGTCTCTGCAAAACGGCTTGTGAATGATGCGGAAAGAATAGCTAGCAAGTTCCATGAGTATCACTTGGGACCCTCGTCCGTAGTGGCGGTTCGTTTGGTCTTGGAAAGTCTCAAACGAGTTGCGGAGTATTCTGAGGACATTGCGGAGATGGGCATCAACCTCACCGCTAGACGACGCGAACTCTACTAATCGTAAGGACCTAATTCAAATAGAAATCTTTCCCTTCAATAGTTATTTACGCGAGCATTTTCTTTCAGAGGGTAAGCCGGGGTCGCCTAGCCTGGTAGGGCGTCGGATTGCTAAGCCAGATTGTTGGTTGCAGAGATCCGATGGGCCTTAGGCCCTCGTGGGTTCAAATCCCACCCCCGGCGCCATTATCCTTAGGAATGCCCAATTGCATCAATTGACTCTAGACTTGTCTTAAATCCGCGATGCGATCAGCGAGGGAATCCAAGGAGTCTAAATCTCCTTCCCGCGACGTGATCCCTCAAGATTAGACAGAGAATAGAGAAACGATTTGCAGGACGACTCCACAGGATTTGCCGCAGGGGAGCGAATAGCCCAGCGGTCAGTATGGACCCTCCTGGCCCTTGGGATCGTCGAAATCATCTTCAGCACTGTAACCGGGAGTGTCGCTCTGTTCGCTGATGGTGTCGACTCTTTGTCTGACGCCTCTGTGTCCTTCTTCGTTTGGACCGGCTTGCACTTCGCCAGGCGCAGGCCGAGCAAGAGGTTCCCGTTTGGCTATTACAAGGTGGAAAGCTTGACAGCTCTCTTGGCCGCTATCACCTTAGTTGCAGCTGCCTCTTTCATTTTCCTAAGGTCTTACAGGGCATTATTGAATCCAAGGCCCCTAAACCTTCCGTACACGGCACTAGCGGTCCTTCTTGTCACCGGACTAGTATCACTGTATCGTGCATTGCAGATGAGACGTGTCGCATTGAGGTACAAGATTCTCTCGTTGAATGTTGATGCTAAGAACTCGATAAAAGACGCATCCTCATCGTTTGTCGCGTTTGGCAGCGTTCTCCTGACTACTCTTGGATTCCACGAAGGGGCCGACGCTATTGGAGGAATGCTCATTGCCTTCTACATCTTGACCGTCGCATACGTTGCATTGAAAGAATCTTCCCTGGTTCTCTTGGATGCATTCCATGATCCTGAACTCACAAAAGAGATCGAATCGGTGATCCGTTCGAACAGCCAGGTGAAAAGTATCAAGGAACTCCGGCTGAGAAGAGCTGGACCGTTCATCGTAGGCATCCTCGAAGTCGCTGTTGACGGCGACATGACCGTGCGACAGATGCACACGGTTGTTACTGAGCTGGAGAATTCGATCAAGAATAGAATAGTGGGACTAAGAAACCTCACCGTGAAAGCGATCCCGACAACCTAGTGCACGTCTCATCTTAAATATCCGATTGGATCCTGAAAAATGTTCGGGGGAATCTATGAGCATAAGCTGTCCAAAATGCGGCGTCGAAGTATCCAGCCCACCAGAAAGAGAATGGAGATTTCAACAATACCAAGTCTCAAGGTTCAGATGCGAGCGCGGAGACAAGTTCAACTTTTACTCTGGAGCGAATAAGACATTCACCATCCCGAGACCAATAATTGACCGTAACCATTGCCGGGCGTGCGAAACGGATAACCCGCGTGAAGCCGTTTATTGTAAGAATTGCGGAACCCGGTTGTAGGCGCCTCAACTCATTATAGTGCGGTCAAATTCTCCGAACCGAGTTGAGAGACTCGGTGCTCCGTGATCCAGGGGGATTCTACCAGCTGTTTCATGGCCGCAGGCTCGAAATTGCTCGCGGCCTTCTGGGCACCACAAGAACGACAGCACTGGATGTGGGTTGCGGAAACGGATTTCTGAGATCTCTAGGCTTCCCCGATGCTATTGGTATGGACATCCGTTTGAGCCGCGCAGTGACGGTTCGGGCATCCGCGGAGAGTCTTCCATTTAGAGACCAGATCTTTGACCTCGTTTTTGCCGGCGAAGTCCTGGAGCACCTGAACGCACCGGCGCAGGCCCTCAACGAATGGACCCGAGTGCTTCGTACGGGCGGGAGCCTATGCCTTTCGACACCGAATGGGCGTCTCGTGAAATTGAAGGGGAATCATCCTGAACACAAACATCTCTTCACAGCTGGAGACCTTGAGATTGCGCTGGCAAGACGAGGGATCAAGCGAATCAAGGTTAGGGCAATCTATCTCGGCTTGTTGTCAGGTCGACGCCTGTTCGAGCTCTTGCCCTGGAAAACTCTCAAAGTGTTTCTGCTGCATTTTCCAGTACCGTCATCAATCTCGTATGACCTCTTCTTGGCAGGTGTAAAGGATTCAGATGCTCCGTAGGTTGAATTTTGACACGGAACCCAGATCGGGAACCTTCTCTGTCCAACAGCGGGGAGCAAGTTGAGTTGCTTCACAGAATTCGAGTGTTTGCTCGTCCGAGATACCGCGCTAACTGGATCAGGGGGCGATACCGGGCGGACGGTTTTGTTTGGTATACTAGAGGTACAAACTTCTCCATGACCCACGAGGATTGGCTGCGCTCCCTTGTCAGTCCATTCAACGGAGACCTCTTTATTGACGTCGGAGCCCATGTCGGAACCTGGGCAATCAGAGCAACTAGGACATTTCGTCGGGTAGTGGCGATCGAACCCCACCCCGTGTTCAATAGGATCCTAAGAACAACGGTGGCGATAAACAACCTTCACAATATTTCAGTGGTCTCCGCGATTTTATCGAATGAGTCAGATGAGGCCCCGAATTTGAGTAAGAGTCGAAGAACGGATATCAGAGTCCCGATCAGAACCTTAGACAGTTTCGGGCTCAAACCTACTCTCATCAAGATCGACACCGAAGGCAGTGAACTTCATGTGCTCCAGGGGGCAACACAGACTCTCCGCCGGAAACCCGCAATGGTGGTTGAGACGCACAGTCCAGAAGCTCTGGCCACATCAAGGCAGTTTGTTGAGAGTCAGGGATATTCGATTAGGGAAATCAGACTGGAGAACCGGTTCGGTCAGATCCAGAGCTGGCTCTTATGCAATTAGGAAATTCAATCCAATAGCTTGAAAGCCTACTAACGGTCGATTCTCGAAAACTGTCTGAAATGGATGACTGGAAGACATGGCTTGGGAAATCTTAGGCGGAATCGTTGTCCTGACGATATTCAGGCTAGCGTGGATCTTTAAACGCCCTGTTCACAAAGATATAACATTCTACATCCTGCCAAGTCTTTCCAACCTTCGCAAGATCGTTAGATACGATCCCGGTTTTTCTTACGTGCCTTACGGTTTGATATGGTACGCGATCAACGTTCCCATAGTCCGGGCGGTAAAATACAGTGGTCGCCTTTGGATAGCCGTTCTAGCACTGATAGACACAGTCTTCCTTTGGTATAGCAGCCAAGCCTTGGGACTCACGGTTTTCTTCGCTTACGTTCTCATAGGAACTTTCCAGCTTCTAAGAGCACCTTGGAACGCGAGCATCAACTGGCTGATACTGCTAGCACCTGTAAGCTGGGTGTTCTTACTCCTGGCCCCAATTGCAAAGTTTCCCGTGGGGTTGCCCCTCCGGGTTTGGACTTACACCGAGAGAGCGATTGGACACCAACATAATTACATCTATTTCGGCCTATTGGGAACGCTATGGCTCATCGTTTTCAACCACCTTTATTCTCTCCTGGAAATGGAAAACCTGTTAGTAGTTGGTCTCGGAGTAGTTTGGTCTCTAATCTTGGGATATGCCTACCTTTCGAGTAGGGCCAGGAGGCAAAAGTCGACCTCTAAGGAACTCTGATGACCTCATCCCAAGAAAGAGCCGATCAAGGCCGCGGCGCTAAGAGCTTTCGGCCCGGCGACCGGCCTCAATCGCAACTCTGAGCGAGAATTGAGACAGGGCCCCTCGTGCAACAGCTTCAACCACAAGAATATTAACGGCAAACTCAGGAACCAATCTCCCTCGTAGTTACGAAGATCCTTGGAATAGAGTGCTAGCCAAAAATGGAGGTTGAACCCGAAGGTTTTCTCGGCGATATCCGAGCAGGCCTGACACGCGAAAGCATTGCCTCCCGGTTTAGAGCAGTAAGAAAGAACCTAGGTCTTATCTCTCGAGCCTCATTTCTTCACTATTCGATTCTCTCCCTCACGCTCGTCTTAGCCTCGCTCGTCAGGCTGCTCCCTCTCCGTTGGGGAGCTTTCATTTCTGAATTCGATCCATACTTCAACTTCAACGACATGCGTCAGATTACCGCTAACGGCTGGCAGTCCTGGTTTAGTTACGTCAATGTTGCTGAATGGTTCCCGTTCGGGCGAGCTCCAGTCACCACAAGCTACCCCGGGACCAGTTTCACCGGGGTACTGATCTATCAGTTCTTCCAGTCTATCGGAGTTAACATCAGCCTCTACGACGCGGCTGTTTACAGCCCAATCTTGCTAGGCGCCTTCGCTGTCCTAGCTACCTATTTCTTTGCAAAAGATCTCTGGGGAAAGAGTGCCGGCTTGTTCGCTGCCCTATTCGCAGCTTTCAGCTCGAGTCTGATTAGCCGTACGGAGTTGGGATTCTTCCGCAACGAAGGGGTCGGAGTTCCGACAATGATTCTCACTTTCCTCTTCTTCATGCGAGCAGTCAATCCAGGAAGGAGTTTGAAGAGCACCATCATTTACAGCATGATGTCGAGCATCAGCCTCATCTACATGTCTTTCTCGTGGGGAAGTTTCCGTTATGCGGCCGAGGTGCTGGGTCTATTTGCCTTGACACTTGTGGCGTTGAGACGTTACACGCCACGTCTCTTCCTTTCTTACGGTGTAACGATGGGCTTCATGCTCTACATCGGGACAGAGATCCCGCTCCTGGGACACACGTTCCTCACTGAGAGCACAACAATAGCGTTGCTTGGGGTCATGGGCATCCTCATCGTAATGGAACTTGCAAGACTCGCCCCTTCCACTCGAGGAAGGTTGAGCATCCTAGGTGTTACAGTTGTCTCATCAACCGCGATCCTCTTCGGACTGGTAACCACCAAGATAATCTCAGGTTCACTCCTCCAAGGAAAATTTCTCGCTACTGTTGACCCGTTCGTACGGAACAATATCCCGCTCGTGGCGTCAGTGGCTGAGAATCGGCCTTCCACTTGGGCGAGCCTATACCTCGAACTTGGCAGCCTGATAATCCTGGCCGTCTTCGGCTTCTTCTTCGCGTTCCAGCGACTGCGCGAGGGTGATGTTCTATTGATAATCTTCGGAGTTACCAGCTTCTACTTCGCAGCCAGCCTAGTCCGGCTAACCCTGTTGCTTGCACCCGTTATGGCAACCTTAGCCGCAATTACGGTAGTTGAACTGGGGAAGCCCGCGATGGATATTATTCAACAGGCAGTAATCTTTCCCCGACGAAAGCTACGCTTCACCAGCAGGGTAAGCCGAGAGTTCAGTCTTGGCATCCTGCTCATAATTATGATCTTGGTGGTTCCCACTTTCATCAACGCCGTCCAATCGGCTTACACTCCAACTACCATTGCCTCGGCCAGTCTTCCGGTCCGAGCCGCCGTCCCAGACTGGCTTGAAGCCCTCTCCTGGATGAACAACAACCTACCACATTCAAGCGTCGTCTTCACCTGGTGGGACTATGGCTACTGGATCACAGTAAATACCGGACTCAGCACGCTGTCAGATAACGGAACAGGGAACACTACCGCGATTCAGGACATTGCCACCGGGTTCATGCTGAACGAATCTCTTGCGGTCCAGCTAATGCGACAGGAACGAGTCACTCATGTTGCGATATTCATCAGCTACAACCGCGGGCTCTGCGGCTCTAACGGACCGCCATTCTGCGGGTACGGCGATGACAGCAAATGGTACTGGATGGTCCGAATAGGCAACAATACTCAAATCAATACTCCAATGGGCGTTGCCACCGTCAGCTACCGCCAGATAATTACAAACCCTTCGACTGGCGCATCAGACTACCACCGGATTGTGACAATTGGGAATAAGACTAGTAATGAGAGGATTACTAGCAATTACCAGAACGTGCAGATCCCAACTAGCAATACGGTTCTCGGCCTTTTGATGCGGAACAGCTATCCTGGGGGACGGCTGAACGACCCGAACGATACCGCTGTTTCGCCTCACTTCTTCGTCCAAGACTTCGCCTCTTCCTCGTCGTACGTTCTCGTATACTCTGTCAGATATCCGGACCAGCCGTTAATGACAGCCCAGCTTACCCCGGCGATTATCAAGCCCACGGGCGGAAACACGACAATCACGGGAACCCTGACGACCTCAACAGGCAAACCGATCGACACGACAACTGATAAGATCCCGGTTATTCTGGAATATTCAGCCGACATCGGAAAGAGCTGGAGCTTCATAGCAAACGTCAACGCTACAGCGGGCCACTTTAGCTACAACTGGACTAATCCTACAGGTAAGCAATACGTTCTTGTTCGGGCGCGATGGCAGGGCGATCCGGCCCAGCTCTTGGACATCGCGGTTACGATGCCTCAGCCTCTGACTTTCATGTGAGAGGATTCTCTAGGCTTCTGAGGGTGCGCTGGACCCTTCCATTCTCTGTCGAGCGTACTTGTCGTCTGGCGAGAACTTTGCGGGGTGAGGATTCTTAGTTGGTGTTCCGCAGGCTGGACACGTTTCTTTGAGAGTGTATCTCGAACATTTAGGGCATCGTCTCATCAGCCATTTCATCCAAGCTTCCTTCCCTCACCGCCAGCCTTCTTGATAGTCCCTAGAGCCTCTTCCACTGCTAGGCTGAGGGTTTTCTCTGCTGCTTCGAAGCTTGAAGCTTCCACCTCGATCCTGTACTTGGGGGAGCCAATCGAATATATTTTTACCTCGCTTCCGCGGGGCTTGCGAACCTTCTTAGCGCTCATCAAGGCTTGCTTGATGATCTCAACACCGCCTGGTTTGTGGCATGTTATTGCAACGGTTCCTCGCACCTTTGACCTCTCAAGTCGGATCTTACTCTTGGTAACCTCGGTTATCGCCTGGGCCCATTCCTCGGAGAGACCGACCTTCACGAGTACTTCAGGGCCCTCGTCCAACGCTTCTTCGAGCGGAGAGTAGAGTCCGCCAAACTTGTCTAGGAGAATCTTCTTGATATCCTCTACATCATCGGCCGGCTTTTTCAGCTTGTCAGCCGCGCTCGTCAAGATAGCTTCGGCTTTTCGCTCCTTCTTCCATTCCAGCATCTTCTCCGACTTCTCTCTTCCGGTTACCCTTCTGAGGGAGAGGTCGATCTGGTTGCGTTGGGAGCTTACTCGGAGGACCTTCAGAACTAGCTTCTGGCCTTGTCGTGCGTGTTCCCTGATGTTCCGGACCCACGTGGTGGATATCTCGGAAATGTGGACTAGACCTTCGATCCCGCTGAACTCGTCGAGCTTCACGTATGCGCCGTAGTCTTCGACTCTGGTTACTGTTGTAACGACTAGGTCGCCGACTTCCGGCATTAGCGCTTGTGAAGCCTGGCTACTCAACTCGATTCTTCCCAGTTCCCTCTAGGCGAGGGGCTGTAATATTTCTCCTCTGATCTCTGCCTTTCCACC
>WNGQ01003489.1_pt1 | contig 15818 bp, 12 predicted proteins | sample 5407661 | NCBI WGS metagenome assembly WNGQ01 (sample SAMN13153382, study PRJNA577476) | soil metagenome | isolation source: 60 cm soil or saprolite under Garry oak tree replicate 2 | place: USA:California | collected 2016-06-15 | reverse complement strand
ACTCGCGCCACATCTTGACGAGATTCTTGGAGCAGATCACCAGCGTTTCTGTGCCGTAGTCATCCTGCATGATGCGCGCCAGGGTGGTCGCCATCAGCGTCTTGCCCAGACCAACGACATCGCCGATCATGACACCACTCCGTTTATTCAGGTGATGGGCCGTGATCTTGACGGCGGCCACCTGGTACTCAAACAACTTGTCTTTGAAGTCGCGCGGAATGCGAAAATCGCGCAGGCCTGTTCGAGCCTCTTCTGAAAGGTGGTAGGCCATCTTGAGATAGATGTAGTACGGGAGGAGCATCTCTTCGCGCGCCCAGCTCTCGTCAATGATGTCAGCAAGCTCCTGAGAGATATCCAGGCACCAGTGATCTTCCCAGCGCTCGTTGAACCACTTTTCAAGCTTGTGGCAGGCATCATGATCGACCACATCGACATTCAGTTCGCCCTGGCCCGACAGGCCCGCCAGCGTGAGGTTGCTGCTGCCCAGAAAGCCGGTGATGGGGTTGTTCGGATCGGTGCGATAACACAGGTACAGTTTGGCGTGCAGCTTGTGGCGCAGGAACAGCTTCACAACCAGCCTTCCGGCCTTGAGTTGCGCGCTCAGGCGGCGCAATCCTTCCTGGTCGGCATTGGTGGGGGCGCCGACCAGTAACTGTTCGCGGAAATCCTGGGCGATACGTGTTTTGAGGCGGATGACCGTCGATTGGTCAATGCCCTGTTCACTCTTGAGGCTAAAGACCTTGCGCAGCTCATCCTCTGGCTTATCCTGCATGCCGATGAGTAGCCGACATGAGGCCTTCTCGCCACCTTGCCAATGCTCCATAAGGGTATCGATATGCCGCCAGCCACGTAGATTGAAGTATCCCACGCAGAAGTCAGCATGTTCTGAGATCTTCAGCGTGTTCTGCAGGGCATCGAGGAGTCGCTGTTCGATGTTATCGAAGATGCGTGGCATACCCGTCTACTCCTCGTCGTTTTCGCCGCTATCCCGTCCCATGCGGTACTTGATATCGTAGTTGATGATGAAATCCAATTCTTCGTCAGTGAGGCCATAGTGCTCGGCCAGTACGCGGTCTGTTTCGTCGATAATGGGTTTAGAAGCTCCTTGCCGGTAGAAGGGAACTAGGCACTCACCTATTGAGCCAACGTAGTTGCAGGCACGCCACTCAAGATTGTCTGCATATGATTGCATGAGTTTCCTACCATAATGGCTCAACAGGTGAGCAGTTGTATCTGAGAGCTTTGCATAATCAAACTTAAATGTATCGAAGTCCACTATGTTCACATGCCGGAAATCAGAGAAAGCACTATAGTGAAAATAGAATAAACCACTACTGAGCAATGAGAGGAATACAGAGCGATCAAGGTTGGATCGCAACGTAAGGATCTTGTTGTCTTGCTGTTGCCGCGTAGAGCCATCTGGCAGCACAATTGCTTCGATCTCATCTGCGAAGAGGAGAAAGTATGACCAGCGTCTTTTGTAGACTAATGTGTTATTGGAACCCCGTTGTATATAACTTGTAATCGCGAATCTTTGTGCTTGTATCCTGGCTAGGATGTTTAATTCTACTTGAGTGCTCACCTTAGGGATCAGGAGTTCAGCAGATCGTGTGCCTATATGCATGTAGGGTACGGAGTCAAAGAGGCATTGCCTTGCAGAGACATACCATTTTTGATTTTTAGTCGTGTACACCTTACATCCTTGTTCACCTACAGCTTTTGTTGCCAGCACGACAGTGTTACGCTGGACAATACCTGAGAACAATGTACTAGGGATAGTATCATAATTGTTATACCAGAGATGTGAATAAGTCGAGTAAAGGGCCTGCCGCAAAGGTGTCATACGGCTCGTACAAACGATACTAAGCGGGACAATCAGGCCAGAGAGTGAGCCAGTGTTGCTGAGCGTTGCAAAGCGCTCCATACAGAAGGCATACAAGTTGCCACATGACTCAGTTTTGTACGTGCCCTGAGGAATACTGTACTCTTGCTTGACTGTACTATACTCCACATATGGTGGATTCCCAATAATCACATCAAATCCACCATTCTTCATAATGCCATAGAACTCCACGAACCAGTGAAAAGGCTGATGGTTTTGTCGCCATTGTTCGAACTTTCCTTCGTATTCTGCTTTCCTCACAATGTTGAGTTGGTCAATTCCGTACTCAATAGCAAGATAACGGTCAAGCTCAGTGCGCAACACTGCCAGTTTTTCACGGAGTTGCTGTTTGCTCTCGGCTATATCCCAGCGACCAGAATTGAGTTGTGTCTGGAGCTTGCGAAAATCCTCGAAGCCGCGCTCGACCTCCTGCGCTTTCTGCTCAATGCGTGCTAACGCGTCCGTGGAGGTCATGGCGCTGCGCAAATCACGTGCTATGGCCTTGCCTACCTCTTCCAGGCTGGCAAAGCCGACGAGCGTGTTGCCAGCCCGAATGTTGAAGTCGATATCGGGCAGCGGCTCGATATCATCAAGTTTCTCGATCTGCGAGACGAGCTTGAGGAAGAGACGCAATTTACAGAGCGCGGTGGCTTCCTCCATAATATCGACGCCATAGAGGTTGTTGACAATGATGGATTTGAAAATAAAGTAGCGCCGGCTCGGGTGTTGTTCAACCTGTTTGAGGATCTCGCGGAAGCGATTGATGGCGGGTCGAGTTTGCCGCTGCTCGGGCCTGATAGGAGCGTCGAGGCGATCACGCTCCTCGACCATGATCTGCATGCGGTCAAGGCAGGCTTCATAGAGCGATTCAAGGATGGTGAGAGCAGCAAAGAGGAAAGCCCCAGAACCGCACGTTGGATCGAGGACCGTAACTTGCTCGATACTGTCGTAGAAAGCACGCAGTAGATCTGTCCCCTCACAATAGGTGATAACGTCCTGGGCAAACTGACGGATATCCAGGTTGTAGGTAATGAGGTCGTTGATGGAGGTCACCTCGCCTGCAGCCAGTTTTGTTCTAATCTCGTCGTAGCGTGCCCGCCGGGCAACCACTTCGCGCCAGATTTCCGTAGGCAGCGCATAGTCTGGAGAAGCTGGCTTGTTCCACTCCGTGCGCCTGGAGATATCCTGTATGCCCACCTCTATATCTGGTAGGAGCGGCAGTTCGCATCCTTTCTTGACGGCATCATAGATGTAGCGGTCGGGATTATCTCGCAGCAGTGACCAGACCGGGCCATCGGCTTTGAAGGCAATGAGACATTTTTGTTCGGCTGCCTCAAAGATGTAGGGAATGATGGTGTTCTTGCTGATGTATTCGGTAATGTCCTCTTTGGTATAGTAGGCTCCCATCTGCTTCTGGTTGATGTATTTCTCGAAGATGTAGCCCAATACATCAGGGTTGATTTCTTTGTCATTGCGCAGGGGGCGGTCATCGAGGTGCCAATCAAAATCATCAAAGAAGGCGAAGAGCTTTTCAAAGGCCTCGTCTGGGATCTGGATATCCGGGTTGTCACGTTCCAGTACATGCACGTCAAACAGTCCGCCATTGAGATAGGGTACTTTGCCCAGCAGCTTTTCCAGTTCAGGCGAATGCTGCGGCTTGCTCAAGCCATCATGGAAGAGCCTGAGCAGAAAATAGCGGTAGAAGGAATGAAATGTGTCTTTCCCATGCTGCTGCTGCGTCATTCTCAAGTGGTTGGAGAGATAATTTGGATCACCGTCGAGCGCGCCAGGTTTCTTTGTATCGAGGAAGCCTTGTCGCTGGATGAAGTAGACAAACATCAGGCGGTTGAGCATCAAAGACGCGTACCACTCGCGGTTCGCCTGGGAGGTGATGCCCTGGATGAGTTTCAGGAAGGCAGCATGCTCGATCTTGAAACGATCATAGAATTTCCTGGTGACACGTTCGACATCAAAGGCTTCACGCACTCGTCCGGAGACGGTCAGGGTGTTCAGTCGCTCTTCCTCGCTGATCGCGAAGGCGAGTGCCAGGAGCTTTTGTGCCAGGAGTTCACCGGATTGGTGTTTGTACAGTCGATTATAACGGGGAGCAAGTGGCTTGCCGGGTTCGCGCTTCACCCACTGCCAGACCTGGTTCTCTTTAGCGGCATCGATGTAGATGAGGATGTGCTCATAGGCATGTCTGGTCACTTCGCGCTCGATCTTACGCAGCGCCGGATCATCGGGAATCTTGCCCTGGCTGTTTGGATCGCAGATGTAGACCTTGACGCCACGTTTCTCGACCAGGGGGCGTAGGGTGTAGGTGTGTTGTCCATCAAGGGTGATATGAAGAGATGGCTCTTTTAGATAGTCCCATCCGAGTTCTTCGATGAAGAGTGCTTTGAAGTCGCATGCTTTGAGGTAGCGTTGTATGCGCTGCTTATCGGGTGCCATATATGTCTACCTTCCCCTCATCGATACATCCTGACTTTGAGCTTGTATTACATTCTATGCGGTATTTGATGGTATCGTTTATAATAAGGTCTGGCACTGCAATTGTAAAGCATCTAGTACACCGAGGCATAGATATCTCCGCGATATTTTTCATACCATAAATTGGTAAATAACCTATCCGGATCTTGTTGTGTTTTTAGCACAAATAATTTGCGTATGTCAGGATACATTGTTGTAAGCTGAGATTGAGAATAGTAGCTGCCATAACAAAGATAATAAGTAGCCTTGATCGAGATTAAATAATCAATGAGCTCCCCTGTAAAAGCGTTCAATGTTTGTGTATCTATGCTATTTTGATTGATTTTGTAGTAGACCACAAAGCCGTACATATCTTTTTGAGCATAAGAAACCAGAGCAGTGATGTCTTTATTTACTTTTCTGATTGTTACATTTAATAAATTTATATTGTATTTTTTTACTAGCTTTTTATACCTTTCAAGAAAGTTGTTTGCTTGCTCAGTTGGAACAAAATATTCTTGGAGTATATCTGTCGTATGTGGATCGGGATTTTGCAGAAAACGAACAGGAACGGCCATGGCGGTATTTCTGCTCACCGTTTTTGGTTCAATCAGTGGGGAGAGGTACTTTTCCAATTCCCAGCGCAAGAATTTCCCGAAGTTGCTTGTTCTTGACGCCTGGAATATGACTTTGCGTAGCCAGATACTGTTTTCTCCATCAAGTTCGTCTTTTGGTTGTGCGGAGGATTTGGCTTCCGCGTATGTATAGATGAGACTTTCGGTAAGAAAGCGCTCTCCATCAACAGAGAGGTGCGCCTCTAGCAATCGGTTCTCAGGGTTTTTACTCAAGGATTCCAGCGTGTCTATTACTGAATGCGTCTGAGTTGGAATCAGAGAAAATGCGTAGATGCTGTTTTGTGTTGTCAGTAAGTTGACTTCAGTTATGATACCCAATAAGCCGTAACCGCCAATAACGGCTGAAAACAGGTCTTTGTTTTGTGTTTTATCGCAGAGAATTTCTTTCCCATCCGCAGTAACCATTTTTAGGTAATTGACGCTTTCTATCAATGACCCGTACCGGGGATCTTTGCCGTGGGCATTCACACTCAGAGAACCGCCTACTGAAAAGATGTTTGAATCTTGCATGACTCTTACTGCCCGATCATGCTGTGAAAGTGATGTTTGTACTTGTCTCCATGTAGCTCCTGGACCAACAGTGACCGTTTGATTGGAGTCATTATAGCGCACTGAATCCATTTGGGTCATGTCAAGGTGAAGCGTGTTCAGGCCAAGGGCCTGTCCACCCATGCTGTGCCTGATGCCTGAGAGGGAGATTTTTTTGTTGCTAGATTTTGCATCTCTTACGGCTTTGATGATCTCGGCTACGGTTTTTGGAGAGCGGATTTCTTCTACGATACTGCTATTCAGGTGGCTTGCGTCAGTAAGAAGAGTCCCCGAAGGAGGCGCAAGTGTCAGTTTATGTGTTTCATTTTCATTGTGAAATAGATCAGTAAGCAGCCATTGTTTGGACGGGTCGTCCCATATATATGCTTTTATGAACAGACCCCCAATTGCCAGAGAAAAGGTTGTTCTTGTGAGAAGTTTTAAGAAAGACCGTCTTTTGAGATGCACGTTTTCCTCCTCTCGTTTTCCGGCTTTTAGGAGTCTGCGAGTCAACCAGAACATACTGCCATTCAGCAGAATGAGTAAGACAATGACGGTTGGGACTATGATGGAAGCTGGTATCAACGCTCTCGACCCGATAACCAAGAGAAGGTAGTAGAGGCCGTAAAGAGAAACGATCACGAGAGGGAGAGTCAGTGCCGTTGTAGTCCATTGCTTTGTCATAAGCAGAGCAACCACACCTAACAGTACTATCAATGGGAGCCAGGTGTACAAGTCTATGACAACCATACCAACGAAGAAATCAAAGAAAACCCATGCTAGACCCAGGATCATTGAGCCGATGGCAAGCAATATGCATGTCAGGGGAGTGAAGGTCGTTTGGAAACGCAGTGCGCTTCCAAAGATCACCATGAAACCGATGAGCAGAACTACGAAGCCCCACGCAATTTCTATGCGAGCATATCCAATTGACAAGAGCTGCAAAATAGTGAAATCAAAAGAGAGCTGAATGGCCAGTCCCCATTTCGCCGCAAGATCTTTCAACAGAACAAGCCGAGGTCCGCATACTGCGAACAATGTAGCAACACTCGTTGCCAGAACGATGAGCACTCCCAGCAAGGAAAGTGCGGCAAAAGAACCGGCCAACACGTTCGAGCTCGCAAGCCTCATTACAACTTGCCATTCATAAACAGGGTGAGCACTCCCAGGAATACCAGGATTGCTTTCGGTGAACATGGGCAGGAAGAAACCCACAATACTCAGGGCAACTCCGGCGAGGCTTACCACCGCACGAATGCGAGATGACGATAAGGATGATAGCATAGGGAATCCCTTTCGCCTGCTATTTCAAGGACAAGACTGCTTAAACAGGACACTCAAAATGTTCTCTGTAGAGTATAAGCTAGGAGTATCTCAGGGAGGGAGTGTCATCTGTCTCATTTCTTCCCTCACGATGAGTGCATTTTTCAATAGAAATAAACTCCTTCTCCACATCTGCATTATTCCAGAAGCCCCCAGCGCGGGAGTCCCCCAGAGGGCGACCGCAAGGGATCGCCCACGAGCCCGATTATGATTTTTCACCATCACAACCGGTCCTGTCATCCCTTCGCTTCTCTCAGGGCAGGCTCTGAGCGCAGCGAAGGATCTGGCTTGGTGGGCAGATCCTTCCCCTTCGCTACGCTCAGGGCTTCGGCTCATGCGCTCAGGATGACAACACATTGCCGATCTTGGTCGTGAAATTTCATAATCGGGCTCGTGGGCTGGGGCGGCGCGCAGCAGGTGGAAGGTGACTTTTAGACGGCCATTGCTGTTGGTGAAGACATCTTCACCACAGCTTAGTACTTTTTTGTTATAAGACCAGCATGGTAAGCGCGATCGGGAGAATGCATATGGTACGATTCTAGCGCGTTCTTAAGAACAAAAACATCATTATTTCTCAGCATGTATCTGGATAAACTAATAGGTGTCACGCGTGCTGATTGCAAGCGTATGAGTGAACTGAGATACGAGAAAACAATGAGAAACATGACCCGGCCAGGGGTGAGTCGCCCAAGAGTGCTGGTGGTCGATGATAATGCCTCGACCTGTCTCATGATCGCCTCTGCCCTCCAGCAAGGAGGTTACGATGTCGATATCGCGCTCAACGGACAGGATGGTCTCACCAAGGCCCTGACCTTCCATCCTCACTGTCTCGTCCTGGACGTGCTCTTGCCGGACATCAACGGCTATACGGTCTGTCGACACGTCTGCCAGCGGCTGCAGCAACAACTGCCCCACATCATCCTCATCAGTGCCAAAGACGCGCCGCTGGATCAGCACTATGGGCTCCGTCAGGGGGCTGATCGCTATTTGCCCAAACCCTTTACCGAGGAGGCCCTCCTCCAGGCGGTCTGGGAGGGAGTTCCGGCAGCCCTTCGCCAGGCCGTTTCCACTCCGCTCTCCTGCACCCCACCACCACGCCCGGCGTTGTGGGAACTCATTCCCCGGCGCATTCCCAACACAGACACGATGCGCAGCAGGAGTCCCTTTGCGATCTCTCCCATCACCGGAGATGAGCGAGCCCGCCAGCTCTACGTGGCGATCGATGGCAGGAAAACGGTGTCTATACTGGCCACCATGACCCGCCTGGAGACGAAAGACATCTCCCAGGCGCTGCATGTGCTGCTCCAGGAGCACTACATTGAGATGTATGACGCGGCAGGACAGCTCGTGGAGACAACGTTCGACCCGGCACCCTCCTGGGGAAACGAAGCGCTTTCCTCGCTGGTGGAACGCTGAGCAGAGCCAGACATTTGGAGATGATGCCTGTCACCCTGAGCGCATGAGCCGCAGCCCTGAGTCCTTCGCTTCGCTCAAGGGTAAACTCCGCGAAGGGGAAGGGTCTGGCTCGACGGACGCAGAGATCCTTCGCTGTGCTCAGGATGACAGTGTATGGATTACCGTCATCATCACCTGGTTTACCATCATCGTAACATAGTGATTGAGGCGGCCTCTCAACGGCTTGGAGGCTGTAGACACGATGAGAGTACATAGGGTCATGAAGTCCGTAATCCATACATGACAGCCAGGACACCACTCAAGTCATGTCACCCTGAGCCCTTCGCGGAGTTTACCCTTGAGCGAAGCGAAGGGCTCAGGGTAAACTCCGCGAAGGGCCGCTCACGGGAAGTCTTATCTCCAAACGTCTGGAGCAGATCCAGGCTCCTTGTAAAAATGGGGAGCCGCTCAGGTGGAAGATCAAGGTAGTGTTTTAAATAAGGATACATAGTGTGAATTCGACCCAGATCACCGACCTTCTCCTGGTAATCCAGGCTGTGATTACCCTGTTCATCTCACTGCGTGCTTTCTCTCTCTCCGCGCAGACCAGGGACGACATGCTCTTCTCGCTTGGCCTGTCGATGGGTGTGATTGCGTCAGGCGCATTGTTGGACTGATCAGCGATGTTTATCTGAATGGAGCCTTCAATACCTTCCTGGTTCAGGTACATTGGGCAAACCGTCAGTTACCTGTTTATTTTCTTAAGCACGCTACGTGGATCGGAGCGTTACAGACGGGGACTGAAGCGCTGGCATGTGTTCGCCACGGGGCTGCTCATGGTCTTGCTGCTGCTGACCCCGGTGATCCCCACGCATCCCAGCGCCACCGTGCAAACAGTGCTGAGCGGTTCCCGCGCCCTGGTTTGTTTCATCATCTTCTTGCGCTACGTGTCAATCTTCTTCACGAAGGAGACCCGCTTTGGTTTCCTCATGGGCTCTGCCTTTTTCTGGATCACCTGGGGCATCGTCATCTATTCGCTGAAGTTTACCACGCCCGACCCTCTGCTGCTGGACTATGTCGGAGACAGCGTGCGTATTGTTGGTCTCACCGTATTGCTCGCTGCCTTTTTCCTGGGGTGAGGCATCACCCTGACCCCTAATTTGACAGCTATAGCAGCGATAACGTGCATGCGCTCGAACAAAAGAAAACCCAAAATGTGCGATAATAAGGGGAGGGAAGCTCAATGAAGAGTTTTACTGTGACAGAGAAGGACAGAAAATGCAGGAAAAACCCACTCCGCCAAAAACTATGTTTGAGAAAATCTGGGACGCACATGTTGTACGCGATGTCCCCGGTGAAGCCACCATTTTATATATCGACCGCCACCTGGTACATGAGATGACCTCCCCGCAGGCCTTCGCCGGGCTGCGGACCGCCGGTATCGAGGTACATCGCCCTGACGCCACCATCGCTGTACTCGATCATAATATACCGACGGTACCGGGCCGGCGTATGCTCGATGTAGTAGATAAAGAGAGCGCATTGTGCCTCACTACCATGGAGCAGAACGCGCGAGACTTTGGCCTCACCCTGTTTGATATGGGTGATGCGCGCCAGGGCATCGTGCATATCATTGGACCGGAACAGGGCCTGACCCTGCCTGGAATGACCATCGTGTGCGGCGATTCGCATACCTCGACACACGGGGCGCTCGGGGCGTTAGCCTTCGGCATCGGTACCAGTGAAGTCGAGCAAGTACTGGCCACGCAGTGCCTCTTGCAGCAGCGCCCTAAGACGATGCATATCCGCGTCGAAGGCAAACTGGCCCCGGGAGCGACAGCGAAGGATCTTGCCCTCGCCATCATTGGCAAGCTGGGCACGGGAGTAGCTACGGGCTATGTGATCGAGTTCAGCGGCCCCGCTATACGCGGCCTCTCCATGGAAGGACGCATGACCCTGTGCAACATGGCCATCGAGGCCGGGGCGCGCGCTGGCATGGTTGCTCCCGATGAAACCACCTTCGCCTACATCAAGGGACGCCCCTATGCTCCCAAGGGTGAACGCTTTGAGCAAGCCGTGGCTGCATGGCGGCAACTGGCAAGCGATCCCGGTGCTACATTCGATGCAGTGCACGAGGTCAATATCGATGGCCTGGGACCGCAGGTGACGTGGGGCACGAATCCCGGTATGGTGGCCGATGTCAATGGCGTTGTGCCCGACCCCGCCGAGCAGAAAGACCCTGAAAAACGCAAGGCCTACGAACGCGCCTTGCAATATATGGATTTGAAACCGGGGCAGAAGATCAGCGAGATACCCCTGGACAGGGTTTTTATCGGCTCCTGCACCAATTCGCGCCTGGAGGATTTGCGCATGGCGGCACGCTATGTAAAGGGCAAACATGTTGCCTCGAATGTGCGGGCGATGGTGGTGCCGGGTTCAATGCAGGTGCGCCGCATGGCTGAAGAAGAGGGGCTCGCCGCTGTCTTCCGCGAGGCGGGCTTTGAGTGGCGCGAGGCGGGCTGCAGCATGTGTATCGCCATGAACGGCGATCAACTGGCTGAAGGCGAGCGCTGCGCCTCGACCAGCAACCGCAACTTTGAAGGTCGCCAGGGCAGGGGTGGACGCACCCACCTGGTCAGTCCCGCCATGGCCGCCGCTGCTGCCATCGCCGGCCATTTTGTAGATATCCGGGAGAAGTAATTAATTATGGAGTCTTTTACCACGTTGACAGGCCTGGTCGCGCCGCTGGATCGTGTGAACGTCAACACCGATGAAATTACACCGGCGCGCTTTCTCAAGTCGATCCGGCGTACCGGTTTTGCGAACGCGCTCTTCGCCAACTGGCGCTACCTCAATGATGGCACTGCCAATCCTGATTTCGTGCTCAATCAGCCGCGCTACCAGGGAGCAAGCATCCTGCTGACAGGTGATAACTTCGGCTGCGGCTCCTCACGTGAACACGCGCCGTGGGCGATCCTGGAATATGGCTTCCGCTGCCTCATCGCCCCCAGCTTTGCCGACATCTTCTATAACAACTGCTTCAATAACGGCATCCTGCCCGTGACACTCGATGATGCTATTGTCCAGGAGCTCTTTGCTGAGGTCGAGGCCAACGAAGGCTACACCCTGTATATAGACCTGCCGGCGCAAACGGTCACTACTCCTGGCGGGCGAGTCTTACATTTTGAGATCGATAATTTCAAGAAGCATGCCTTGCTTCAGGGATTGGACAACATCGGCTGGACGCTGAGCCACAGCGATGAAATTGCTGCATATGAGCAGCGTAGGAAGCAGGAAGCTCCCTGGCTGTTTTAAGTGTATGGTAGTTGTGTAGTTTAGGTATGTCCATGTAAAGAGGGATCGTGATGACAGAAAACAATATACCGAGCGATCCGTAGGGGCGAGGGTGGAGCGGATGGGTGGGGTGGGCCTTTATGGTCGCCCGTTGATGGGGCTTGTACCCCCATCGGTTATCCAACGATGGAGCAAGAGCCTGTGGGCGGCATCCTGTCCGGGACGGAGCGGGCGGCCATAAAGGCCCCCACCCAGCCCTACACCGCCCCCGCCCCTATGAAATGTGGGCGATCCTTAATCTAACGAAAAACCCATCAAGATCCGTAGGGGCGAGGGTGGTGGGGTGGACGCGGGGTGGGCCTTTATGGTCGCCCGCCAGGGGTGTGGCGAGAGGTCGACGAGCCACGAACAACACAAGGGGAGCAGGATGACACAGCGCAGCTTTGATCCGAACACCTATACCAGACGAAATTCCAATCGTCTTCATTCCTATGACTATCGCTCCAGCGGCGCTTATTTTATCACCATATGTACCGACAAGCGGCAGAGCGTCCTGGAAATACCAAGCATCCATACAGCATTGCTAGAACACTGGCAACAGCTTCAAGAGCGTTTTCCAGGCGTGCGAGTCGATGCATTCGTGATCATGCCCGATCACGTGCATGGCATTCTCTGGCTTGATGGGAGCCTGAAGGACGCCCCCACAGTAGGCAAGGTGATCGGGGCTTTTAAAGCATGGGTGACCATAGCATGGCGCAATTACCACAAAGAGGCGCATATCCCCTGTCTGAGCCATCTCTGGCAGAGAGATTATTATGAGCATGTGATTCGGAATGATGACGATTTACGTCTGACCCGCGACTATGTCTTGAACAATCCTCTCCAGGGTTTATTGAGGCAAGAGCAGAGGGATGAGGAGTTGAAAAGGGCGAGAAGGAAGGGAGGAGGCGGGCCACACGGTCCTCCGGGAGGCGGGCGACCATAAAGGCCCACCCCGCGTCCACCCAGCCACCCTCGCCCCTACGGATCAACCGGCCTGGGTTGAGGAGTTAGATTGATACCTATAGACGTTATTGTCCAAGGAGAACACCGTGGCAATCCAACAAACCGAACACGACACCGTCCCGTACCAGCTTCTCGACGCCGAGGGCAACCTGGTAGGCGAAATGCCCGACCTGAGTCCAGAACGCCTGCTTTTCCTCTATCGCAGCATGCAACTGGGGCGGGCATACTCGAATAAGATCATTGCCCTGCAGCGACAGGGGCGGGCGACTACTTTCGGTTCCCTGGTGGGTCAGGAGGCAACCGCCGTGGGCCTGGCTGCTCCCATGCAGCCGCAGGACTGGTTGGCGACCTCTTATCGTGAGATCGCCTCGTTGTTTGTCAGAGGTGTCCCCCTTCCTACAGTGACCTACTCGTTTCGCGGCTTCACTCCTCCGAACTGGCCCGCTGAGAGCCGCTGCCTGCCCATTCAAATCGTCATAGGAACGCAGATGCTGCATGCTGTAGGCCTGGCCATGGCTGCTAAGATCGCTGGTGACCCTGTAGTAGCCGTCGGCGTTTGTGGTGACGGGGCAACCTCCGAGGGCGATTTTAACGAGGCCTTGAATTTTGCAGGCGTCTTCCAGGCTCCCGTGGTGCTGGTTGTGCAGAACAACGGGTGGGCTATCAGTGTTCCGAGACATAGGCAGAGCGCCGCTGCCACCCTTGCTGCTCGCGGCGCCGGTTTTGGCGTGCCCTCCAGGCTGGTTGATGGCAACGATATCCTGGCAGTCTACGCTGTGATGCAGCAGGCCATCGAAAATGCGCGCGCGGGACACGGGCCAATGCTTGTCGAAACCTTAACGTACCGCATCGGAGCGCATACCACCGCCGATGATCCCACACGCTATCGCGACGCGGCGGAGGTAGAAGCCTGGCGGGCCAAAGATCCTATTGTACGCTTCCAGCGTTTCCTGGTGAAACGTGACCTGCTGGACGAGGAACAGGATCGACGCGTTGGCGAAGAAGTAGAGGAAGAGATCAACGAGGCCGTACGTATAGCCGAAGCAATGGATCCACCGGCCCCCGATGGCTTTTTTGACTGGATGTTTGCTGAGCTTCCTCCACGCCTGCAGGAGCAGCGCGAAGACTTGCTGCGTTTTGTGAGTCAAGACAGACAGGGAGGGCGTTGACATCCTCCCCATGGGTAAACCCAGGGGATTCCTCACCTCACGACGAGGGTTTCCTGCTTCATTGGAGGTTGCCTCGACAAAGAGAGTTCTTTGTTCTGGTCTTACACCGCCTCCACAGGCATATAGCTTTCCGCAAGCCCTGCGGTAGCTTCTCAGTCTTGGAGTTACATCGGTTGCATGGTTCTCGCAACCGGCAAGTGAAGAAAGAGAGGTGTACAGTGGTCAAACACGGTAGTGTTTTTACCCGTGGAACCGAATTACCACGGAACCTGCAAGCACTATTTCGTTGTCAATGTACTAGAACAAGTATACCAGGAGTGTCTAGACTTTCGTTGAATATTCAGCAATTGAGTACTGCCTCCCTCTGGGCAGTCATTCTTTCATCCCCATAGCTCAAGCAAGAGATCTTCAAAATGGAGGTTTTGATAAGTCTATGCAGATGACGATGATAGAAGCCCTGAATAACGCGCTCGCGCTGGAATTGGAGCGAGACGAACGCGTGGTGGTGCTGGGGCAGGATATTGGGGTAAATGGTGGAGTTTTCCGCGTTACCGAGCACCTGCAAAAGAAGTTTGGTGAAAAGCGTGTCTTTGATACGCCGCTCTCAGAATCGGCCATCATCGGCAGCGCCGTCGGCATGTCTATTTATGGACTGCGGCCGGTGGCAGAGATACAATTCGCGGGCTTCCTGTTTCTATGTATGAACCAGCTGGTATCGCAGGCGGCGCGTATCCGTTTTCGCAGTGGAGGCGCGTTCACCTGTCCACTGGTGGTCCGTGCGCCCTATGGCGGTGGAGTACGTACCCCCGAACTCCACTCGGATAGTCTTGAAGGTGTGTTCTTGCAAACCCCTGGTCTGAAAGTAGTCGTGCCTTCGACGCCATCTGATGCAAAAGGCCTGCTTGCCTCGGCCATTGCCGATCCTGATCCGGTGCTCTTCCTTGAGAACATCAAACTGTATCGTTCGTTCCGCCAGGACACGCCGGAGGACCACTACCTCATTCCCCTTGGCAAGGCAAAAACGCTGCAGGAGGGCACAGATGTGAGCATCTTCGCTTACGGAGCGATGGTGCAGGTCGCGCTGGAGGCGGCCAGGCGGGCGCAGCAAGAAATCGGGGCGAGTATCGAGATCATCGACCTGCGCACCGTCTGGCCGCTTGATGAAGAAACAATCGTTGCCTCGGTTGAAAAGACGGGCCGTGCAGTGGTTGTGCACGAGGCGCCTCGCGCCGGAGGCGTTGGAGCAGAAGTAACCGCCATCATCAATGAACATTGTCTCTATTCCCTGTTGAAGCCGGTCGAGCGTGTAACCGGCTACGACACGCCCTACCCGGCGCCTGGGCAGGAGGACTATTACCTACCGACACCAGCTAAAGTGTTAGCAGCGATACGGAGGGCAATGGAGCCGTAGGAAGTGACGATGTAGTATGAAATTGCAAGCGACAGGCTCGCCCAAATCACCATCATGTGGAGGGTACCATGAATCTCTACGGGTTTGTCAAAGTCCTGCATATCCTGGCGGTTGCTGCATTGATCGCTGGAATAGTTGGACGCGCGTTCCTCCGGGCACGTTTAGTGCGCATCGACGATATCCACACCGCGTGCGAGTTCATCGAAGTAGAAGGGCATTTCGACGAATGGTTGGTTGTACGGGGTCAATCGCAACGCTGATTACTGGTATTCTGCTCACCTGGCTCGGACACTGGCCACTCGTGAATGCGGGCCTCCCGACCTGGATGCTTGTTGGCACGGTGCTCTTCTTGGTAACGATTCCGCTCGTCATCTGGGTCTACATTCCTCGTGGGAAGGTTTTTGGTAAGGTCTTTCAGGCTGCGCTCGCTCAGAAGCGCTTCACTGTCGAGTTGCGTGCTGTCTTAGCGGACCAGGTTATTCGTGCGAGTTATCTCTATGAATATATCATGGTCGTAGTAGTCATTACTCTGATGGTGATGAAGCCATTTTGAAGCGACTCCATCATGGCTCTTACACACAGTCAGGTTTATAAAGAGCTGTCTTACTCTCACCCTCGGTCTTACCCTGTGGTATATTCTTTATGTGTGCTTAAATTGTATGCAATGGGGGCAACACCTTATGCCTTCTATCGTCATTGCCGATTAC
>WNGQ01004098.1_pt1 | contig 15821 bp, 9 predicted proteins | sample 5407661 | NCBI WGS metagenome assembly WNGQ01 (sample SAMN13153382, study PRJNA577476) | soil metagenome | isolation source: 60 cm soil or saprolite under Garry oak tree replicate 2 | place: USA:California | collected 2016-06-15 | reverse complement strand
GTGAAGCCAGGCGCTGGCGGCTCGTTCCTTGCGTCCCCGAGCTGCGGCGAGGAGGCCCATGTGCCCACCCAATGGTCGTTCTTGTCGTTCGCACCCGACTTACTGTGCCACGCCGACGCAGGGACGACGGCCATACCGAGGAACAAAGAGGCAACAAAAATCAGTTCCCTTCTCAAGAAGCCCCCCTTCACAGACAAGCTGCACCCGTCACCGGCACAGCTGGTTCAGTCATGTGCTTGGCGACCATCATCTGTTGCAAGAATGTTCCGTCCCATCTGGAAGGAAGGTCAGGGTCGTGGACGTACTCGGGATCGCTCTCCGCCTCTTGCAATGTAATGAGTTTGAAGCCTCGCTGCTTGAGCAGTTCGAGAAGTCGCGGCAGCATGACAGTCTCAAGCACACCGATGTGCAACAGCATCACATGCTTGATGTCGCGCCCACAGATCTGGTTCGATACTTTCTGTCCGACGGAAAGGGATTCGGACGCCCCACTCAAATAGCTCTGCTTCAACCAGTTAATTGCCTGCACATTGTTCTTCGCAAGGTACCGCGCGTACGGCTCGTTGTAGGCATAGTCGCCAAGGTTGAGCGTCACCTCGGCCATCTTGTACCCGCGCTCTTTGAGAAAGGCATCGACAGCGTGATGGTTTTCCGGCGTGTCTCCCTCGCGCAGAAATGGGAATCGCAGCCAGTGCGCGAGCCATAAAACCATCCAATTAATCGCTGAATGTGCAAGAATTCCTCCTGTTCTTATTGCAAGGATGGACCAGAACGGTATCTATATTAGCGGTTTTCGAGTCTTTCAACTCGATTTGAAGAGTTCAAGCAAGCGAGATTTCAGAGTAGGCGCATGCACTCGTGCGTAGCGGAGCCATCAACGCTCCGGGGCAGTGACGTCCTAAGAGTTGTTCCTTTGAGATTTCGCGTTGGAGCCTACAAAACCCCTACCGCAACTAGCGCACAGGCTGGGGAGGCAGGTGCGCTGCCTCCGACACGTGGTGCCACAGATTCGGTGCTGGCGACGCAAGAAGCGTGACCTGAAATGTTCCCTTAAGCTCGCTCGTTAGTCTACAACTTGCTGAGTAGCCGCTAAGAAACTATTGGTAGAGGGTGGGGAATCGAACCCACCGCCGTACACGGCTAAACTATTGAATCCACTTATCGCCGCTCCTCGATTGAGATCCGTTAGGGTCCACAATCGAGGCTACTTTTTCAACTGCCGCCCGATGCGCATCACCTACAATGTGTCCATAAATCTGGAGTGTTGTCCTGGCATCGGCATGACGAAGCTGTCGTTGCACAACTTTCGGTGTGGCTCCTGAATCCAGCAAGAGCGCAGTGTGGGTGTGGCGGAATGCATGAAGGCCGCATCGCGGGATTCCCAGCGCGTCGAGAATCGGCCAGAGGCGGCACTCCACGACTTTGTTCGACGAGGGTGGTCGGTCGTTGCGCGCGGCGAAGAGGAATCCGTGAGGATTCGGTTTCCATTGGGAGCGGTAGTTTCCTAAGACCGCGGCTAGGGTCTCGGGGATTGGAAGAGTGGTTTCGCTTTCCCAGCTTTTTGCCGTCTGAACCCTTCCGTTCCATGCAGATCGCCGGATATGAAGTAATTGCGCTCTAGATCGATGTCGCCCCATTGAAGCCCCAGCGCTTCTCCGGCACGCAATCCATCCACCGTGAAAAGGGCAAAACATCGTCCGCCAAGGCTCCTTGGCTATCGCAAGGATCTGCTGGACTTGTTCCACGGAGAAATGCGGAGCTTCGTACGAAGTTCCGCGTGTTGGTAGTCGGAGTTTGCTGACATGGATCTGTTCACAGTTGTATCCCCAATTTCGGGCCGTCGTTAGGAAGCTTGAGAGCGTCCCTATCACGTTCAAGACGGTCTTGTGAGATACGGTCTTGTTGGTGGCTCTCTCTGGCATTCGAGTTATGAATTTTTGTTGATTTTCGACTCCAAACTGATCCAAGCGCAGTTTGCCAAGCTCCGGAGTTATGTAGCACCTTAAGTGCGAGCGAACTGCTCGTGCGGAGGATGGCTTTTGTGTAGGCAACACCTCGGCTCTCCATCGTTCAATGAACTCCGCGAACGTGGCGGCCCTGCTTGGGCGATAGTCGAGGCAGTTGATACGGGCAAGTATGGCATCCAAACGCCGCTCGGCCAATCGTTTCGTAGGCAACTCGCGCTTTGTGCCAAGGATAACAGATCGCCGAACACGCCTTGTCTTACCGTTTATTTCCAAGACATCTTCTCTGTAGCGTCCGACCCATTTCTCTTGCTTCTTCCCTTTCAGAAACACAGCATTAACTGCTGAAGATGTTCTTGCTCAGGAATTCATTGCGGAATTTGCCGCGCGGGTCGTACCTATTGCTCAATTGGATAAAGTCAGGCAATTTCCTGTAAACAGAGCGCAGGTCCGCCGGGGGCACGGTAAACAGCTTTCCCCAGTGCGGCCGGGCTTTAAATGGAACCAATTCTTTTTCAATTAATGGCATCAGCATTTTGACGGCCGGCCAGTCCTGTTTCCAAGTAAAGTGAATGGTCACGCAAGGCTGTTCGTAACAAGGACTCAACCATAAATTGTCGGCAGCAATCGTACGGATTTCCGAAATCATCAAGTGCGGACTGATCTGATCTCGCAGTCGTTCAACCGCCAGAATTGCTTCAATCGCATGTTGTCGGGGCACGAAGTACTCCGTTTGTAACTCTTTACCCGCGCTAGGCGTGAAGCCCATGCGAAAGTGCGGCAGTCGTTCATACCAAGGCCCCGGAACGCCCATTTGCTCCGTACAGTTCTCGGCGGAAAGTTCCGCAATGGGGTGGAGATTCTTGGTAGCGCGTTTCGCTCCGAAGAATTCGGGGGCCCCGTCAAACGCTTGCCCCTCTTCAACACGACTCTTGATCCAAACTTCGTTGATACGCTGGTTTCGCCAGTCGGTAAAAAGACTGACGCTGTAACCACTTGATTCGATATCGTCAAAGTGGTCTTTCACTGCACTGAGCGGCAAGTTTTCATACACGTACTGCCGCATCATGTAGGTTGGCTGAATATCGAGCGTGACCTTTGTGATTACACCCAGCGCACCTAGCCCAACGACAGCTCCCAGAAACGCTTCGCCGTCTTGTCGGCGGGATAGCTTAACCACCTCGCCGTCCGCCGTGACGATTTCAAGTGCTGAGACCGCCGTGGCGAGATTGCCATTCTTTTCGCCCGAACCATGTGTTGCAGTGCTGACCGCTCCGGCTATCGAAATGTGAGGCAACGAGGCAAGATTGTGCAGCGCAAAGCCTTTGCTATGGAGGAGCGGGCAGAGTTGACCATATGTCATGCCTGCAACAACCGTCACGGTGCGCCCTTCCGGCTCCACGGCAACCAGTTCGTCCATCGGCTTCAAGGACAAAAAATTATCTGTGCTATCTGCTATGTCGTTGAAGCAGTGGCGCGTTCCCAATACCTTTAGTTTGTTCTGTTTCTTAACGTAACTACGCACCTGTTCAAGCGAGCTTGCGGAGTACAAGCGGTCTGTACTGTATTCGAGATTGCCCGCCCAATTCTTCAGTTTGTCCTTGGCTGCCCAGGTCAAGAAAGGTGAAATAGCCGGGCTTGCTATCAGCGCCGAGAAGAGCTTGATAAAAGCTCTCTTATTCATAGCTTTAGCCCAAGCGGTGTCGACATTTGCAATCGGAATTCGCTATTCCTTACCATCGAGAGCGCGGCAATTGTACACCTATTTCTTATCTTTCTAGTGCCGATCCGGTTGGTCGAGCTTGAATGGCCTACGCGGACGACGCTGAAGAACTGTTTCTGCCAGACTTCTGCGTCGAATTCTGCTCTTTGGGACAAAGAACAGGGGGCCAGCGGTGCTGCTCTATTGAGGAAAAGCTGTGTAAAGTAAGACGTCTTGAGGGTCGGCGTTCTATGCCGTGCGTTCACTCGCTCCAAGGACTGAGATGGAATAAATGAGGCTTCGGCTGCGCAATCAATTCCCTTTCTTTGTGGCGATGGTCGTCTCGTTAGCTTTTCCGGCAAAGGCCCAGCGCGGCACAAGCGAACAGGCGAACAAGAGTCACCCTAAGTTCACCGATGTGACTTCCGCGCTCGGATTGAATTTTCGGAACATGGCCTCGCACACTTCGAAAAAATACTTGATTGAAACAATGGGACCGGGCGTTGCTCTGTTTGATTACGACAACGACGGGCGCCTGGATATTTTTGTGGTCAACGGAGCGCCGCTCACTGACCCGACGCCCAAGGGAGCTATCCCGCAGAAGACGGGTCCCAAGTACTGGGATCGTCTTTATCACCAGAAGCAAGACGGCACGTTTGAAGACGTTACCGAAAAGGCCGGCCTCCAGGGAGTCGGATACGGAATGGGAGTTGCGGTCGGGGACTACGATAATGACGGCTACGAAGACCTATATGTGACGGCATACGGGGGCAACAAGCTCTATCACAACAATGGTGATGGCACATTCACGGACGTGACGGAGAACGCCGGGGTCGGAGGAAACGGCTGGTCCACCAGCGCAGCCTGGGTGGACTTGGACAATGACGGCCGGCTGGATCTGATCGTTCTTCGATACCTGCAGTGGGACTTCGACGACGTCTGGTGCGGTCAACACAAGGAGGGTTATCGAGAATATTGCCATCCGGATATTTTCAAGCCCATTGCTCCTCTGGTTTATCACAACGGCGGCAACGGTCACTTTACTGAGATTTCGGAAAAGATCGGCCTGGCTAAACCGGGCAAGGGCTTGGGTATAGCCCTTGCCGATTACGACCGAGACGGACGCATTGATATCTTTGTTGCGAACGACTCGATGCCTGAATTCCTCTACCATAACAAAGGGAATGGAACGTTCGAGGAGGTCGCGCTCGTGTCCGGTGTTGCCGTCGATGGCGAGGGACATACGTACGCTGGCATGGGCGTGGACTTTGCGGATTATAACAATGACGGTCTCCCGGATCTCGTGGTTACGGACCTTGCCAGCCAGATGTATGCGCTATATCGGAACAATGGCGACGGCACGTTCACGTACGAGAGCTATTCGTCAGGTCTTGGCCGCATGACCATGACGCATTCGGGCTGGGGCGTACGGTTTCTAGACTATGACAACGACGGATGGAAGGATCTACTCGTCTCGCAAGGGCATGATTTGGACACGATCGAACTGACGTTTCCAAACCTCCGCTACCGCGAACCCATGTTGCTGGCACGGAACACGGGCCACGGCTTTGAAGACGTCTCGGCGGAGGCGGGTAGCGTTTTTCGAGAAGCCTGGGTGGGGCGTGGCATTGCGATTGGAGACATTGACAATGATGGTCGTATGGACGCAGTCGTGACGACGAATGACGGACCTCTTTATGTGCTGCGCAATGAGACTCCGGCGACAAACCATTGGCTGACATTGAAACTTGTTGGGCACACGAGCAACCGCGATGCGATTGGAGCGGAAGTCAGAATTGTGACCATGAATGGTTTCCAAACCGGAACCGTGACTACTGCAAGTAGCTATTTCTCCGCCAGCGACAAACGCCTGCATTTTGGCCTAGGCGAAGAAACTTCGATCCAAACGATCGAGATTCACTGGCCCAGCGGAATCCGGCAGATTCTCAAGAATGTGCGTGCCAATCAGGTCGTCCAAGTGGACGAACCTTTGGAGATCGCGCCGAGCAAGACACAAAGAACGCCACACCGATGATGCGCTCTCACCGTGAAGCCTTCCTAAGCGTCCTAGTCTGCTGAAGGCATTTTCCATTGGGGCGGCAGGAAGTCACCTAACAGATCGCCTGCCGCGGGGGGCGGTGTATCGGAAGGCGCATTGGCGTGCTCTGTCGCGCTTTTTGTGTCGCCAGCTCGACGAAAAGCCTGGCTGAGCAAACGCCGCGCCTGTATGTCGCCGGGACTCAGATGAAGTGTCTCTTGCAGTTCGGCAATAGCATCGTTCATTTGACCTAGGGCCAGCTGGGTTTTTCCAATGCCCAGGTGCGCCTCAGCGCTTTTTGGGTTCAAGCGCACGGCTTCCCGAAAGGCTGCCAAAGCGTCCGATCGTTTCCCGGCGCGGTCGAGAGACAGACCGAGAAAGTAACTGAGGAGAAAGTTTGCGCCTATCTTTTTCTGTCCAGCCGCAAGCTCCGAGGCCGCTTCGTCTGCCCGCCCCTGGCGCAGCAGGACTTGCGCTAGTCCTATGTAACTGGTTGGCAGAGGGTCACCGGCAACGACAAGAGCGCGAAAAATATCTTCCGCCGCAGCATAGCGCCCGGCGGCGAGCTGCCCTGCTCCCAGCCGAAGGCGCAGAGCATAGGACTCCGGATTGGATGCGATTCCTTCCTGCGTGGCCGAGATGGCATCGGCAAAGCGGCTCAATTCCATCAACTCGCGTGTCAAATTCAGCCACACTTCCTCCTCGCTTGGAGCCAGCTTGGCCGCTTGGCGCAGAGCCTCAACCGCGAGGTCGGCACGGCCAAGCCGCGCCTCCGCAATGCCAATTAGCGACCACGCGGAGGCCAGTTCACCTGCTTTCGAGTCTTTTGATGGCACGAGACCGATATATAAATGAGCTTGTTGCGCAGCCTGCTCGTAGCTCCCAGACAAAAGATAAGTCAGGGCGAGATCAAATTGCGCCCAAGAGGCGAGGCCAGCGTGCTGGCGGTCGCTCGCTTTTCGAAGAAGTTCGACCGCCTTATCATTTTCATGGACCGCCAGAAAAAGCGACGCCACATGAGCGGACTGGGCATCACCGAGGGGAAACGTTTCGAGTTGCCGGAGCGCTTTACGGGCCTCTTCTTGTTTTCCAAGAGCGACGTGTCCCGTCGCAATTTGGATCAAGAAGTCCGGCTCGGAAGGCCACGGAACACCAGATAATTCCAATTCTCGAAAGGCCTCGGAGTACAGCCCGGCATCGAGTTGTACTCGGCCGAGATAATAGTGGGCGAATGAGTCGTTCGAAGAAAGCTTCAGCGCCTGTTCCAGGACCTCTTTCGCGCGTGCGAGTCGATGTTGCGTCCATTCCAGGAAACCCAAGTTTCGATAAGCATCCTCCGTTTGAGGATCGAGACGAATGGCTTCCTCATACTCACCGGCTGCTTCTGTCGTTTGCCCAAGGCGCACTAGGACAATCCCTCGGAAGTTGCGGATCCGCGCATCCCTGGGATGCTCATGCTCGGCTTTGGTCAGCGCCTCGAGCGCGTCCTCAAGGCGATTCTCTCTGAGGGCGATCAGACCATTTTGAAACGTCTCATCTTGGCCAGCCGAGTGTTCCATCGAGGATTGCTGAGACAAAACGACAAGGTGGCAATCGGAAACAGAAGAAAAACACAAGCCAACACTGATGAGGAAGCAGGCCACCACACAGATGAAGCGCGGGAGAAAGGTCATATCAGAGTTCTGCAGTTCCGAAGACGGGCAGACGAACCCAGTATTTTGCCTTGCCTCTTTTCAGTCTGACGCAAGAGTCTCGTAACCACACAGAGTGAGCTAGTCGCCAGCGATATCTGCGCCAACCTCGCTTTGATGACAGCCATGGCCTCAGGGATCCTGCATCGACTTCTCGACGGCGGTCAAACGCTCGGTCTGTTTTTCCAGGGTACTGTGCGATGTGCGGTTCAGGGCCGTCGAGAGTTCAAACTCGCGAGCGGCCTTTTCCTTCTCTCCCAGGGCCTGATACGCTCGGGCGAGCTTGTAATGGACCGAACCATCATGATCCCCAGCAACAGCCATCTTGAATTCGGCTGCCGCTTTCTCGTAATGGCGCAACTCAGAATATGCCGTGCCCAGGTCTCGATGTATGTCCGGATTGCTGGGGTCTCCTGCGAGTGCTTGGGTTAAGTAAGGAAGGGCCCGTTCCGGCTGGTGTTCCAGAAGGTAGGTATCCCCGAGCTCGTTGAGCGCTCCGGGATGCCGCGGGTCCAGTCTCAACTCGGCTTCAAATTCTTCGCGTGCTTCTTTGACTTTGAGGTCTTTCCAAAGCAGATGGCCCAGACTGTAATGCAAGTTTGGCAGGGAAGGTTTTATCGCGATCGCCGCACGGTACTCTTCCATGGCTTTCCTGTCATCGCCGTTTGTGGACGCTAGATCACCCATGAGCTGGTGCATACGATACGAATTAGGGTCCAATTCAGAAAGCCCCAGATACGCCTGCGTGGCCAACTTTTCGTAACAACGCGCCCGCCAATAGGAGGCTTCGGGGGAGTGCTGCTCGGCAAGCGTCAGTTTGGAAAGTACTTCGAGCGACGCTTCATAATCTCCCGCTTCAAACAGGGCCCCTGCAATAGAGGTGCGAAATCCGGGCGGCGATTTGGGCGAGAGTACGCGACTCGCACAACGCCTCACAATGGCGAGTTGCCCGTTTTTGAGCGACTGGCGGACCTCTTCTTGAGAGCAAACCACAGTGGAGCGTGTCGTCAAATCGGATGGAGTCGCTTTTGCCTCTTCCGCAGCGGTCGCAGCAGGATTACCGCTCTGGGCGGCAAGAAATGCCAGGGCAAAGTGCGCGGCCGGAGTGTTGCGTCGTTCCAGCTCCGGGGCGAGTTGCTCGATTCTCTCTCGTAAGCTTTCGGGAAGCTGTTCGAAAGCAGCATCCCCGAGCCCACGTTCGCGGATGCCTAGGATCCTTTCGGCCTCTAACGTGTCGGTATCCACGGCTCGCGCCCAGTCCGCGAGAGCTCCATCCACATCCCCCAGGATGAATTCTGTTTCTCCGCGACGGACAATCGCTCGCAAACTGCCGGGGACCACACGTAATTCTTGTTCAAACTCCATGGCTGCGCGCTTCACTCTTCCTGCCCGCAACAGCACTTCACCCATTTCCACATGCATTCCCGGAGTCCCGGGCGAAACCGCCAAAGCATTCTGAAAACGAATCACCGCCATGGACCAAGCACCGCTCGCGGCGTAGCTCTCGGCCAGCAGTTGCTCGGTACGGGCAGAAACCGGCGCCGCTTTTTTCAGCAGGTTGACTTCTTCTTTGCCCAGCCTTTCATACGCGTGACCCAGAAGGTAGAGCAAATCCACGTTTCGTGGCTGCAGGCTCAGGGCCTTTTCGAGAGTGGCCGCCTCGGTATGAAAATCACCTGACAGTTCCTGGGCCGTGGCGAGCCACGACCAGATATCTGGTTGCTGGGGTTCCTGCCGCGCCGCAGCCTTCAAATAAGGGATTGCCTTGGTTCCCTCGCCCGCCTTGCAGTGGTCCACTCCGAGGAAAAAATTTGCGCCCGTCAGCGTGCGCTTAAGCTGGAGTGCGCGGCGGAATTCCGCCATGGCTTCCGGAATATGGTCTTGAAGCTGATAGACAAGCCCCAGGTTCATGTGAGCCTCGGCGAAATTGGGCTCCATGGCCAGAACGCCCAGGTATTCACGTTCCGCCGTGACGTAGTCGCCGATTTTCTGAGCCTGCTGAGCAGCCGTAAAGTGAGCTTCTACCTGGGAAGGCCCGCCACCGTCAGGGGAGCGCGTTTGTTCCGCGATTAGCCGCGAAGCGGCAGTCCACAAGATGCACATCGACAGCAAACCCAGCCGACAAGCCGCGCGACTCTCGATCGGATGGAACCAAACGCTCATGTAAGTGACCTGACAGGGAGATAATTTTCTTGATCCATATCAGTTCTGAGGGCCGCGCCCGAGAGCCTTATCCTTTTCCAGCTTCGAAAGCCGTTCAAATTCCGCGAACTCTTTCGAGCTTGCTTGTGGGTTGCGAAGTTCCCTATAAACCTGGGCCAGCAAGTAGTGTGGCTGCGCGGCAGTCGGGTCCGCTTGGATCGCAGTCAGGAATTCAGTCTTTGCTTTTTCGGGTTCGTTCTCGCCCCGATAGCATTTCCCGAGCAGCACGTGTAACTGAGGCATGTTGGGCTGTCCCCTCCCGGCTACCCTCAGGTATTCATGTGCTTCGGTAAAGCGCTGGTCGTGAACCGCGATGTCGCCAAGGTACAAGTTGGTCAGCGCGTCGTTTGGGTTTTCCTTCAGAGCATCCATAAATTCTTTCTTGGCGGCATCCAGCTGATGCTGGACCCAATACGCTACCCCAATTGCATAATGAATTCCCGTGGCGTCGGGACGTTTCCCGAGTGCCGCCTGGTACTCTTTGATAGCTTCCGGGTTCCGTTCTTCATCCGCGTAAACCTCTCCCATGAGAGCGTGCAGCTGGAAAGAGTCCTGGTCCAGCACCTTTAGACTCTCGATCGCCTGAAGAGAAGCGTTCTTGTAAATGCGGGCAAGCTGGTAAAGCGCATCCGCATCCTTCGGATTTTCAGCTACTGCGCGGTTCAGTTGCGAGATGGCTTCCTCGATCCGGCCAGCAGCCTGGAGCGCCAGCGCGAGGTAGTACCGGCACCGGCGGTGTGGTTTCGGAGTTCCGAGTTCCAGCTCAAAGCTTCGGATCGCCTGGTCGAAGTCATTCTTGCCGAAATAGGACACTCCTAAAAAGAAATTCACTTCGGGGTATTGCGCTTCGTGGGCGAGTAACTTCTTGAAACTCTCAATCGACTCTCCGAACTTCAGCTCGGTTTGTTGCAGTATGCCAAGGCGCTTGAGGGTTTCAAGATTGCCTGGGGCAAGCGCGAGCGCCTGAAAGTAGACACGTTCCGCCGCTTGGTAGTCTCCTGTTTTCTCAGCCGCACGCGCTTGTTCGAGGAGGGTTGCTACGTCGCTCTGTGCGCGCACGACTGGCGCTGCAGGCAGGACGCTGGCAATCAAGCAGCCAATAGCAGCCCTCAAGCTGTTAGGCAGACTGAGGCTCAAACCGCATGGCAAGTAACGAAAAGATAGGGACATCTTGAGTTTGCCCGACGGACCGCTTCACGTGGCGGTCCTCAGAACCAATAAAATACAAGAGAAATTATAGCAATCTGCTCGAGGCGACGCCTGGAAAACAAACATCAGTAATTGCGGAACGCCCTTGCTGGAGATGCATGCTGTTGCAGGGCTCATGACATTGAGACAGGAGTGGGAGTCGGGGTTGCTATTCAATGTGACGGACTGCGACGAGAGTCGTTGAATTTGGGGCCCCGGCGACTGTCCGGGAGCGAATCAAGGCCTCGAACCAAATATTCTCCAAGGAGTTTTCGCTCGAACTTGCGATCCCAAGCGCGGCTTTCAACTGTCGCCGGTTTTCCGGATCGGCCAGAAATCGTCCTGCGGCTTCCGTTCCCTCTTGTTGAAGTCCTTGCATGACGAGCACGCTTCCGTCGTGTGTCACATTCGGAAGAAGCGCAATCGTGGCGTAATCTTCTCCCATCGATCCTGTCCATCTCAAGCCTTCGTATCGGTCTTTTTCACCGGGTACCTGATTGGTGTTGACAAATGCCTTAGCGCTGTTGCCGACGATGGCCTCGCTCTCGCGGAAATTTAGCTTGTTCTGGAAGAGCGACACCCAGGGGTTCGATCCAGGGCTTCCAATAAGAACGTAGTTTTCGTGATCTAAGTCACGCATAGCCAAATCTCTTGGGTAGCGGACCGATGCCTTCTTTTGAAATGGCCCACCCATCTCAAGTAATGTGGCCACATCTGCGACGTCGGCAAACGAGGTAAGCATTGAGTTTGTCATGTACTCATTTAGGCGGAAGTCGGCTCCACCCGGCTTAACTTTCGAAGATGATTGCAGAAAGTCCCTATGAAGATACTGTTCGAGGGAACCTGGCTGGCTGGTGAGTATTCGGAACATGCCGTAATTACTGTCTGCCACGACAATTAAAGTTTGATGCCGGGAATCAAAAACTTGGGAAAATGGCCAGGGCGGATTGGTGGCGCTTTCTGCCAACCCGGGCGTCCCGTGGCGGGCAGAGCGATATACCAAGACAGTGCATACTATTGTTAATGCGCCGCAAAGTGCCCACGCCAGAATCGCATTGCTTCCCCAGGACAGCGCCGGACTAACGCCAAGTGCAGCTTCCGCGAGAGAGCTGGCGGCCTTCGTGGCCGGCTTGAATATTGGCGTGTAGCTCCCCTTCGGGATGCTCAAGATAAGCGGTTCGTTTCGTCCCTCTTCATCGAAGTATTCGTGAAGTTTGAGTCGAAGCTGACGGGCGTGGACGCGAACAGAGCTGTCTTCGAGGGAACTGTAACCAGAGGGTTTGTGAAACAGCTTGCTGCCGATCTGCTGTTCCGTTAATTCGCTGGTATGCCCATGAATGGTCCGTTCCGTAACATGCTTCAACAGCTCACGCAGGCGAGTACTCTTCTGAAAGGGAGGGCTGGACACAATTCTTTGGACGAGCTGCCATCGCTCATCGGCAAGAATATCGTCGGCTGCTTTTGGACTTGTGGCCAACATTGCGGCTGGAGGACTGCACTATCCAGAATTCAATAGACGGGACCTATTTTTAGCCCAGAGGCTGTCTAAGTCAAGCATCCAGGCCCGGCAAGCTAAGGAGGGTTGGCGACGATCAGCCCCAAGTCACGAGGTTACACGACCCGTGAATCACAATGATTTCACAAGCTAGCTCCTTTACTTGCAGTCGCCAGAGGGCGTAGATTCCCGTCAGAATCGTTTGGGGTATGGTTTAAATTGCATCATTGGGCTCCCTAGGTGTCACGGTCACGTTGACATGCATCGCTATTCTAGTGGTAACGCGTACTTTTAAAGGGAGCTTCTGCGATGCGAATTCTGGTCATCCCTAACGAGCACATTCAATTGCAAGCGAGGCACTAAGATGCCTCGTGCTTAATAGGGGTCGACAGACTACAGATCGCGCGCTCTGAATTTTAGTAGAGCTCTCCATCTGTGACGCCGACTTCAAAATCTTACCTGATTCCAAAAGGTAAGACCGGGGGAGGACTTCGGTGAAATGTCTTCTATGTCTCCTGGGTTGTCTAGCGTGTTGCCTCATCGCTGCTCCTGTGTGGGGGCAGACGAACTCGGGCAGTATCCAGGGAACGATAACCGATCCTAGCGGGGCCGCGCTCGCGGGAGCTAACGTTACCGTGCGAAACTTGGATACGGGCCTGGCCATCTCGACGGTGAGTACAGACGCCGGCCTCTACTCCGTGCCAAACCTTCCGCCGGGGCGTTACTCGGTAAGTGTGGAAGCACCCAGCCTGAAGAAATACACGCAGGAAGGCGTCACGGTACCAACCGGCACCGCTGTCTCGCTGGACATCCAGATGCAGCTTGGCGGAGTCACCGAGAACATTACGGTTAGTGCTGACGCGAGCCAATTGGATACTGCAACTTCAGATATAGGCGCGACAGTGGAGAGGAGCCTGGTAGCGAATTTGCCGCTGGAAGTCTCCGGTACTATCCGCAACCCCGTGCAGTTCATCACCCTGGTCCCAGGCTTCGTGGGAGATGTGGGAAACAATCCTGGCAGCAACTCGACTGACGACTTCAAGGTCAATGGCGGGCAGGAGGGCGGAACAGATGTCCTTGTCGACGGCGTGTCGATCTCCTTAGTTTCGCCGAACACGCAATGGAACAAGGGTGTTTCGACCGATGCGGTCCAGGAGTTTAAGGTCCTTCAGAGTAATTTCTCTCCCGAGTATGGCGAATCCGGCGACGGCATCGTGAGCCTCACTGTGAAGTCCGGCACCAACCAATTCCACGGCTCAGCTTACGATTACCTCCGCAACCGCGTACTGGACGCCAACAGCTGGAAAAACAACACGGCCGGCCAAAAAAAGGCTATTAATACTCAGAATGACTTCGGTTTTACTGCAGGTGGCCCCATCTATTTCCCGCATCTTTATCACGGCAAGGACAAAACGTTTTTTTTCTTCGCCTACGAGGGCTTCCGTTTTAGGACGGGGAGTAACCAACTCCGCGATTTGCCGAACGAGAACTTCCGGAAAGGCGACTTTTCGGCCTTGTGTCAAACTGGATTTGCTGGCGGCACCTGTAACGATCGAACTCCCAATCCCGCAAATCCGCCGCCGCCAAATGCCCCTTGCGTTTCTGGGGATATCCGTGCCCAGTGTCTAGTTACCCACCAGCTTTATGACCCTACGAGTGGCACGGCGATTCCCGGGGATGTTTTAACTAACGATTCAAATTTCAAGCCGAGCGCGGTGATGACGAAAGTATTTGCGCTGCTTCCGCCGACTACCGGCGGACTCACCCAGAATGTGACCGATCACAGCCTCTCTAGCACCACCGCGAATCTATTCGATGCCAAGATCGATCACGCTTTTTCCGATAAACATAGGATTTCTGGCGGCTTTGACTACGACAACACAAGGACAGGCGGCACTTCCAGCCTGTCACCGATCTTCGGGTCTAGCACGCCCCAGAACACAAGGTACGCACGATTCAGCGACAACTATATCTTCAGTCCAAGAGTGGTCAATCAATTCTTGTTTGGATTTAGCCGGCGTTACCGTGCAGAGGGCTCGAACAGTATTGGCCAAGGGTTTCCAGCAAAAATCGGACTAACGGGGGTAAACAACACCACCTTCCCCTGCTTCAAATTTTTTGGCGGTTCATACCGGGAAGTGCTTAACAACTGTGGTGACTCCGAGTTTGCGGACAACGTTTACCAGATAAACGATTCTGTAAGCTGGGTCAAAGGAAAGCACAACTTGAAGTTCGGCGGCGGAGTCCGAATGCTGCAATTCAACGTGCGGCGGCTGGGGTCGGGAACGGAGACGCGGTGGCCAGCTCGCTGTTTGGCCTTGTGAACACGGAGAGTCTGAACTACGGGGCCTTTCACGGAGTGCGATACAAAGACTTCTATGTCTTTGCTCAGGATTCGTACAAGCTTACGCCTCGCTTAACGCTGAACTACGGGCTACGGTACGATCTCGACATACCGGCTACCGAGGCGTTCAATCGGTTTTCGGCGGTTGACCCAACGCTTCCCAATCCGGGTGTTGGAAATATCCTCGGGGCTTACACCTATTTCGGCACAGGGACGGGGCGGAACGGGCGGAAGCGTCCACAGGACACTTACAAAAAAGCATTCGGCCCGCGCGTTGGCTTTGCGTATAGCATCAACAACAAGACTGTGCTTCGCGGCGGTTATGGCATTTTCTACGAACCGCTCAAGGAAGGATCATTCGCGGACCAGGATGGCCTGGGGTTTTTCAATAGACAGGATCTGACCTCGACGAACGGCTTCCAAATTGATAGTGGTGTGACACGCATTTTCCCCTCATCCGGACCCTTTACGCCCGATGCGCAGAATGGCAGCCCCGGGCAACCGAACGGTGGACTCATCCTGGTGCCGCGAGACAGCGGGCGGCCCGCGGACATCCAGACTTGGAATCTCGACATACAGCGCCAAATCACCGCCAACTTGGTGTTGAGCATCGCCTATGTCGGGTCAAAGGGCACTCACCTGCCGGCCTTGAACATTATTCCCAATCAAATGAATCCTTCATTCCTTTCCCTTGGCAACGAGCTGGGGATGAACGCCACTTGCCTCTCGAATAATGGATGCCCGAAGGCTATCGCCGCCGGCGTTAAGCTGCCTTATCCGACATTTAGTGGAAACATCAATCAGCTTCTGCGACCATTTCCTCAGTACGGTGACTTTAACCAGGAAGATAACTCCTTCACGCCAGATCGCACCGGCAACTCGACTTATCACGCGATGCAACTGGGGGTGGAGAAACGCTTTGCCACGGGTTTGAGTTTCCTGGTTTCCTACACCGTATCGAAGAACCTCACAGACGCCGACTCGGCGGGTCCCGGAGTGTCCGGCTTCATCGGCACGAACAGCTTTATCGGGCAGAATTCCTTTAATCGCGGAGCCGAAAAGGCGGTTAGCCAACTCGATACTCCGCAAGCGCTGGTGGCTAGTTTCTTCTATGAACTCCCCGTCGGGCACGGCAAACGCTATATGAATCAAGGCGGAGTGGTGGACCGTGTTGCGGGCGGCTGGTATGTTGCGGGA
>WNGQ01005241.1_pt1 | contig 15830 bp, 14 predicted proteins | sample 5407661 | NCBI WGS metagenome assembly WNGQ01 (sample SAMN13153382, study PRJNA577476) | soil metagenome | isolation source: 60 cm soil or saprolite under Garry oak tree replicate 2 | place: USA:California | collected 2016-06-15 | reverse complement strand
GCAACGCTCTTGCGGGGATAACGATAGCAGAAAAAACACGCAGGTGGGTCCCTTTTATATGATCAAAATTATACCACCTGGGTCCCATTTATGTGATCAAAAAGTGGGAACCCGGGACCCTCTTTCATGAGCAAAAACACCAAGAGCAATTAAAAAGAGCCAGCAGTATTGTGGCTACTGGCTCTCTTTCCCTTAACCCTTTGAGTGTGGTTTCTGTCCTCTTCCAATACCAGGCTTGCGCTTTACCGGCTCCCGAAAATCAGTACGCTGCTTCCGCTGCTGAACCTGAGCGACAAACGGCACACTATCGCCAGGACTGAACTTGCGCTTTTGAGCCTGTACGTTGACATCGTTAAGATGCATGTAGTTCTTAATCGTGCTGATATCCTCATGCCCCAGCAGTTCCTGTAAGCTGAAAATGTCGCCGCCGAGCATGAGGTAGCGCACCGCAAAGGTATGGCGGAAAATGTGCGCGCTGATACGTTTGCCTGTCAAGCCTGTACGCTGGCGCAGGCGCTTAAACAGCATCTCAATACCATGGATCGTCAACGCCTGACCACCCTCAGAGAGAAAAACATGCTCCTCGTTCGGATTCCCTATCTCCTCAAGCTCGTCGGCATCCTGCCGCCAACGGTCCAGGTAATAGAGCAGAGCACGCAAAGCATTGCGCCCGAGCGCCACACGGCGCTCTTTCCTCCCTTTGCCAAAGACGATCAGCGTTCCCTGACGACGATCAAAGTTTGACAGGCGCATGTCGCACAGTTCTCCGACGCGGATCCCGGTATCCCACAGCACCCAGAGAATCGCGCGGTTACGCGCCGCGTTGCGATCTGCAATGAAACCTTTCTCTTGAGGAGCGGCGCAGACCGCGAGCAATGCCTCGAACTCCTCAAACTCGATGATCCGGATCATCGGTTTCTCAAGCTTGGGAAGTTGCACACGTTCCGCGGGATTCTCCTCGATATACTGCTCCGCATACAACCAGTTACAGAAAGCATGCATTGACTGCCCATACCAACGGCAGGTACGAGTTGTGCGAGGAATGCGGGACCTTCGAGCTGAGAGAGGCACACCACCTGGTGTTGCTTATCGAGGAAGTTTACAAGATGAGCCAGCGAGGTTCGGTGCTGCAAGAGTGTTTTCGGGCTGAAATTCCTACTCTCCCGATCAAGCAGGAAATCATCAGCAGCGGCACGAATCGTTTTGCCAGCATAGCGGGAAGGGGTCGATACGCTACCCTTTACCGTAGCTTTGCGCGAGGGTTTTGACTTGCGTGTACCCATGAAAAAGAAGCCTCCGTTCAGTTGCGCCTTGGCAACAAGCCGGTTGGTCATAGTTTTTCGTATCGGTTGGTCACAAACGCGGTATTTGCGACCTTCCCACACCTCACTAGAACCGCTCGCTTGCTAGCGAAGCGCCTGGGAACTGGCTTCCTGGGCTTCGGCTCCTCGAACAGGATTCGAACCTGTAACCTACCGGTTAACAGCCGGCCGCTCTACCGTTGAGCTATCGAGGAATGTGCTCTCGTGGAACGCCTGTAGTATACACGAAGTCATCGTGATTCGTCAATACTTTTTTCTGAGAACGAGAAGTCCTGAATAATTACTTTTCCTCCGCACCTTCATACATGCAACAAGTTGATCAACCAGAGAGCGACCACTAAAAAGATGGTCAGGCTGATAAAGGCGATGAGAGGGTCTAGCAAGGGCGCGCTTACCAGGCTTCCGCGTAAACGTAAGCCTTGCAAGAGGGTTGGTAGAACCAGGCCAGAGATGGCCGCGATCAACAATGTAAAACCAAAACCCAGGCCAAGTGCGACTGCCAGCAGCGGAGAATGAAACAATAACCACGTCAGTAAGCCTACTACAATGCTCGCCAGCACACCGCCAACCGTTCCTAGGCGCAGTTCGCGGAAAACGCTGCGCCAGAAGTCCCTACCCCTTGTGGAACGCAGATTCCAACCTGCTACCCCAAGCGCCTGTGTACCAACACTTCCGCTGGTGAGCAAAAGCATGGGAATCAAACAGATCAAGCCATTCACGGCAACGTGGGAACGCAATCCGGCCATAAAGCCCGATACATGAACCTGCGTGGCATTGAAAGCGAGTACTGAGCCAAAAACCTGGTATAGTACGAGGGCCAGGGCAAAGCCTGCTACCACGTTCACAGACAACCAGGTGATCCGACTTAAGGCAGCTCGCCAGGTAAAACGCTCTTCTTCCTCAAACTCTTCAACGCTCGCGCCTGCAATTTCAGAAAAGTCTTCAGCCTGCTCTTCATGAATGACGTCGATAACATCATCTACGGTAACCAATCCCACCAGGTGATTATCACTATCTACAACCGGCACACCCAGCAGATCATACCTGGCAATAACGCGTGCCACCTCTTCCTGGTCGGTGTCGGTAGTTACTTTGATAACATCCCTGTCCATCAAATCTCGCAGGCGTGTAATTGGTTCTGCTACCACAAGCTCGCGCAGTGAAACAACACCAACCAGGCGGTGCTCGTCATCGACGATATAGAGATAATAGATCATCTCCAGGTGAGCGGAATGCTGGCGCAGGTAGACAAGCGCCTCCTCGACCGTCATATCCTGTGAGAGCGATACCACCTCGGTAGTCATGATACCGCCAGCCGTCTGCGCTCCATAGCGGAGAAGCTCGCGAATGGGTTGGGACTCATTGGCAGGCATGAGGCTCAACAGGCGCTCCGCCTCTTCCTGTGGAATGTCTGCCAGGATATCAGCAGCGTCGTCAGGAGGGAGCATCTCCAGTAGATCAGAGGCACGTTCGGGATCCAGTTCGCTCAATATTTCGTGTTGCAGCGAAGTTTCGACTTCACTGAGTGCATCTGCCGCCATCTCGGTATCCAGGCGGCCCAGCATAGCGCCTGCCTCTTCAACGTCGAGTTGCTCCAGAATGTCTGCGATATCAGCCGGGTGCAGATCGGCTAGTTTGGTGTGGCTGATGCTGAGCTGTACCTGTGGCACGACCCCACCCACACTGGCACCAACTCCTGCCAGCGCCGGCGTCAACTGGCCTGTACTTGCACCAGTTCTTACCACTTGAATTGGCTCGACATAATTCCAAGCCGCACCGTCTTCTTAATCTGTGCCAGCTTCAAATCATTGACTTTGACCACGCGAAAGCCCTGGGTGTCGACAATTTGCTTGTCCAGGATATCGCGCCTCAACAGCAATTCGTCTGGTTGGGGTGTATAGGTATGTATTTGTGACTGCTTTACTGTAAGATGTATCTGCGGCTCTTCCAGGCTATCTACCTGGGACCAGGGAATAAGCATATCGGCGTTGCCGTTGCCCATGGAAGAATGAACCACCAGAGCCGTAACGACCGGAAATGTTTCATGCAATGTAACATATATATCACGCAGCGAACCCAGGCGTCGCCCTTCAATATCATAGATGCTTTTACGAAGCAAAGTGCTTAAAAAAATCATGATCATCACCACCTTTTCAAGAGTAATAAAGTCCATAAACTTATCAACAAAGGTGTGGATAAGTGGATAACCGATCACCCTTTGTAACCATAGTCACAAAGGGTGAACGCATATTGAGGCGCCATCTCTCAAAAAGCGAGAAACGTTGATTACCGTCAAACATGCGAAAAATTATGCAGGGATTAAGGGTAGGTTTAAGCCTTACTCCTACATAACAGGGGTATCCCTGGGGATACCTATCCAGGACTCACTGGCAGGTGGGAAAGTACTTACTCGACATCGTCTCCATCCATGGGGAATGTGATGTGCTGCCATCGAGTAAGGTGGGTGGTGATGAAGTTACATCAGAGGAAGCAAAGACCGCTACATCTATCCAGTTACCATACCCGGTGGCGAGAAGAACCGTCCCAGAAGCAGGCGTGCGCAAACCACAGGCCTACTATAACTAGGGCCAGCGTCCATAGATTCTCACCTCCTTTGCCCTCCAGTTGGAGCCTTCGCCAGCGGCGACGTCCTCAATGACGTCTAAAACCTGATCTGGGGCGCCATCCCAACTGTGGGTATGACAAAAGTATTTCTTTAGAAAGTATAGCACGCTTCCCCTACTTTGGGCAAGGGAATTAGTGTACGTAGTACAATCGGGGATGATGTAGAAGCCAGGCCCTTCTCATTCAGGAGAAGACTCGCCAGCCTCTGTTTTGCCTACAGTTTAGATATTTACGCGATGAGCTTTTCAATGGTTTGCAGGAGTTCGTCGAGTTCAAAGGGCTTCTTCAGGCAGGTAATCTTGCGTTTGCGGGCTTCGCTTGCCGGTAAGTTTGCGCTCATCATAATGGCAGGAATGTGTTCTAGCTCTTTGGTGGCATGCAGTTTGTCATAGAGGTCTATGCCATTCATGCGCGGAAGCAGGTAATCCAGAACAAATAAGTTTGGCTTTATAGTTTTCACTGTTTCCAATGCTTTGGAGCCAGTGGTGACGAGTAGAGCTTGATGGGAGGTCTCTTGCAAGAGGGCTTCAACAATGAATGAACCAATATCCTCATCATCCTCGACCACTAAAATAGTCTTGACATTAATGGGGTCTTCTGATGAGGCCCGGTTTCGATCGACAGACATATTCATTCTCCAACCATTTCGGCAAAGACCAAATAAGTTTCCAGTGCTAACACGTTATGGAAGAGCGGACAGTTTCAAGCGAGCAGTTTGGTAGCGTCTTGAGGATTGCGTGTTTTCATCCAAAAAGCGTCAAAGGAGCCATGGTACTATCTTATGTTGTTAAGACACGATATGCGTGGCATCGTTCCCCTTTTGTTGAACTGCGTCAAAAGGTTCGAGATTGACTACGATGGGTTCTTGCGAATTACGCACAATGACCCACTGCGAAGGAGTATCAGGTGAAGGATTAATCTCCTGGTGGGGTACGAAAGGAGGCACAAAGATAAAATCGCCTGGCTCGACTTCCTGCTCAAACTCCATCTTGTCTCCCCAGCGCATCTTAGCGTGGCCTGATACCACGTAAATAATCGTCTCGATCTCGCCGTGATGGTGGATGCCGCTGGCGACGTTTGGCGCCACGATCGTAACGCCTCCCCAGATACCTTGCGAGCCGGCTAATTCGCGTGAGATAGCCGCCATTCTCTGCATCCCTGGAGTCTGGGGCGTGTTGGAATCAAACTGGTGAGGTTTGATAATACGTACGCCGCCCTTTGCCACTGTTACTGGCTGTTCAGATTTGTTCTCACTCATAATCTTTACTCCTTCATTTCCTAGCCAATGATACCACCTCTATAACAACTGTCGCAACGAAGATCACGATAGCAGTAAAGATATTCCAACTGTGCAGTGACAGTAAAATCAAGTTGAGAATAATACATAGCGACAGTAGTGCACCCTGGCGTAGAGCGTGACGCACGGTGGCCCTGTAGAGTCGAGAGGAGAGAAAACGCAGGCCGATGAAGTAGGCAAGAGGTGAGAATACGCTGGTAAGGGCGGCAGCGAGCAAGATAAAAAAGGCGATAAAAGCTAAGGTGTTATGGGGGGGGATGAAACGAGTAAAGAGAAGGAGCCCGCCCCAGACGAATGGGGCGAGCAGGATTAACATATAGAGCGCGGTTCGATTCGTCAATTTTAACATTCTTAAAAAAGGTTTCCAAAGTTGAGATAATTAAATTATCTCAACAAATTAAAGGCTTTATTATTGCTATTCAAGGGGGCTTCGCTGCGTCGACGACTTTCCTGGGCTTCAGGACTGAAGTAATTTTGCCACATATCCGGCGCATCTTTGCTCTCACCGCCATGTTTGGTGAAGCGCGAACGTACGCGGCAGATGACAGGTGTATTGACGGCCGCGCCGGCTACAATTACCTGTCCCTTTGAAAGGGCGGGCAGGTTATTCAAGAGGTCACGCCCAACACCTTCGATGGCGGCGGCGACGCTCTTCTGGTCGATTTCGTTGACGATACGCATGATGCACTGCGTCTGGCACTGGCTCAGTACGTCGGCATTGAGCTTGCCGGGACGCTGGCTAATCAAACCGACGCCAATGCCAAATTTACGCCCCTCGGCAAGGACTTGTTTGAGAATACTGGTCGAGACGACCTCGGTGCCGCCTGGAGCAAAGTGGTGCGCCTCTTCCAGCAGGACAAAGACGGGATAGGGCAGGTAATATTCGCCTGAATGCACTTTGCCGCGTTCAGTATCCATACGTGCTTGATAAAGACGGCGTAAAAGTGTGGCCACGACAACCTGTTGATCGCGCTCATCGATATCGTTGAGTTGCAAAACCGTGCACTGTCCCGGCTTGAATATTTCAGGCAGGTCGAGATGCTGTATATCGTCAAAGGTAAAGCTATTCTCGAAGCGCTCTTCGATACGCCATGTCAAGGCATGAACGGTGCTTGAATCATCGGCACCATCGCTGTCCTCGTCACCTTTTTGTTTCGAGACGGCCCTAATAGCCGCTTTCAGATCGGCAGCTCCCCATGGAGTGCCTCTTTTGGTTTCACCCACTTTGCGCAGCGCCCGGTTTAACAGGTACTGCTGTTTCTCGGTCATTTCTGGCAATAAGTGGCGCATATCGCCTATTTTGAGTGATGAGATACGCACCTTAACCTGTTCGGGCTTGTAGACTTTGATCTGCGCCCTGTAAGCGCTGCCTCTTCCATCGCCTTGCTCGGCAAACTGCGTAGCATTAGCAATCTCACTGAGGGTATTATATTCGCCATGGGGATCGAGAATGAGCACACAGGCTTTATTATAGGGCTGCATGAGTTCTTCGATGATGACGCTGGCGAGGTAGCTCTTGCCGGCGCCTGTACTGGCAATGATGGCAAGATGGGTACTCACCAGGTCCTTTACAGAGAGCACAATGGGCACTGCCTCAGGTGCACGGGTCAACAACGAGCCGATGGTTGCTGATCCATTCTGTCCCGCTCGCTTGCGACTAAGGATGGTAGCAAGCATCTCGTCATCGGCCAGGAAAATCTGCTTGCCCGATTGTGGTGGAATCCAGGGATTGATAAAAGAGCCTGTTGCCTGCTCGTAGTAGCCCATGATGGCAACATGCAGTTCAAATAGTTCGTTGGCGCGTGCATCGTATCCCACCATAGCAGCTACCTGGGCGGGTGATATCTCCGGTTCAGCCAGGAACGTGTCTGGATAGAGCTTCAATGGTACGCGCTTGATGATGCGACCAAGCACGCGGCGTGTAAAAGCAGATGCGCCATCTAATCTTGTTAATCCACTCTCATCCGGTTCGGAGAGTTCATAATAGACATACTCGCCGTTTTTGAGTTCTTGCGCGTCGTCGCGCGAAACGAAGGTATATTCATGGGTAGACTCGCCTGGCCCTTTGGTAATACCAACAGGTTTACGGATTGGACGCGAGATAGAAGGTGCGATATGAGCCGGGTCAATCATGCAGTAGCTCCTCCATTAGCCTGTTGTTTCCACTTTCAGTCGCCAGGCAAAGTTCCGTTTGACTATTGAGAGTAACGACAAATTTTGCGGAAATAGCCGCTCCAGCTGGTCGATGATACGCAAGGTGACCATTGGAAGGAGGCTATTACGCTGGCCGATAATGTGAGGGAGATAGCCCATGTGCAGGTATGCTGCCTGACCAGTCCTGTCAGGGTCGCTAAAGAAATGGAAGGCTCGCACCTCTTCATCATTCATGATCTCGATCTCGCTGCCCAATTCAAGCGATAGGAGCGGCACGCCATGCATGGTGGAGAGAATTTCAGATGCTCCTAGCAGTGTTGTACGCTGCTCAATCATGCCCAGTATCATCACGTAAATGAGTACAGCCTTCTCTGAAATGTAATCGGGCGAGAAGAGTTCGACCTGTGTCTCGTTGGAGAGGCGCGGTCCCAGCGAGCCAAAGGCAGGATTGAGGAGGATGGTATCGTAGATGACACCCACAGCATAGGTGACCGGTTCCTGGCTTTTGCCAAGGGCGCGTTCAACGATCCTGGTATCGGGGGCATCGGTGAGAGCAGAGCGCACAGCAACGCGCACAAAGCGACCAAAGGCGTAATCGGCCGGGCCAGGTTCCACCTCAACCTCGCGAGGCCCATATATCTGGCAAACGTAGTTGATATGCGAGTCCGATTTGACGATCTTCCCGATAAACATCGATCACGTCCCTCTCAAGGTTTTCAGGTTTCGACCTGCTCATAATTAAGACCGATTAAGACCGATTTTACCAGTACCAGTCTTCAACTGCAAGGGTTTATGCCACATGGGTTAGAACAGGTGGTTTAGTGGCATTATACCATCAACGTTTCGCGTTTCCGCTTATTATGATAGCAGCATGTAATGAGAAGGATCAAAGTAAATATTTTTTGGAAATTTACATTTTTCAAAAAGGCTTTTTTCGGCCTATTTATCTCTTCATCAAGGCACCTGATTGAGCTTGCAGAGGCACATTTTTGTCCAAATGTGTCCAATGGTGTCTGTCTGAAATCATCGGCTTTGGTGTCAAATTTGGTGTCAGTTCAACGAATGGGTAATGCACGTTGATACCCTCTATAGGTCGGTTCATGAGGAGAGTAAGAGTTGCTGTTGGGTGCCATGAAGACACGAATGGCAAAGCCATCATTGTTTCCGATACTTCCATGTCCTACCCAACCAATCTCGACGGGGCCTCAAAGATGTTCCTCGTTCTATATGAAGAGCAGTATCTGTACCACCATCCCAATATTCTCCCTTCTGATTAAGAACATCAAGGGCTTCTTGTAAGCGCTGCATCGAATGAGACTGGGGTGTGGTATCAAAAGTCACCTGCATATCAAATTTCAATTTAGCACCGTTATTACGCCACCAAGTACGTCCTTCTGGGTCATCTACAAGTTCGCTCAGTCTAGAATAGTAAGAAAATTTGTCGGGGAGCTTCTTCTTTTCTTCCGGTGTCAGTTGTTTATCAAAGCCAAGACGAGGCCAGGTGTAATACCCATTCCGGTCTTTTTTATAATCGGCATACGCATCAATCTGATCAAATCCAAAGATACGTGCTGCTTCGACCTGTGGGGTAAACATTCGAGTAGCCAAACCCTTCCCTTGCGCTATTGGAGGAACCTCGAAATTCATGAGAGTAAGCTTTGGCCCACTGCCCTTGTTGGAAAGGCCATACGCGACTCTGACTTCGCCGTCCTGCCAGTTGATGTGAACGGTTCTGAAGAGTTTGATGCAGATCAACGGGATGAAGTTGTCTCGTTTTTGCTCAAAATCTCCAGACTCGATACGGACACGATCGCCTGTTCGCGCATCTAGCAGCTTGATATACTCTTCATCAGAAAGTACACGCTGAATAATTTGTTGTGATTTTTCTGCAACTGCATTTGCTGCTACATGTGGTTCATTTCCGTAATACAACCATACTGACTCTGGAAGAGGTTTTGTATTCATCAGCAACTACTCCGAGTATTTTTCCTTTTCCGTGGGGAATATCGACCATCTTTCGTGCTTATAAAAAGTGGGCTATCCCTTCGAAGTTCGAATTCGCCAACACTGTCTTTACAACCGGGATTCACACTTCGTATTCATACTGATCTGGTGCACATAATGTAGAGCCGGACGTTGCATAAGGCATGAGACCTTATCATCCCAGAAATCAGGTAAACGAGGTGGTTGATTACTCAATATAATTCCTAAATCGAACATCCCAGGCTTAAATCCGATTAATTCCGGCTTTTGTGTTTCTATGAGCACACTGGGAACAGTGTGAATACTCTGTAAGAGTATTTCGACTGCGCGTGTGTACCCGTTTCGCATCACGTACCTATCTTGATAATGCACAATCTGAAGGTAATTCGGTGCTCTTAATACAGAGAATGGTAAAAGCTGCATTTCAAGAGAAGACGAGGCGGATGTGTACTGTAGTTGAGATTTTATCTCTTGCGGAGCTCCTGGAATACAATGTAAAGGAGACACCCTAATATTAGGGTCAAATGTAGTGAGCGTGTACCCGTTGCCGTTGTGGACAATCATCACCTCGTCGCCGGATACGGGACGGCTAGCAGGAAAGCACATCTCATACAATTGCTCGTCACTGAGTGAGCCTTGTACCTGGCGATTGTCTAAATGGTCTACTCGGACAAGGTTTTGAAAGGCAAGTACTGTTTCCAGGTTCACCAATGCCAAACGACATTTTCCTCCAGCGTTCGTGACTTCGGTTTCTATATAAACATATTCAGGTGTTGCTTTAATCGCTCTCGTTAGATCATTTTCCTCAATTTCAGTGATAGGATTAATGGGAGTGAATGCTCTGCGTGAGGCGACTTGTGCTCTACTGGCGCTCACAGCCTGCGAATGCTGGTTAGGAGTAGCATGAATGAGTGTTGATCGGGCTTGGACTGCTGATTCCTTAGGGCCCCAGCCAATCAGTACTCGAAAGGTTTCTTGTGGTACTTGATTATTATAGGTTGAAGTGGAAGGGAGTTTTACCTCAGTTGACATTTCCAAAACGTTATCTCCAAAAGATGATAAATGACGTGCGTGCCTTTCCACCTCATTGTGTCCTGGCTCCGTCCAGGGAGTCACCGCGTCAAGGTGTACTGTAGCATAACTCACTAACACATTCAAGAGTTTTGGCACAACATATTGATTTTCTAATGTTTCTAACACAACATATTGATGTACATTAAATTACACAACTTGATCTATTCTTTTTGTTAGAAGCGGAATCGGAAAATATTTCTTCATTCCCCATTCTTCTTGGTAAGTTGTAGATGGCATGTAAACACGAACTATCGATGAGAGTGAAAAAGCTAAACTGCGGTCAAAATTGCGGTCAAACGCTATTGCCAGGGCAGGTTGCTTTGTGAGTCGATGGTTATAAAACAAGGATAGAAGACAATTCATGCTTTATCCTCTAACCTTGCGGTTGGTGGAGATGGGGAGAGTCGAACTCAGCAAGCAGCTTTTTCAGCTGGCCTGGTTGCTGCTTCGACTGCCTTCTCAGGCGCTTTTCGTGTGAATTTTGTCCAATGTTGTCTAGCTTTGTGAACCTGGGTGGAATGGTTTTGCCCTCACCTGCTGGCTAGTGTCTGGAACACGCCAGTCAGTATTCCTGATAGCAAGCCATTAGTTGTATGGTGCCGATGGAGAGAAACGGCTTGGCTCGTTTTTGGCTACTCGGGGTCGTTCTCTCCATGCGTGATGAAGTGGGGTCTTGTTCGTCTACCTTCGCCGGTTTTCGCTGCTCGTTGCCGACGTTTCTGTCATGTTTTGGCTCTGGCGCACCTTTCGTGATAATAAAGTGACGAGGGAAATATTAAGAGGTGGCGATGCTCGAATAAAGCCCGATCGTGTGTAATGCCTACGAAGATATGCCAGAGCTTTCACGAAAGTGCGTCAGAACCGATCTACTGTCTCACGCAAGTTTATTGCCCATAAACACCCACTGTTGCGATGTCTACCAGGTCTTCTGCATACGTCCCACCTTTCGACTGCCGTATTCTATCCACGTCGAAAAACCTCAAAACTCCTGTCTAAGATTAAAATTACTGGCTACCTCTTGTAAGAGGCAGCCAGGTTGCAGTGAACCGCGATATTACGTAAAGATTCAGTGATCACTTGTCGCGTGGCTTCTCGGCGTCAGAGCGTTTTTTCCGCCAAGAACCATCATCATTACGTGATCGTGGCAGCTTGCCGTTGTTCACATATGGGCCCTGGTGTGTACCAGCGCGCCGATCAGCTTTGTCTTTGCTGTTGCCGCTAGTACTTTTAGGTTTATCGGCCATATACTCACCTCCTTCTACGTTTTTATTTTCCTCGTTTTTTAAAGAACCAAGAACCGTATCGAGTTCGTTGAGATAACTCAAATGCGCCTCAGAATCAAGAGGCGCGCTACTAAAGTATATATGGTCCTCTAATCGAGTACCAGCACGTGGAGCCAGTGTAAACGCTTGAGGATCACCGATAGTCGCAGTTCCAGAAAGCTGTTGCTTACTAGAAAATGGCCGTGAAACCAACGTTGGCACAAGGGCTGATTCCTTGGCTATTCTAGAGAGTAGTTTACGCAAAGGTCGCGAGATAATTGCATCCAAGGAAAACAGAAACCGAGCAGAGATCTCGGAGTAGTCTAGAATGCTCTCTGGTGTACTAATAAGTGGTAATCCATCTACCGTCTGTACACTGATTAGTAAGAGTTGAAGTTGTTCATAGATTGAGGCGAGAGCATCAGAAGAGCCTGCTACATCAATTACAATGCGACGTTGCTCAAAGTGAAGGAACCGGATTGACGCAATTGTTTTTTCTGGAGATACCCAGACACCAGTATTAAAAACAATGCCTGGTGGGATGGTAAGTGGAACTTCTCCAAATGTCGCCATAGGTGTGCCTATCGTGGATGATTGAAAACTGAATAGCGCTTGGATTGCATCCTGAACAGGTTTACTACATATTGTGGAGAGCCGTAAATCGTCAGGATGGAATTCATAGGCCCTTCGGCCAGTAAGGAATTTAACTTGTTCAAGCATCTTAAGCAAGTACCGCCTTCTTGTTATTGATTGCTGACTGATCCATAGTGCATGTTTGGTAGCCCGAACTTGTAGTGATTACATTCCCGCCTGGATATGCTAGTTGAGGCTGCCTTACTATGTTTTCGGCTGTTTCGATGGCAGCTTTCACATCACGGTTAGTTAGTGGAGTAGGACCACTTGACAAAGCAGAATTACTGACGAGTTGAGCAGGAGAGTTCTCTACTGTGAGGACTTGCGCACTATTCCAAGCATGAGAATATTCCTCTCGCCATCCTGATTTAGCACGAGTTATCAACTTGTCACGCAAAACAGCTATCGGCTCAAGTATTGGATGAAGCACGAGAGAGCGCGGCATCATATCGCACGCTATAGCAAAATCGAGGTATCGATGGAAAGACATTGCGCCATTCTTATCTGCCTCAAATCGCGCTACGGCAGATTGTGTTGTATTCATTCGCTTAGCAATTTGTGCTTGTGTAAGACCAGCCTGACGACGTGCATAGTATAATGAACGTCCTATCGAAGCTAGAAACTGGGCTTTGTAATATTCTAAGGCGAATTCTTCACCGTCTTTCTCATCAGTCATTACTTGAACCAAGTCAGATGTAGTTTCCGCACTCAGAGCATCTTCAGGTTTTTCCATTATTGTGTCCTTCTCGTCTTAGTAATCTTATGCCAACACTCATCCGCTCGCATTACTGCAAGTAGGATCTCCTGTGGCTCATTATCGTTCTCTTTCTTAAATGCATGTACCCAGTGCGCTCGCAGTTGTTTATCATAAAACATCATGATAGCACGATAACTGAGATTCCTACGATTTGGACCTACACGTATCTGAAACAATCTATAATATGGTCGATGCTCATAATGGGGCTCTTTAAACTTGTAACTAGCACGCAATTGGTCATCTTCCATACCATGCCGCCAATCAAACTCGAAATCATCTATATCCGACAGTACTTTTGCAGCGGAGACATGACCAAAATCCTTAACCGCTTTTTGAAACTTGGGCTCATTACGATTAAATGTAGTCGAACGTACTGAACTCACAAGGAGGCCACCCTTCCAGACGCCATAGGTTTCCTAGGGTATCAGGATAGTGGCATCGAAAATTGTAGCGATCCATTGGTTGCTCCTCCTCGTCAGAAATATAGCATAAATGCGATATTTCTGTCAATAGCAAGATGACAAAATCATTGCTAATCAAGAATCAGGTAGCAAGAAAGTGAGCAATAGTACACTTGCCTTTGTATCTATCGGTTCTAGCGGCATGTCTATGGGGTTATTTTGGCAAGCTATTGTTGCATGGTGTCGATGGAGAGATCCGGCTAGGTCTGTTTTTGGGTGTTCACGGTCGTTCTCTCCATGTGCAGTGAAGCGGGGTCTTGTTTGTCTACGTCCGTTGTTGTCTGCTGTGTGTTGTTGGTGTTCCTGTCAAGATTCCTGTTAGCTTGAGTGAGGGGTACTGGAATAGGATCGCCCCAAGCTCTACTTGCATCGATCCAACTCTCAATTGCATCTTTCCCATTCTGAAGTGCCTTTTCATATGTACTTCCATGTGTTCTACATCCTGGAAGTTCGGGAACAGTTACGATGTAAGCATTATCCTTATCACTCCAATTAATTTCCATTGAATACTTGTCAGCATAACTACTACGCTTACTTTTTCTTTGATGAGCTATAAGATAACCTATGAGAATGAGCAGGAAAATTAGGAGTAAAGCCAGCGCACCTTCATCTGATAATTCTGGAATATATAAATTGCTGTTTCTTTTGCTATCATCTAACGTACTACTATCTACTAAATCTACATCTTGCATTAGTACGTTATTCACTTTGCGCCTCCTTTAGAGCTTTTATGGTGTCATTAACATCTTTTATTTGATACGGTTTAGCATCTGCTCCATCGTGGCCTGCAAGAGTAATCTTGATTAAAGGTATTAGTGGATGTCTCCACACAGTGTGGCTACCTTTGCCTGGACGACATTGAAAGCCTTGTTTACGAAGTTTAGCCTTTAGCTCCCTTATCTTGAGTGGCATGACAAACTCTAACTTCTCGCTTACTATAAATTAGTATACACTATGTTGTGGAAAAAGTGTATGAAGATGGCTTTATCTTTTGAGCATATTTCTGCTGAGATAGGTTTCTTTGATTGGTTAGAAATGTAATAGGCGACCTCTTTCAGCATCCCTCTATGATTTCCACAGTTTAGCTTATAGGGCGGTCTATGGCAAGCTATTTAAAGGCTGGTAGTCTTTTTTAGTCTTCTGCTACTTTTTAGTTGATAAACGTCAAGAGGTCGAAAAACTCAACAGGTTGAAGCTTGTAATATTCCTTTTGAGGTACTTTGACATAGCGCCATTGTTGGCCCGTCAGTATCGTGGCGTTCTCACACCACATCTGGGCGGCTCTATCCTTGTAAGCCACTTCAAGTGACTCCTGGCCTTTCGTTTCGACGAGCCACATTTCTTCTGTGTCAGTTTTGACTACGAAGTCGGGATAGTAGTAGCGCAAGTTGGCGTTATTGTCGGTATACTCTATCGAGAAGCCGAATTGCTGTGGTAGTTTGGAAAAGGCGATAACATCTTTTGCGCTTTCGAGAAATTTGGCAAACTCATACTCGAAGTCGTTATCACAAGGAACCAGGTTGAAGACACATTTTCTGGCTTCGAGGACTGACCGCGAAAAGGCAAAGGGTTCCATTGATGAGAGTTGTCGGCTCTCGCCTTCGATGATAGGTTCTACTTGCTCAACGATCTTGTCTTTGAGCGCTTTGGCGAACACATCAAGCACAACATAGCCTGTTATGCGGTGGTTCATCGCTTGTACGATAGCTGGGCTAGACAGATCGACCTTCCCACCAAACGCACGAACTTCAAAGAAGTCCCAGACTTTTGGGGCAAGGGCGCTGAACTGGCTCGGTAGCTTTAAGCTGCTTGCAATCACTTTGGCATAGTAACTGACAATCTCATCAGGTCGTTGTGCCTCTTTGATGGCATACTCTCGTTCAAACAGCTTCTCCATAGTGATAATATCGAATGCCTGGTACTGGAATTTTTTGATATCCGCATCGGTTGGCTTGCGTGGTAGTGGATCAGGACTGAACCTGAAACTCATTATGTCCAATGTTTCTATCTCTTCGGCCAATGTCTTTTTACGCACAAGCATTGGTGATAGTCTCGGTAACGATACATCGTAGGCCGCTTTCTCAGGCATTTGTGGTTCAATGGCGATGATCTTGAGTTTGTCTTTGCCAATTTCAAACGTATCGAGCTTCACATCTTCCAGTTTTTCCAGATCATCCACAAAAGCAAGAAAGGCTTTGTTGCCGATTATGTCTACCCGCTCTGAGTACGTTTTTCCTCTGAACATGAGGCGTAAACCGCGAC